>MDTG01204500.1_pt1 | contig 43774 bp, 37 predicted proteins | sample 811421 | NCBI WGS metagenome assembly MDTG01 (sample SAMN05326645, study PRJNA326480) | marine metagenome | isolation source: seawater | place: Pacific Ocean: South East | collected 2011 | reverse complement strand
TCTGTTTTTCAAAATCATTTGGTGTTTTGTCTGGGCTGCGATTAATAAAAACATCGCGTCTACGAGATCGCCAAATTAGATCTGGCTTTAGCCCAATAACCGAAAATCTCCCTCGTACTTCGCCGCCTTCAACTGATTCTAGTAAGCAATGATGAGTTTGCCCTTCTGCCAGCTTTAACATGGCGGCAACAGCTGTCTGTGTATCAGCAACAAAACTGCGGTAAATGATTTGATTTTTTTGGTCTGCAAATAGCTGTTTGCAAGTCTCAAAATCATTATGGGCAAGCTCTTTTGGTTGATTTTTCATGGGACTTTCTGCTTTGTTTAGTGCCTCATTTAAAATATATATACAAGCTGGAGAAACTCCCCTTTAGCGTGAACTTTGACCTATGAGCAATTGCTCAACATTGGCTCCGTTAATTTCAAGCGCATGAGCTTCTGAGAGTGTTATAACTAGCGCTGAAGACATATCTGTCTGCACTAAATTATCGAGAGTGCTGGATATTTGAGACTGCAAACTGTCAAGAGTTTGAGCATCAGCAGCAATAATATCATCTGTGCGCACCAAAATCACGCTCTCTCCCGTCTCAACCAAACCAGCGGTGTCTTTATCTTGCGCGAAAGCAACATCCGCTATCAGGCTGGCGGCCTCACTATCAAGGCCGGTTCCTGTGCGATTAAAAGCAGAACTAGGTGCTACGTCACGAAGTGTATTTTGAACATCTTGCAAGCCTTTATCTGCAGCAGCTTTAGCAACAGCTAGGGCTTGTATTTTTGTCCAATCGGCTACCACTCTAGTACGCACTTCCTCTAAGTCGCGTGTGCGTGCGAGTTTTTCAGCGATAGGTTGTAGAACAAAAAAGCTATCTTCGGCACTCTCGATGACCTGACTAATTTCATCTATATCTAAAGCCCAGCCTTGGTTTAAGAACTGGCTATCGGTTGCTAAATCTGCAAAGCTATTTTCCATAACATTCCCATCAATATCCCGCCCATTAGGGTCAATATCAGCAATGGTGTTAACAGATAAATTAATGCTTGTGGCAGCTTCGACCAATGTCGCGCCGGTTCCAAGTTTATCTTCGATTTGATTAACCAGGTTGTAAACAAGGTCAATGGCTTTTTCATTCCGTAAGGTTGTTTCAATTTGTGGGCGCACATCCTCAAGGTTAAGCTCTGCGCCTAATTGAATGTCGTCAACCAACAGCAAATGATATCCAAATACAGAAGCAACAGGCCCGCTTATGCTTCCGTTGTCAGCACTGAACGCAACTGCCGCCAACTCCCCATCTAGGTCCTCTTTTGTTACCAGCCCCAGCTGTGTGTCTGAATTGCTCCAGCCAAGTGTTTCAGCCGCAACCTCTTGGAAGCTTTTGCCGGATGCTAGCAAATCAGCAGCGGCGTTTGCTGTTGCTTCATCTGTAAACACCATTTGCTGAATTTGGCGGCGTTCTGGAGTTATAAATTCATCACGCCGTAAATCAAATGCCTGTGTGACCTCATATTCTTCAAGGCTAACTTGGTTTAGAACTTCCTCTGGATTAACCAAAACCACATCAAAGCTTCGCAAATCTGGCGCATCGTAGCCAGATTTTACCGTTTCGTAGAAGCTGATAATTTCAGCTTGGGATGGCGGCGTGACTTTATTTAGCTCAGCTGTATAGGTCTTTATCGTTGCCACACGTTGCTCAAGCTGGTAGCTGGCGATGGTTTTAGCCATCTGTTTACCGCCGCGTGCCCCACCAGTCAATGCTGCTTCGATTTGTTCCTGCATTAGGATAAAATCTAACCGCCTTAGATAATCTTCTTCCGACAGGCCTGATTGGGCAAGGGTTTGCACAAAACGACTTTGAGAAAACTGGCCAAGTTCATCTTTAAAAGCTTCAGTATTCGCGATAGCTTGCCTTTGCATTTCTCTGGTTGCGGTAACGCCCATACGGTTGGCTTCAGCGGCAAACAAGGTACGGCGTGCCAATGAGCCCAAAACTTCGTTTAGCAAGCCTGCTTCGATAGCTTCCCCTGTTGATAGGTCTAGCCCAAGACCACGCCGAGAGCGCTCAAATTCCGTTGCAGCTTCGGCTATTGAGACTGAAAGATCAGATGCCACAACTGCTTTATTCTTGGAAGAAAACAAGCCTGTTGATACATCGCCTATTCCCCAAATAGCGAAACCCCCTGCAAGAAAAATCAGGAAGAATTTCATTATCGGGTTCTTTGCCCCTTCGCGCATTGAACGTAACATATCTTATCCTTGTGGCATGGTGTGTTGAACAATTTGATATTAACGTTAACATCAGAAGTGATTTGATGATCATAAACCAGCCACACTATAGTGAATAGAACGGTCGAACTGCAAATCAAAAACACGAAAACAATAGGAAATTTTATGATTATTGCTGGTAACTGGAAGATGAACCCGGGTCATCAGGCTGCAGAGGCGCTTTTCGAGGCGCTTTCAAATTACATGCCAGCTTTAGATAGAAAATGCGAAATCGTCTGTTTTCCCCCTGCTTGTTATTTTTCAATGGCAGGTGAGGCGTTAGCAGAAACAGCTGTAAGTTGGGGCGCACAAAACTGTCATCAAGCCGTTGACGGGGCTTTTACAGGTGAAATATCCGCCAATATGATCAAAGAGCAGGGCGGAGCGTGGGTGATTTTAGGTCATTCCGAGAGACGCCAATATTTCGCAGAAACAAACACTTCTGTTGGCAAGAAAATTGTGACCGCTTTGCAGACAGGTATAAGACCTATTTTGTGTGTTGGAGAGCCTGAGGAAATCCGCAACAAAAATAACCATAACAATTTTGTTCAAAGCCAGTTAGAAGCAAGCCTAGAATTAGTGGTGAAGATGAGCCACGAAGAACAAAAAAACGTGCTAGCCCAACTTGTGATTGCCTATGAGCCAGTTTGGGCCATTGGCACAGGCAAGGTTGCTAACTTGGTAGATATTGAGACCATGCATCAAGGCCTTCGGCAGAAAATGGAGGCATTATTTGGTGGCCAACTGCCAGAAGCGGGCGTGCCTATTTTATATGGCGGGTCGGTAAATGATGCGAATGCTGCAGATATTCTGAGCTTGAAATCGGTATCCGGGGCATTGGTTGGTGGCGCATCTATAAAGCCGGACATTTTTTTGTCTATTTGCCAAATAGCCGAAAAAATAGTGCAAACAGTGAAATAGTGTAAATTATCGCTAGATGTGAATTTTTTTCTTTACCTGCGGGGGTTCAATTGCTAGTTAGAGCCATAGCGGCTAAGGCTGATATCACACTAGAAAATTTGAACAGACGAAAACGTTATGACAACCATTTTGCTGACGATCCACATAATTATTGCTTTAGCGCTTGTTGGAACTGTGTTGTTGCAACGTAATGAAGGTGGCGGCTTAGGCATTGGGGGTTCTTCTGGTGGCGGGTTTATGACAGCCAGAGGCACAGCAAACCTGCTGACCCGGACTACTGCAATTCTGGCAGCCTTATTTTTTGCAACCTCTATCGGCCTTGCCATATTAGCTGGCGCGGGGAGAGAGCAAACCTCGATAGTTGATGAAGTGCTAAGCTCTACAGCTACGCCTGCGCCAGCAAGCGAGTCATCAGGCCCAGCCGTACCAACAGGAAATTAATAATTACCATGTTGAAGCTCTTCCGCCCCCCCACCGACCAGCGTTTTGAGGGGTAGCGATGACTCGTTTTATTTTTATTACTGGTGGTGTTGTGTCTTCGCTTGGTAAGGGGCTTGGCTCGGCTGCACTGGGTGCGTTGCTTCAGGCGCGAGGCTATAAGGTTCGCTTGCGTAAACTTGACCCATATTTAAATGTCGACCCTGGCACAATGTCACCTACCCAGCATGGTGAGGTGTTTGTTACTGACGATGGCGCGGAAACCGACCTTGATCTTGGCCATTATGAACGTTTCACGGCTGTTCATACCCGAAAGACAGATAATGTTACAACAGGACGGATTTATTCTGACGTATTAGCACGAGAGCGCCGCGGTGATTATCTAGGCGCAACTATTCAGGTTATCCCGCATGTCACAGATGCGATTAAAGCATTTGTTATCAACGATTTAGAGGATGAAGATTTTGTCCTTTGTGAAATAGGGGGAACAGTTGGTGATATTGAATCTCTTCCCTTTCTTGAAGCTATTCGCCAATTGGGTAATGAGATGGGACGCAAGCAAACCTGTTTTATCCATGTAACTTTAATACCCTTTATTAAGGCAGCCGGAGAGCTAAAAACTAAGCCAACCCAGCATTCTGTGAAAGAACTACAATCAGTGGGTATCCAGCCTGATTTGCTACTTTGTAGAACCGAGCATGAATTGCCAAAAGAACAGCGCGATAAAATCGGTCTGTTCTGTAACGTACGCCCAGAAGCTGTTATTTTGGCCGAGGATGTTAACAATATTTACGAAGTGCCGCTTGCCTATCACGCCCAGGGGCTGGATAACCAAGTATGCGCGCATTTCGGCCTAGAAAGCAAAGCCCCAGATTTAACGTCTTGGCAGGAAATTTCCCATAATGTTTCTAATCCCGAAGGTGAGGTGACCATTGCGATTGTGGGTAAATATACTTCTTTGCAAGACAGCTATAAATCACTCGGTGAGGCGTTAACCCATGGCGGTATCGCTAATCGGGTGAGGGTAAATATCAAATGGCTGGATTCTGAAATTTTCGAAGTAGAAGATAAATCGAGCTATCTGCATTATCTGCAAAATGTGTCCGCAATCCTTGTGCCAGGTGGGTTTGGTCAGCGCGGCTCAGAGGGAAAAATCGAGGCGATACGTTTTGCTCGTGAACATGATGTGCCTTATTTTGGCATTTGTTTTGGCATGCAGATGGCGGTTCTGGAAACAGCGAGGTCACTGGCTGGACTAAATAAAGCGAGCTCAACTGAATTTGGCCCTTGTGATGAGCCTGTTGTTGGGTTGATGACTGAATGGGTAGCAGGGAATGAAGTTAAAACGCGCAAGGATGATGACGATAAGGGCGGCACGATGCGGCTGGGGGCTTATCCATGCGCATTGACCTCTGGCTCTCTTGCGGAAAAAGTTTATGGATGCGAACATATTGAAGAGAGGCATCGCCATCGTTATGAGGTGAATATCGCCTATCGTGAGACATTGGAAGCGGCAGGTTTGAAAATTTCGGGTCTGTCGCCAGATGGTGTTTTGCCAGAGATTGTTGAACATGAGGATCATCCTTGGTTTGTTGCGGTGCAATTTCATCCAGAGTTGAAGTCAAAACCTTTTAACCCGCATCCGCTATTTGTTGGATTCGTTGCAGCAGCGAGAGAAAAATCGCGGTTGGTTTAAAGCTTGGAAGCGCCTGTAAAATTTTACGAGCATCTTTCTAGTGGAAAAAATCAGCGGAGGTCTTAATAGCATGGAAAAAATTACAATAGGTTCTGTGGAAGTTGGCGGTGATGCGCCGATTATGCTCATTGCGGGGCCCTGCCAAATAGAGGGGCGCGACCATGCGCTCTTGCATGCCGAAAAGCTGGCTGAAGCTGCGGCAGGGGTAGGATTTGGGTTTGTTTATAAATCTTCTTTTGATAAAGCAAATCGAACCTCTTTGGGAGCACGACGTGGTGTAGGTTTAGATGAGGGGCTAGAAATATTGGCAGCGGTGCAGGCTTGCATTGGCTGTCCTGTATTAACTGATGTGCATCTGCCAGAGCAATGTGCTGCGGTAGCTCAAAGCGTCGATATGTTGCAAATTCCTGCCTTTTTATGTCGGCAAACAGATCTGCTTATTGCGGCTGCTAAAACAGATGCCGCGGTAAATATCAAAAAGGGTCAGTTCCTAGCCCCTTGGGATATGAGACATGTTGCTGACAAAATTGTGCAATCTGGGAATAAACGAGTTTTGCTAACCGAACGTGGGACGAGTTTTGGTTACAATACACTGGTTTCAGATATGCGGGCATTGCCGCAAATGGAGGATTTAGGCTTTCCAGTGATTTTTGATGCTACTCACTCAGTGCAACAGCCGGGTGGGTTAGGCGGTGCTTCAGGGGGACAGCGTGAATTTGTCCCCGTATTAGCTAAAGCCGCTGTTGCGGTGGGTGTGCAAGGACTGTTTATAGAAAGCCATATTGATCCAGATAACGCCCCTTCAGATGGTCCAAACATGATACCATTGAAACAAATGCCAACCTTACTTAGCACTCTTGCCAGAATAGCAGAGGCAAGCAAAAGCTCACCTGTACCGTAAATAGCCCCCTGAAAAAGAGAAAAAAATGTCACAGATTATTGATATTCACGCACGCCAAATCTTAGATAGTCGAGGCAATCCTACCGTTGAGGTGGATGTTATTCTCGAAGATGGCAGTGTTGGGCGGGCGGCGGTTCCCTCTGGTGCATCCACCGGTGCTTATGAGGCAGTTGAGCGGCGCGACGGCGATAGCGGTCTATATAATGGTAAAGGCGTAATGGGCGCTGTAATGGCCGTAAATACCGAGATTTTTGATGCCTTATCTGGCGCAAATGCGTTAGACCAGAAACAAATTGATGCTGACCTTATTTCGCTAGATGGTACAGATAATAAAGCCCGTTTTGGCGCAAATGCTATTCTTGGGGTTAGTCTTGCCACCGCCAGAGCTGCCGCTATGACTTGTAAGCTGCCACTTTGGCGATATTTGGGCGGGGTTCATGCGCATCAATTGCCGACGCCAATGATGAATATTTTGAATGGGGGGGCGCATGCTGATAACTCTCTGGATGTTCAGGAATTTATGGTAATGCCTGTAGGGGCGGATAGCTTCACAGACGGATTGCGCATGGGCGTTGAGATTTTTTATGCTTTGAAATCAGGTCTGAGCAAAAAAGGTTTATCAGTTGCGGTGGGTGATGAGGGCGGTTTTGCCCCAGCCATTAATAGCACAAAAGAAGCAACGGACTTAGTTGGTGAAGCGGTAGAAGCAGCTGGTTATAGCCTTGGCAATGATATTGTTATTGCTCTGGATGCGGCGGCAACTGAATTTTATCGGGATGGTAAATACCATCTGGCCGGAGAAGGGCAAGCTCTTTCTTCTGAGGAAATGGTGGAAATGTGGCGGGCGCTTTGTAATGATTATTCAATATTATCGCTTGAAGACCCGCTATCTGAAGATGATTGGAGCGGCTTCACAGCACTCACAGCGGCGATAGGCGATAAGGTGCAAATTGTTGGTGATGATTTGTTTGCAACCAACCCTTTGCGCTTGCAACGTGGCATCATGGAAAAGGCAGGAAATGCTATCTTGGTAAAGGTGAACCAGATAGGGACGCTTTCTGAGACAATCGACGCTATTTATCAGGCTAAGCAGGCGGGGTTTGGTGTGATAATTTCACATCGTTCTGGTGAAACAGAAGATAGCTTTATTGCAGATCTTTCTGTGGCTACAAATGCTGGTCAAATTAAGACCGGCTCACTCTCCCGCTCGGACCGGCTAGCGAAATATAACCAACTTTTACGTATTGAAGAAGAGTTGGGTTCAATTGGAGCCTATGCTGGAAATCTCTTTTCTTAATCCTAGCGCTTACTAATAAAATACGATAGATTTGTCGAATTGCTTTTTACTTGACGGTTTGATTCTGTTTTGATTCACTGGGCTTATGTTGGCGTTGTTGGGGGTAAATAGCGCCATAGGTGATACAAGGACAACAAATCATGCAAGCTTTTATGCGCAGACCCTTTTCCTATGCAGGTAGTTTTCTGCTTATTGGAACTCTGATTGTTTTTTTTGGGTTTCACACTGTTGCTGGAGAGCGCGGTTTTGTAGCGCGGGGCGGGCTCGACCGCGAAATTTTAATGGCGCAAGAAGACTTGGCGCTTATAAATAAACAGAATAATTTGATGGAAAGCCGCATTCGGCTGTTGCGTGCCGGGGCGATTGACGCGGATATGTTAGCGGAGACCGCGCGCGCTGAATTGGGTCTTTATTCTGAAAATGATGTCATAATTACAATTGATATGAATAAATTGAAATTTTAATATCATAATAATATTAACCAAAAGTTGGTTTATATTAAATAAATGCAATAAAAACAAATAAATAAAATTGTTGCAAAAATAAAAAACCTCATGCCATTCTTGAAGGTGGAGCGGTATAGCCGTTTGTGACCTAAAGTTCATTCTTTTGGGAGAGGAAGGCAAGATGGCCAATAAAGTATCTGCTGGCAAGACAGTCGAGGGCAAAAAGAGCGTGCGTAAACGTGGACGCCCCCCTAAATCCGTTATTAATGACAAACCATCAACTGATACGATGCTGGAGATGTATCGCCAAATGGTGTTGATACGCCGCTTTGAAGAGAAGGCAGGTCAGCTTTATGGCATGGGGCAAATTGGAGGTTTCTGCCATCTTTATATTGGCCAAGAAGCCGTGGTTGTAGGTATTCAGTCTGTTGCAAAAGAAGAGGATTCCGTAGTGACCTCTTACCGCGATCACGGCCATATGCTGGCCTGTGATATGGATGCAGGCGGGGTGATGGCGGAGCTAACAGGCCGTGAAGATGGTTATTCCAAAGGCAAGGGTGGCTCGATGCATATGTTTAGCCGGGAGAAAAACTTTTTCGGCGGACACGGTATTGTGGCTGCACAGGTGCCTATCGGGGCTGGCCTCGCTTTTGCACATAAATATAATGGTGATGGCGGAGTCAATATGGCCTATCTCGGAGATGGTGCGGCTAATCAGGGGCAAGTTTATGAGACTTTCAATATGGCGTCTTTATGGAACTTGCCCGTTATTTTCGTTATTGAGAACAATCAATATGGCATGGGAACCTCGGTTAGTCGTGCCGCGGCAGGTCAGGAATTTGCTGATAGAGGTAACGCCTATGGTATACCGGGGATACAAGTTGACGGTATGGATGTGCTGGCAGTGCGCGCCGCTGCTGAAGAAGCGCTGGCATATTGCCGCGCTGGCAAAGGTCCCTATATTCTGGAAATGAAAACCTATCGATATCGTGGGCATTCTATGTCTGACCCGGCAAAATATCGCACTAGAGAAGAAGTGGATGCAATGCGCAAACAGCATGATCCCATCGAAAAGCTTCGGGATATTTTGTTGCGGGAGGGTGCAGATGAAGCTCAATTAAAGGATATTGATCAGAAAGTTAAAAAAATTGTTGGCGATGCCGCAGATTTTGCTTTGGCAAGTCCAGAGCCAAATGCAAGCGAGCTTTATACAGACATTATTTTGACCTAAAACGACTGGTAGCAGGAGAGAGTTTATTATGGCAATCGAAATTAAAATGCCGGCTTTGTCGCCTACTATGACGGAAGGCCGCTTGTCGCGCTGGCTAGTTGCACAAGGGGATAGCGTGGCATCAGGGGATGTTATCGCTGAAATTGAAACCGATAAAGCCACTATGGAAGTGGAAGCGATTGATGAAGGCACTATTGGGGCTATCCATATTGGTGAAGGCACTGATGGGGTTGTTGTTGGCGCGGTCATTGCGACCTTGCTAGAAGATGGGGAGACTGAGGTTCCGCCTATATCGAAGACGCCAGCACCAGTTTATGAAGCGGCACCAGAAGCGCCTACAGAAGCGGCATCAACAGCTGTGGCAGCTTCTGTATCAATGCCGGCAACTGCGCCTGTTGGTGCAGAGCCAGATTGGCAAGGTAGCACTCGAACCATGACGGTCAGAGAGGCATTGCGTGATGCGATGGCTGAGGAAATGCGCCGAGATGAGCGGATTTTTGTTATGGGAGAGGAAGTTGCAGAATACCAGGGGGCTTATAAGGTTACGCAAGGGCTATTAGATGAGTTCAGCGCGAAACGGGTTATTGATACGCCGATTACCGAACATGGGTTTGCAGGGCTTGGTGTTGGGGCAGCTTTTGGTGATTTGCGCCCAATTATTGAATTTATGACCTTTAATTTTTCTATGCAAGCTATTGACCAAATTATTAATTCTGCCGCCAAAACTTTATATATGTCTGGCGGGCAGATGGGCTGTCCTATCGTCTTTAGAGGGCCAAATGGCGCGGCAAGCCGTGTCGCCGCCCAGCATTCACAATGCTATGCAAGCTGGTATGCGCATTGTCCTGGCCTGAAAGTAGTTTCACCATGGTCTGCCGCCGATGCTAAAGGCTTGCTAAAATCAGCTATCCGCGATCCAAACCCGGTGATCTTTTTGGAAAATGAAGTGATGTATGGTCAGAGCTTTGAAGTCCCTGAGGCAGAGGATTGGGTAGTGCCGATTGGCCGCGCAAATATCGTTCGTCAAGGCAGTGATGTCACAATTACGGCTTTTTCTATCATGGTTGGTAAAGCTTTGGAGGCAGCAGAAGCCTTATCCTCAATAGGTATCGAAGCGGAAGTTATTGATTTACGCAGTATGCGCCCCCTAGATACTGAGACAATCTTGGCCTCAGTTAAGAAAACTGGTCGTATGATTTCCTGCGAAGAGGGTTTCCCATTCGCTGGAATAGGAGCTGAACTTGCAATGCAGGTAATGGACGGCGCTTTTGACTATTTGGATGCGCCGGTTATGCGAGTTACTGGCAAGGATGTGCCGATGCCTTATGCGGCTAATCTTGAAGCACTCGCCTTGCCGCAAGCTCAAGACATTATCGAAGCTGGCAAGGCGGTATGCTTCCGCGCAGGGGGGCTATAAAATGGCTATTAATATTTTAATGCCGGCTTTATCGCCGACCATGACAGAGGGTACGCTTGCGCGTTGGCTTGTTAGCGAAGGGGATTCTGTTCGCTCTGGTGACGTGATTGCAGAGATTGAAACCGACAAAGCCACTATGGAAGTTGAAGCTTTGGATGACGGGGTTATGGCCAAGCTAGTAGTTGCGGAAGGTGCACAAAATGTGGCGGTAAATGCGCCGATTGCTGTCTTAGCCGAAGAAGGCGAAGATGCAAGCGCGGCGGCAAAAGAGGCGGAAAATGCATCTTTAGCTTCACTATCTCTTACCCCTGCCTCTGAGCCAACCCCGACGCCCGCTCCTACTTCTGCGCCATCACCTACATCTTCGCAAGCACCAGTTAGCGCACCATCTGCACCTGCTCCTATTCCGGCACCAGCCACCCCCCAGCTCGCAACTGGCGGCCAGAAGGGGGAGCGTATCTTTGCTAGTCCGCTAGCTCGGCGTATCGCTGGTGATGCAGGTCTAGATATTGGGAATCTTGCTGGTACAGGCCCTCATGGCCGGATTATCCGCGCCGATGTAGAAGAAGCTATCGCCAAGGCAGGGGCTATATCTGCACCATCCGCTACTCTACCAATGATGCGTGCGGCAGGGCAGTCGGAGCAGTTTGAGCCACATTCTGCGATGCGGCGCGTGATTGCGGAACGCCTACAGCAATCCAAGCAAAATGCCCCGCATTTCTATCTGACCATCGATTGTGAGATAGATACGTTATTGCAAGCACGAAAAGCCTTAAACGAAGCTGCCCCGGAAGGGGTAAAAATATCGGTCAATGATATGGTTGTGAAGGCGGCGGCGGCAGCGCTTATCGCTGTACCTGAGGTTAATGGCTATTTTGAAGAGGCAGGGTGCCGCTATTTCAGTGATGCCGATATTTGTATCGCCGTTGCGGTGGATGGCGGTCTGGTCACACCCGTTATCAAGGCAGCTAATCATCTAGGCCTATCTGCGATTGCAAATGCCTCTGCGGACCTAGCTAAGCGGGCGCGTGATAATCAGCTTGATCCAGCCGAATATGCTGGCGGCACCTTTACCATTTCCAATTTGGGCATGTTTGGCGTGCGGGAGTTCTCAGCCGTGATAAACCCGCCACAAGCAGCAATTTTGGCTGTTGGGGCAGGAGAAAAGCGCCCTGTTGTGCGCGGAGATGCTCTGGATATTGCCACGGTGATGAGTGTTACACTATCGGCTGATCACCGTATTGTGGATGGCGCGGTTGGCGCGCGATGGCTGCAAGCCTTTAGAGGGGCAATTGAAAACCCTGTAACGATGTTATTGTAAACTACATAATACCATCAAAAGCTATATAAATTTAATGCCCATTCAGAAGATAAAGGGATAAAAAGCATGCAAGACAAATCCTTTGATATTGTGGTTATCGGGGGCGGACCAGGCGGATATGTTGCCGCTATCAGAGCTAGTCAACTTGGTAAATCTGTTGCTGTTATAGAGCGTGAACATCTTGGCGGCATCTGCCTAAATTGGGGCTGTATTCCAACCAAAGCCCTGCTAAGAGCAGCAGAAATGCGTCATAATCTGACGCATATGGCTGATTTTGGTATTGAGATTTCGGGAAAGGTAACGGTTAATCTTGAAAAAGTAGTCAGTCGTTCACGTAAAGTTGCGTCTAGGCTATCGCAAGGTGTAGCGCATTTGCTGAAAAAAAATAAGGTAACGGTTCTGGATGGTACAGCAAAGCTTGGCGGTAAATCAGGTGCAAACTGGATAGTTGATGTTTCTGGCAAGGACGCTCAAAAGCTACAAGCCCAGGACGTTATTATTGCAACGGGGGCGCGTGCCCGTCAAATTCCCGGTCTGGAAACAGATGGCCGTAATATTCTGTCCTATAAAGAAGCAATGATCCCGTCTGAGATGCCTAAATCTTTGATCGTGGTTGGCTCTGGCGCCATTGGGGTAGAATTTGCCAGCTTTTTTGCAGATATGGGCGTTCAAGTGACTATTATTGAAGCTCTTGAGCGTATTCTAAACGCCGAAGATGAAGAAATTTCAGCCCTAGCCCATCAAGCGTTTACCGCGCGTGGTATGGCTATTCATACCTCAGCAAAGGTAAAAAAGCTTAAATCAGGGGCAAAGGCTGTTGAAGCGGAGGTAGAGATTGGCGGCAAGATACAAACCCTGAACGCTGATAAAGTAATTATGGCCGTTGGCATTACCGGTAATTCAGAAGGGCTAGGGCTAGAAGGCACGAAGGTTAAGCTAATGAGTGGCCATATTGAAACAGATGGGATGATGCGCACCGGGGAGCCGGGCCTATATGCCATAGGCGATATCACTGGCGCACCTTGGCTTGCCCATAAAGCCAGCCATGAAGGCATTATCTGTGTGGAGGCAATTGTGGGTCAGAAAGATATCCATGCGATGAAGGCAGATATGGTGCCGGGCTGTACCTATTGCCGGCCACAAATAGCCTCAGTTGGCTTGACGGAGGCGGCTGCACGCGCCAAGGGGTATAGGATTAAGGTTGGTAAATTTCCGTTCCTTGGTAATGGTAAAGCGATTGCGCTTGGTGATGATGAGGGGATAATCAAAACCATCTTTGATGAAAAAACAGGCACTTTGCTAGGCGCGCATATGATAGGTCCTGAAGTAACCGAGCTTATCCAAGGCTACGTTGTTGCCCAGACGCTAGAGACAACTGAAGCTGAATTGATGCAGACGATATTCCCGCATCCAACCTTGTCGGAAGCCATGCATGAATCGGTTCTGGATGCTTATGGACGGGCTATTCATTTTTAATCCTGTAAGATAGCCTTGCTTTTTGCGCTACGGCATAGGTTGATAGGATTTGTAGGGACATAACGGCAATCGGGCTGTTACAAAGGAGAAGAATAAAGCCTAAAATCTTTTGGCGGAAGTTATGGAGAATTTATGCCATCACCTAATTTAACCAAGGGCGCCCAGCGTCATCCTGAAAAACGTCGAAATGAAGATCGCCCGCAACCGCGTCGCCCAGACTGGCTACGCGTAAAAGCGCCGCAAGCGGGTGCTTTTACGGAAACTAAAAAATTGATGCGTGAACTTGATTTAGTCACTGTTTGCGAAGAGGCCGCTTGCCCTAATATCGGGGAATGCTGGTCACAAAGGCATGCAACTATGATGATCTTAGGCTCTATCTGCACTCGGGCCTGCGCCTTTTGTAACGTGGCAACGGGCAAGCCTGACCAGTTAGACCCGCATGAGCCAGATAATGTAGGGCTAGCCGTAGCGCGTCTCGGCTTGCAGCATGTTGTTATCACCTCAGTCGACAGAGATGATTTGGAGGATGGCGGGGCAGAACATTTTGCCAGAACCATCCGCGCAATACGTAGCGCGTCGCCCGCAACCACCATTGAGATTCTAACTCCTGATTTTCTGCGCAAACCTGGTGCTGTTGAGGTTGTTGTGGAAGCACGTCCTGATGTTTTTAATCATAATATGGAAACAGTTGAGCGTTTATATAAGCCAGTGCGCCCGGGCGCGCGCTATGCCCACTCGCTGGATGTATTGCATCAGGTAAAAAAAATAGACCCCAGCATCTTCACTAAATCCGGTATTATGGTAGGTCTCGGCGAGACAGATGATGAAGTGTTCCAGATGATGGATGACCTGCGGGAAGTGGATGTCGATTTTATGACCATCGGACAATATTTGCAGCCCACCCCAAAACATGCGGTTGTTGACCGGTTTGTTACCCCTGAACAATTTAAAACCTATGCCAAAACAGGGCACATGAAAGGTTTTCTGATGATGGCATCGACACCGCTCACCCGGTCGTCCTATCATGCAGATGCTGACTTTGCGGCGCTGAAATCTCAGCGTTTGGATAAGTTGGTTGGCATTCAGTCGGCAGGATAAAAAGGCCATGACGACCCATAGTGAAAAACGGGTATTAGCGCACCGCCCTGAACAGCTTTTTGATCTTGTGGCTGATGTGCAGCGCTATCCTGAATTTCTGCCATGGTGTGTGGCAGCCCGCGTTCGTTCAAAAACTGATGAAATTTTGATAGCAGATTTAATCATCGGCTTCCAAATGTTTCGGGAAAGCTTTACATCATACGTAAAGATGGATAGAGATACCCTGAATATTGAGGTTGAATATGCGGAAGGGCCGTTTAAATATCTAACCAATAAATGGCAATTTATCCAGCATCCTGATGGCTGTGTCATCGATTTTTATGTGAATTTTGAATTTAAATCGCGCCTCTTGCAAACAGTAATTGAGAGCTTGTTTACCGAAGCAGTAAAGCGAATGGTTAGTGCCTTCGAAACCCGTGCTAATAGTCTTTACAATGCCAAGATAGCGGTACCTAAAAGCCCTAATAAACAAAATCCTGTCAAACAAAACTTCAGTAATCAAAAGCCTAAATCTTTGGCAAGGGCAAGGCCTCAAGGATCAAGTTGAGGCCAGCTTCAACGGCTTGGTTGCGCACGGTTTGTCGGTCCCCTGTAAAATTAAAACGTTTACTAAACTGCGCGCCGTCTTTCGTTGCGATAGCCATCCAAACCAATCCAACGGGCTTATCAGGCGTGCCACCGGTCGGTCCTGCAACACCGGTAATAGAAAGGCTAACGTCTGCACCACTCCGGGTGATGCCGCCAACGGCCATAGCGGCGGCACATTGCTGTGATACGGCGCCATGCGCTTCCAGCGTGCTAGAGCTAACGCCAACCATATCTTGTTTTGCTTGATTGCTGTAGGTGATAAAGCCGCGGTCAAGGACAGCGGAAGCCCCCGCAATATCGGTAAGGCCGGCAAAAACCATCCCGCCTGTGCAGCTTTCTACAGTGGAAATTTTCCATTTTGCATCTTGTGCTGCTTCGATAACATTTTTAGCTAAAGGTGATGGCACCCACAGGCTCCTTTTAGAACAAAAACAATTATAGACTATAGATAGCGAATTGTAAGGCGAGCAGGCACATACCTGCCAGACCACCAGCAACAATATCATCTGCCATAATTCCGATACCGCCGCCTAGCTTTTCGGCCATACCAACAGGCCCAATTTTTGTAATGTCAAAAAACCGGAACAGGATAAAAGCACCAATATACCATAAAAACACCCCTTCAATTAAAGGTGGAATACATAATAATACCACCCATTGACCGGCTACTTCGTCAATGATGACTTCTGAGGCATCTTTCGTATTACTAATTTGGCTATAAATCTCTGAAGCGATAATTCCTATGAGAAGCACAACAAGGATCGCCACCGTAAACAGAAAATAGCCTTGTATAGCTAGAAACCAGCCTGTGATAAGTGCAGCAAAGGAGCCCGCAGTTCCGGGGGCGGGCAGAAACCCTATTGGACCTAGCGTGGCAGTAAAGCAAAGAGCTTTCTCTAAATAAAGAGGCATTTAATGCGCCTCCTCAAGCGCGGGAAGACTCACGCTGGCTTGGGCCATCGCAGCAATCCCTTCACCTCTTCCGGTAAAGCCTAGCCCTTCACTGGTAGTGGCTTTTACGGATAAACGGCGTGTGGAAAGGCCAGTTATGTCTTTTAGCCTTTTTAACATTTGCTCGCGATAGGGGCCAATTTTAGGACGCTCGCAGATTATCGTAACATCTAAGTGAAGGATGTAACCGCCTGATTGTTGAACCGCATCGACAGCAAAGCGCAGAAATTGTTCAGATGCAGCATCCTTCCATTTTGGATCTGAGGGTGGAAAAAAAGTACCAATATCGCCCATAGCTAACGCTCCAAAAATCGCATCGCAAAGGGCATGCAAGCCAACATCGCCATCGGAATGGGCAAACAAGCCTTTATCATGGGCTACTTCAACGCCACAAATCATAATAGGACCATTGATATCCGTATCAAATTTATGAACATCAAAGCCAGAGCCAGTTCGTGTTTCCATCATGCTCATTGCTACACTCATTTCCCGTCTCATTGTGGCTAAGTCTTCAGCATATGTGATTTTTGTCAGGCACTCATGCCCTGCAATCGTCCCTATTTTTGCACCAAAAGCTTCAACTATCATGGCGTCATCTGTGATATCTTCTTTTACTCCCCTGTGGGCGGCTTGCAGATGTGCCTCTAAAATAAGGTTTGTTTTGAAAGCTTGTGGTGTTTGTACCCGCATCAGACTGTCTCGGTCAATTACATGGCTTGTAGATGCATCAGTTGCAGTTCTCTGGCGAATGGTATCACTCACTGGCAGAACCGGAATGACTGCTTGCTCCCCTCGCTCAAGAGCTGATTTCAGCGCCGATAATACAGATTTTTTTACGTTGGGGCGGGCTGCATCATGTATAGCGACGAACGTGCTAACCTGCCCATGAGCGTGCTGGCATTCCTGAAGGGCCCTCAGCCCGTTCAAAGCAGAGGCTTCACGGCTACTCCCGCCTGCAGCTAAAATTACTCTATCCCCGTAGGGGGTGAGCTCTTCAAGTAATGCCCCTGGCAGACCCTGTGTTATTATATCTGGGGGCAAAACTAAAATGATTTGGCCGCAATCTGGCCAAGTTGCAAAGCTTGCTAAACAATGCGCTATGAGTGATTTTTGGTGGATAGATTGGAACTGTTTTGGCAAATCTGAGAGGTTATTTTTAAATCGCGTTGCCCTTCCGGCTGCTAGGATAATAAAATCGAGTTTGGTTGAAGCGTTAGGGTGAACGGACATATCGTAAAGCGCTTTCAAACTGCAGAAATTGAATTTTTGTTGAGTTTGCCAAGAGCTGGCTCGGAGTGCAAGATTTGTCTATGTGATGTCGAAAAGATTAAACTCTGGTCAATTGTGTTGGAATTGCCTATAATTTAGGCGTTTTCTATTTTTGATGCAATTTAAGGCATTTTAATGGGCTGTCTGAACCAAATTTTAAACAGAAATTATAAAGAAACATCAGGTGTAGACAATTTTCCTGACGTCGTGCTTGCGCCAATGTCAGGCATAACCGACCGCGCTTTTCGCACGACTGTGCGTGCCTCTGGCGGTGGGTTAGTAGTTTCCGAAATGGTGGCCAGTCATGCAATGCTGAAAAATGTGCACGCCGAAATGCAAAAACTGGAATTTAATGCGGTAGCCGAAGCCCCTGTCGCTATTCAAATTGTTGGGTGGGACCCGTCTATCATGGCAGAAGCCGCAAAAATTGCGGAGCAAATGGGTGCTTGCTTGATTGATATTAATATGGGGTGTCCAGCAAAGAAGGTAACCGGACGGGCTTCTGGATCTGCTTTGATGAAAGAGCCCGTTCTTGCCGGTGAAATTTGCGCTGCAGTAGTTGATGCTGTTCGCTTACCTGTTAGTCTGAAGACGCGCCTAGGCTGGGATGACCAGCATCAAAACGCACCTGAAATTGCATATATTGCGCAGGAAAGTGGAGTTTCTTTGGTAACCATCCATGGCCGCACCCGGACGCAAATGTACAGGGGTGTTGCCAATTGGAAAAAAATCGAAAATGTTGTTCAGGCTGTTTCCATACCTGTTTTCGTGAATGGTGATATTGTTAGCCCTAAAGATGCAAAAAGCGCCTTAATAGCCTCGAAAGCGCGAGGCGTAATGGTTGGTAGAGGCACACAAGGCCAGCCTTGGCTGATAGCACAAATTGCTGATTATTTGGCTGGTCGTGACATCCGACGCACCCCTGATATGGCGTTTCGGTATCAGCAAATATGTCAACATTTAGATATGGTATTAACCGATTATGGTATGCGGGGACTGCGTTTAGCCCGCAAGCACCTCGCTGCTTACTGCGATTATCTTCCGCAATCTCAAAAATTGCGGCTTATTGTAACACAATCAGATAGGTCTGAGCCTGTGTTTGCAGCGCTCGCGGAATATTTTAATACAGATGCTTGCTATGCAGTCTAAATTATCGCTTCTAGAACCACCTGATGGCTCGCTCCTTGGTGATATAATGGATGTATTCCCCTTTCCAGTAGTTTTGCTTGATGAGGAAGATAGTTTTGTTTGGCTAAATCATGCCGGTGAGCATTTTTTCAAGAGCAGCCTCTCTATTTTGTCTGGCACCCGTCTAGACAGGCTTATTCCCCAGGATAGTCAAATTTTTTCGCTTATCCGGCGGGCTCGCCAGTCTGGCAGTTCAGTTGAAGATAAATCGTTAACTTTTGTTGGTCCACGGATTGGGCTGAAGGGTGCAAGTATCCAGCTTGTGCCTTTTTATATGGCCGGTTATAAGAGTCCTCTTATTTTAATGACCTTGCAGGAACGCTCAGGTCTGGGGCAACTTGCCACGCAGCAAAATTTCAAGGGTGCAGCATTATCTATGTCACGGATGACATCTTTATTGGCCCATGAAATTAAAAATCCGCTAGCAGGCATTAAGGGGGCTGCACAATTGTTGGAAATGGAGTTGCCAGAAGCCCAACATGAGCTCAGCAATATGATTGTAAGCGAGACCGATAGGATTATATCGCTTCTACAAAGGATAGAAAACTTATCTTCAGATGCACCTGTAAGGTTTGAGACTGTAAATATCCATGAAATTCTCGATCATTGCCTGAAGATTACCTCCGCATCTTTTGGCCGACATTTAGACATAAAACGCTCTTATGACCCGTCCTTGCCGGCTTTTCAAGCAGACCGTGAAATGCTGGTGCAATGTTTTATCAATTTGTTCAAAAACTCCTCTGAAGCCACATCAGAAGGTGATAGTCTATCTATTCAAACGAGCTATTCTCTGACCCGTTACGTCACTACAGAGACCAGCCGCGAGCTGATACATCTTCCTCTACAAATTGCTATTACAGATAGCGGGAAGGGTATTTCAGAAGAGTTGCAAGCCCATATTTTCGAGCCCTTTGTATCAAATAAGTCAGGTGGTTCTGGTCTTGGGCTGGCTATGGTTGCAAGTGTCATTGCCGATCATGGTGGGGCAATTGCTATGCAATCCTCAGCACAAGGTTCTTGTTTCACATTAAATCTACCTATTACCCAATCTTATCCAGAAAATGCGGCAGCAAATCAGACCTCTAATAAGGAATTTTTATGAAAACGCGTGCCCCTCAGATTATCGTAGCAGATGATGATAAAACGGTTCGCACTGTGATTATACAAGCACTATCCCGTCAAGGCTATCAAGTTGGCGCCGCGACTACTATAGCTGGATTATGGGATATTACGACCTCTGGGCGTGGGGATGTTTTGATAACTGATGTTGGCTTTCCAGATGGGGATGCTCTGGAATTATTGCCGAGATTACAAGAAAAACGTCCGGAACTAACTATTATTGTAATGAGTGCGCGGGCTAATTTGTTGACAGCAATAAAAACCCAGCAAAGCGGAGTGTTTGACTATCTTCCCAAACCGTTTGAATTAAAACAATTATTGGATGTTATTGCAAGAGCTGTAGTCTCAGAAACTTCAGCTAGCAAAAATGAAAAACCAATGGTTAGTCTGCCAAAACAATTGCCTATTTCTTTGCTTGGAAAATCCCCTGCAATGCAGATGAGCTTTAAGCTTCTGACCCGTTTGTCTGGCCAGCATATGCCCGTATTAATAAAGGCGGATATTGGTTCAAGGAAACAAACTATTGCCAAAACTTTACATGAAATGGGGCCGCAATCTGGCGAGAGCTTTGAAGCTATTAATCTCTCTCAATTGGAAGAAAGCCGTCATGAAGATGCCCTTTTCGGCCTTTCTGGCTTGTTAACGCGCCGTAGCTCTGGAATGGTTTTTATCAACTATATTGAACGCTTATCTGCTCAAGCACAGATGCAACTTGCCCGTTTTGTTGAGAATGCCACTCGGTCTAATATTCCGATGCCAAAACATGCGTTGCGAGTGGTTGCTGGTACGGCAATAAATTTACAATTACTTGTTGAACAGGGATTATTTCGTGAAGATCTCTTCTTTGAGCTATCTGTCGCCGTGCTGAACGTGCCGCCATTGCGCGATAGAGCAGAAGACATTCCGCAAATTGCCCATTTGCTTTGTAGCCACTTTTCAAAAGAACTAAAGGCCCAAAAAATACTAGAGGACGGAGCCGTTGAGGCCTTACAAGCCTATGACTGGCCAGGAAATATCAGGGAGTTGGAGCTAATTTTGAAAAGATTGTCTTTGACCGGACAATATCCAAGGTTAAGCGCGACTATGGTGGCAGAGGAAATTGGGCGAACGGCAAATATTGTTGAACAGGCCGTGCCTATCAAAGAGACAAATTTATCAGATATATTTAGCCAACATATTGAACGCTATTTTGCTACCGCGGGGGATGCTAGTCCGGTACCGGGGTTGCATGCCCGCATCCTAGCCGAAATAGAAAAGCCGCTAATCATGGAAACACTTTATCACACAGTAGGCAATCAGATTAAAGCCGCTCATATATTGGGTTTAAATCGAAATACCTTGCGAAAAAAAATCAAAGCGTTGAATATTCCAGGCAAACGCGATGTTTATCGTAAACGCGGTCAAGAAGGGCGGTAAACCAGTCATGGCAGACGCCAAAATAATAGCGCAGACAACTCATGCAAAAAAGCTGGTGAGCATTCGCACTAAGCTTTTCCAGCGCTTAAGCCGTGACAATATCGGCTATGTTCTTTTCGTTTTGACCTTTGTTCTTGGTTTTACGGTGTTTCTATCCTTGAGTACTGTTAGCGATATAAGTTCGCAATCTAACATTTTAACGGCTGCAATTTTTCTAGCTATAATGTTATTGTTGGTACTCGCCTTTTTTGTAGGCAGGCAATTATTGCGTTTATGGCAAGAACGGAAACGACGCCTAGCTGGTGCGCACTTGCATTTGCGTCTTGTGATGCTGTTTGGCCTTATAACAGCTATTCCATCTATTTTGGTAGCGGTATTTGCTGTCTCTTTAATCGATTATTCCCTGCGCGGTTGGTTTGCTGAGCGTATTTCAACAGCTGTCAACGAATCTGTTGAGGTGGCAAGTGCCTATTTCGAAGAGCATTCACGCTCGGTTAGGGGACAAATTTTAACGATGGCAAATGACATTAATCGCGAAGCCCCTCGGCTTGCGAATAATCAGAAATTATTGAATGAATATCTTTCAAATCAAACAGTCTTGCGAAACCTCTCTGAAAGCGTAATTGTCGATGGAACAGGCCGGATTAAAGCAAAATCGCAATTTGCCTTTGCTATTAGCTTTTCAAAAATAGACAGTGCTTTATTGGAGAAGGCTCGTGATGGCGATGTTGTTATCATTACTCCAAAAGATAATAACAAGATACAAGCCATTGTAAAATTGGATAGTTTTCTGGAGGCATATCTTCTGGCGGGTCGTTTTGTTGATGCAAACGTATTGTCAGCGCTTGACCGAACGCAATTGGCTGTGAACGAGTATCAATCGCTGGGGTTACGTCAATTTGATCTTCAAATTTCCTTTGCCGTGATGTTTTTTGTAGTGGCTTTACTCTTAGTTTTATCCGCGCTTTGGATTGGGCTGACCTTGGCCAATTCGATAGTTGAGCCGCTGGTTAGTGTTATTGGCGTCGCAGAACAGGTCCGGTCTGGTAACCTTAAAGAACGGGTGCCAGAAATTGACAACATGGACGAGATTGCGCGTCTTGGAATCAGTTTCAATGGTATGCTTGATGAAGTATCAAACAGTCGGGAGCAGTTGGTGGAAGCCAATAAACAACTGGATGCCCGGCGCGAATTTACCGAAGCTGTTTTAGGGGGCGTAACCTCTGGGGTTATTGGTTTGGATAAGGGAGGGATTGTTACCTTACCAAATCAGGCAGCTTGCACCCTGCTTGATGCGGAACTCTCGAAACTGATTGGTAAAAAGCTGGTGGATATTCAGCCAGAGTTTAAACCTGTTTTTGACCAGCTTTCAGCACAGCGTCGACAACAAATGGAACAGCAAATCATAATTCGGGTACGCAAGCGTTTACTCACCCTTCGCGTCCGCCTAGTCTCAGAGCGTGTCGAAGGGCGTTTAGTTGGCTATGTGTTGACCTTTGATGATATTACCGATTTCCTGGCCGCTCAGCGAAAGGCAGCTTGGGCAGATGTTGCGCGGCGCATTGCACATGAAATTAAGAACCCCTTAACTCCAATAGCGTTGGCCACTGACCGATTAATGAAAAAATATCGTCCTGAAAAGCTTGAGGAGGCCGCCAAATTTGACGAATATGTTACCATCATCAGTCGGCAAGTTGGAGATATCGGCCGGATGGTAGAAGAATTTTCAAAATTTGCCCGTATGCCTGCGCCTGTCATGAAAAAGACAGATTTATGTCGTTTGGTGCGCGAACAAGAAACACTACTTCAGACCAATTCTAATCTCGAAATCATTTTCGATTTCCCAGAAACGCTTGCCGCTGTTTGGGTGATGGCTGATACTGGACTGATACGCCAGATGTTAACAAATTTGATGAAAAATGCTATCGAAAATATGCAAGAAACCCAATACTCTCCAGATGTATCTGCAGATATTGATAAGCTTTTGCGTATAGAAATGAGCCTGTTGCTGGAAGGTGATCATGTCCAGCTTACTATCCGTGATTTTGGAAGTGGTTTTGCAGGCGAAGACATGGATAGATACTTAGAGCCCTACATCACTACACGCAGCAAGGGAACAGGGTTAGGACTTGCGATTGCCCAAAAGATTATTTCTGACCATGACGGGCAAATACATTTGTCTAATCATCCGGAGCAGGGGGCGATTGTCACGCTAACTATTCCTAATCTTAGGGAAGATACCGCGCTAGAGGTAACGGCATGAATGAAGAAATACTAGTCGTTGATGATGAACCTGATATTCGCTCTCTGATCAGTTTGACTTTAGAGGATGAGGGATTTTTGACTGTTCAGGCTGCAAATGCCAGTGAGGCCCGGGCGGTCATTACTTCACGTCCACCCTCTTGTATTATCCTTGATATTTGGATGCGCAATTCAGATATGGATGGATTAGAGGTGTTGAGCTGGTGCCAAAATCTATATCCAGAAGTACCAATTTTGATGATTTCGGGGCATGGGAATATTGAAACCGCTGTTCAGGCTATTCAGAAAGGTGCGCATGATTTTATCGAAAAACCCTTTAAGGCTGAGAGGCTGCTGTTGACCGTGCGTCGTGCCTTGCAGCAAAGCCGTTTAGCACGCGAAAATGCTGAATTACGAGAAAAAATCGATGCACCTGAAAAGGTAGAACTTATCGGTCAATCCGCTCAGGTAAAGCAGTTGCGTGCAACAATTGAGAAGGTTGCGCCTACTTCTAGCCGAATCTTGATAACCGGGCCAACAGGATCGGGCAAGGAAGTGGTGGCTCGTCTTATACATGCGCATTCAGAACGCAAAGAGGGACCCTTTATTGTAGCCCATTGTGCTCGAATTGGCGCCGAAAATGCAGATACTGAACTTTTCGGTTCTGAAATGCTTGCTTCTGGTCGGCGCATTGTTGGATTATTTGAGCAAGCGCATCGCGGAACATTATATTTTGATGAGCTATGCGATTTACCTTTAGACACGCAAAGCCGTCTTGTCCGCGCGGTAGCTGAACAGACTTTTCGAAGGGTTGGCGGCACAGATCAGGTGACAACAGATGTACGGATTATTTCAGCCTCTTCCGAAAATTTGGTCAGCGCCATAGAGGCAGGGAATTTAAAAGAAGACTTATATTATCGGCTTGGCGTGATTTCGATGTCGGTGCCGGGGCTTGCGATGCGGAGGGAAGATATTAGTTTACTTGCCCAGTATTTTGTTAAAAATAGTGCCCGAAGGCTTGGTAGGTCTCCCGTAAAGCTGGGAGATGATTTGCTTAATGCAATGCGTTCTTATGATTGGCCAGGCTCCGTACGGCAATTACGCAACGTTATAGAAACAATATTAATTTTGAATGAAAAGCCCGAGCAGGGGGTTGTAAACCTTGATGCGTTGCCAGCAGAGTTGCTGTCTTCTCCTGTAGATGGGACTAGTCAAATTCTTCAGCAAAGCCTGTCGCTACCATTGCGTGAAGCGCGTGAGTTGTTTGAGCGTGAATATATGGTATCCCAGCTACTGAAATTTGAAGGCAATATTTCGCAAATGGCTAAATTTGTTGGTATGGAGCGTTCTGCCTTGCATCGTAAATTAAAGGCGCTAAAGGTAGAAACAAGCTAAAAGCAGTAAAACGGGTTTAGGGCAAATTTGCCAAACGTATTAGAGTGCGGCATAACGAGGCAGAATTATAACTCTCCTGTAAAAAGGTAAAGTATTCTATGAAAATCGTGATTTGTGGTGCAGGGATAGTTGGCAATGCAATTGCTCGCCATCTCTCTGCGGAACAGAATGATGTTACGGTAATTGACGCTGATCCTGACAAGCTACAGAGACTGACTGAACAGGCGGATGTGGGTGCTGTAGAAGGGGTTTCTTCACATCCTGATATTCTGGCGCAGGCTGGCCTAAAAGAGGCAGAGCTTTTGATTGCGGTAACAGAAGCAGATGAAATGAATATGGTGGCGTGTCAAGTTGCGCATACGATTTTTCAAACACCAACCCGAATTGCGCGTATTCGATCGCGGGCCTATCTTGACCCGAATGTCGGCCAGCTCTACAGTCGCGACAACTTACCTATCGATTATATTATCTCGCCCGAGCGAGAGGTGTCAGCAGCTGTTGGCCGCCAATTACAATTGCCTGGTGCCTTTGATGTTAAGGATATGGCGGAAAATAACATTAAGTTAATCGGTGTGCTATGCAAGGAAAACTGTCCAATTTTAGCAACACCCCTGCGGCATCTAACTAATCTTTTTCCAGGCCTAAGCATGACAATTGTGGCGATTATTCGCAACAATCAGGTGATCGTTCCGCGTGATGGTACAGATATGATGCAATCAGATGATAGAGTATATTTTGTATGTGATGAAAACCATGCGGCACGCGCGATGGCAAGCTTTGGGCATACTGAAGAGGAGGCGCATTCTATTGTTATTTCTGGGGGTGGCAATATTGGAACATTACTGGCGCAAAATATTGAGGCAGCAAGTGATAATGCCGTGGTACATATTATTGAGCGTGACAGAGCACAAGCAAGGCTGATTGCTGAGCAATTGCAACGCACTAGTGTTATTTGGGGCAATGCGTTAGAGGCTGATATCTTAAAGGAAGCAGGAGCCACTACCGCAGAAACCTTTGTTTCTGTATCGAATGATGATGAAGTTAATATTTTGTCTGCCTTGCTGGCAAAGCGAATGGGTGCGCTTCATACGGTTGCGCTTGTTAATATGCCAGGCTTTGTACCCCTAATTAGTGCACTAGGCGTAGATGCAGTAATTAATCCACCACAAATTACTGTATCTTCGATTTTGGAACATATTCGCAGAGGCCGAATTTTGGATGTGCATTCTGTGATAGAAGGCTTGGGTGAGGTGTTAGAAGCAGAAGCTTTACCAACATCCCCACTAGTTGGTCAGCCTTTACGAAAATCCCGCATTCCAAAAGGGGTCGCGGTTGGTGCTATTTTGCGTAAAGATGTTGTTATTGCTGCGAGGGGGGATACCGTTATTGAGGCTGGAGATAGGGTGGTATTATTTGCTGCACCGGGTAAAGCAAGCCGCGCTGAGTCTATCCTGTCTGACCAGGTTTAACTATTTATACTCAGAGTGCCGGTTTTGTTCGCTAAAATCTAATCCTACCGAAAAGAGAGGGTAACATGTCACGGATTGTTTATGTTAATGGCCGCTATATACCGCATAGGTACGCTAGTGTGCATGTTGAAGACAGAGGGTACCAATTTGCGGATGGTATTTATGAAGTGGTGATGGTGGTAAATGGCCAACCAGTAGATTATGATGGACATTTAAAAAGACTTTATAACTCTATGAAATTAATAAAAATACAAGTTAATTTTTCAGAAGCGTCTTTGCGGCTAATTATTGCCCGCATGATCCGACTAAATCGTGTCGTTAATGGCACAATTTATGTTCAAGTAACCAGAGGTGTTGCCCGCCGCGACCATAAATTTCCCCTTGCCAGCCAGCCAACTATTGTTATGACCGCCAAGCTCCTAGCATCTATGCCATCGCCAAGCCAAAAAGGGGTTTCTGCTATTACTGTCGCGGATGAGAGATGGGTACGCCGTGATATTAAAACCATTCAGCTCTTACCAAATTGTCTAGCAAAACAAGAAGCCGCTGAAAAAGGTGCTTTTGAAGCAATTCTGGTTATGCCTGATGGCAGTGTTTCTGAGGGTTCTTCTAGCAATGTTTGGCTGGTTACGGATATGGGCGAGTTAGTCACTCGCAAAGCAGATAAAAATATTTTGAACGGGATCACTCGTCAGTCCGTACAAAGAATTGCAGTGGCGCATCAGTTAAAAGTTAGGGAACGTTCATTTGACGTTGCCGAAATGCTGAATGCACGTGAAGTCTTCATAACAAGTGCAACGTCAATTGTGACCGCAGTGACAAAAATCGATGATACAGTGATATCTGATGGTGAGATTGGCGTTGTTAGTGCGGCATTGCGAGAAGATTACATCCACCATGCAAGTGGTGGGATGGTAAAGTGATATAGGCAAAATGAACTGTCGCGATCGAACATATGGAGCCAGATGATGGACAAGGGTCAAAATTTACAAGATATCTTTCTGAATCAAATCAGAAAGAAGCATGTATCTGTTACTATTTTTCTGGTAAATGGCGTAAAACTGCAAGGCGTAGTTACGTGGTTTGATAGCTATTCTATTTTGCTTAAACGAGAGGGTCATATCCAGCTTATTTACAAACATGCGGTATCGACTATCATGCCGACTAGCCCAATAGACCTGCAAGAGCTAGATGGTGATGATGACTAGCCGCATTCCGGCTTTTCCTCCCCATCTTGATGAGGACATTCTTAGCCTACAAAAACGCGTCGCTGAGCAGAATATCTTACCTTATTTTAAGAATCTCAAAGAGCTTGATATTGATACGAAAAGCTCTGCTACTGATTTTGTAACCATCGCAGATCAGCAGGCTGAAAGGCACCTTATTTCTGGCTTAAAGCATCTGTTGCCAGAAGCCCGGTTTGTGGCGGAAGAAAATACTGCTCAATTTGGCCTATCAGAGGCGTTGGATACAGGTTTTGTTTGGACTATTGACCCTCTTGATGGTACCCGCAATTTTGTCAAAGGCGATACACAATTTTGCACCATGTTAGGGCTGTTATATGATGGCATGCCCGTGGGCGCATGGATATATAAGCCGCTTACTTCAGAATGTGTTATGACTCGTCATGATGCGTTGCCTTGTTATATAGATGCGCAAGGTAGCACCCGAACGTGTCAGCAAATTAACCCAAAAACTTATCAGAAAAATGCCAACTACTCAGCTTCTGACTCTATTCATAACTTGAGAGGTTGTATGAATGCTATGGGGTTTGACAACACTATCCGCGACCGTGTCAGAAAAAAGCTGAAAACGCTAAAAGGGCGCTTTCATATTGGCTCTGCCGGCGTGGAAGCGTTGAGCATCGCAGCCGGCTCGTGTGACTATTTGATGCATAGCAAGCTCACTTACTGGGATAGCGTTCCTGTGGTTATGGTTCTAAATAGTCTTGGCTATCATGTGCGTCTGGCGCCGTCTGGCGCGCTTTATCAGCCGGGGGATAAAGGAGTGCTACTTGCTGCCCCAACGGCTAATATATGGCAATTGTTAGCTGATTTTATTTGGTCATCCTAAGTAACAAAAAAGGCGTGATTATTCACGCTCTTTAGCTTTAGCAGCATCCCACAATTTGTCCATCTGCTCAAGCCCGGCTGCTTCGAGAGAGATATTTTGCTCCGCTAGGGTGTTTTCAATATGAGCAAAACGTCGCTCAAACTTTCGATTGGTTTCGATAAGGGCTGTTTCCGGGTCAACCCCTACCTTACGCGCTAGATTCGCGACGACAAACAAAATGTCGCCTATTTCATCTTTTAGCCGGGCTTTGTTTGTTTTATCTTGTTGCCATTGCACACGAAGCTCTTCCGTTTCTTCATGTAATTTTTCAATCACCGCCTCAAGAAATGGCCAGTCAAAACCTACACTCGCTGCTCTTTTTTGAAGCTTAAAGGCGCGTACTATGGCAGGCAAGGTGGTGGCGATGCCGCTTAAAAGGCCAACAGTTCCATCACTTTCTGATGCACGCTCCTCAGCTTTTATTCGCTCCCAGTTTTTCCGAACTCCTGTAACTGTTTTAACTTTTTTATCACCAAAAACATGTGGGTGGCGGCGTATCATTTTATCGGAAATGCCGTTGGCAATATCATGAAACGTAAAACTACCTTCTTCTTCGGCAATTTGAGCATGAAACACGACTTGTAGCAATAAATCACCCAACTCATCACGAATTTTATCACGCGCACCATTCGCTATGGCTTCGTTTAGTTCGTAGGCCTCTTCTATCGTGTAGGGGGCTATACTACTAAAATCTTGTTTGATATCCCATGGGCATCCAGTTTGTGGATCACGCAAGGCTTTCATGATGCTCAAAAGGCGTTCAATTGGAAGGGGTGGAACTGTCATAAGAAACTTACTTTTCTAAAATCAAAAAAATTGGGATGGCTCATCCTTCATCTCTGCTTGCATTATTATCCTAAGATGGTCAATATCATGTGCTAATCAATGATGTTTTACGGGAAGTGAAAATGGATAATAAACCTAGCTTTGATGCGTCGCCAAAGCCAGTGAAAATAAGTGTTATGGCTAGATTGCGTAGCTGGTTCTTTACCGGCTTGTTAGTGACTGCACCGGTGATGCTGACCATTTATATCACCTGGCTGTTTATAGACATTATTGACGCGCAGGTGGTGGGACTTATCCCCTCAGGTTTACGTGATTACATTACTCTTAAGGCACCTATCGCAGGTAAATTGCCCGGTGTTGGCCTTTTGGTCGGCGCGGTAATGATTACCCTGATTGGTGCATTAGCTGCCGGATTTTTGGGACGCTGGCTTATCCGTATTGGTGAAAATCTATTAAACCGAATGCCGGTGGTAAGATCTATATATGGCGCGTCAAAACAGATTTTGGAAACTGTTTTATCAGCGCAATCAGATGCCTTTCGCGAAGTGGTGCTGGTTGAATATCCGCGTAAAGGATTATGGGTTATTGGGTTTGTGACTGGTGTTACCAAGGGAGAGGTGCAATTAAGTCTTCGTCCAAAAACGGTGAATGTGTTTATTCCAACTACACCAAATCCAACTTCCGGATTTCTGCTGTTTTGTCCTGAAAATGAGATTATCTATCTAGAGATGAGCGTAGAAGATGCAGTGAAGTTGGTGGTATCCGGCGGAATCGTCACCCCACCATCACCGCAAAAATTAGCTAAATCAGCAAATTCAAAAACAGTTAGGAAAACTGCTAGAAAAAGTGCTACTTCCAAAACACCTTTTAAGCAAAAAATAGCACTTCCAAAAAGCGCGTCCACAAAAAGTGCATCCAAAAAAGCTGCCGTAAAAAGAAAATCTAAGGGCTTATAATTTTAACCAGAGGTTAGAAAACGCACAGCATTATCACGCTCGAATAAGCTAAGCAAAATGGCATAACTTGCCATTTCTGGCGCATCGATGCTTAGGCCTTTTTCCAAAACATTTTCAGCTTGTTGGCGGGCTAGTGGAAGTAGGTCTGCATGAAGTGCTAAATCTGCTAGACAAAATTCTGGTAAGCCTGATTGACGCTGTCCTAATACTTCTCCCGGGCCCCGGAGACGTAAATCTTCTTCGGCAATAACAAAGCCATCATTTGTCGCCCTCATAATTTTTAGCCGCGCTTGTGCGGCCTCACTTATGGGGGCTTGATACATCAAAATACAAGCAGATTGCACCTCTCCCCTCCCAACGCGCCCTCTCAGCTGGTGTAATTGTGCAAGACCAAAGCGTTCTGCATGCTCAATAATGATAATGCTAGCCTCAGGTACATCTACCCCAACTTCAATCACGGTGGTAGCGATCAGTATTTGGCTTTTTCCCGTCTTAAAATCTGTCATTGCCGCTTCCCGTTCATCCGTTTTCATTCTGCCATGGACTAGCCCGATTTTAATATCTGGCAAAACAGCTTGTAATTGGCGATGACGGTCTTCTGCGGCGGCGACATCTAGCTTATCTGTTTCTTCCACCAGCGGACATATCCAATAAGCGCGTTGCTGATTTGCAACAGCTTGCCGCAAGCGTTCAACAATTTCGGCAATCCGCTCTCCTGAGATAGCGGCAGTGTTAATTTCTTGGCGACCCTCTGGTTTTTCGTCTAAACGGGAAACTTGCAAATCACCATAGGCAGTCATAGAAAGGGTTCGTGGGATAGGCGTTGCTGTCATAACAAGCACATCGCAGCCATCTCCTTTTTGACCTAGAACAAGGCGCTGGCGTACACCAAAGCGATGCTGCTCATCAACAACAGCAAGCCCTAACTTGGCAAATTGAATATCGTCTGAAAGCAAAGCATGCGTGCCGATAACGATTTGGCAGGAGCCATTCACTAGTTTTTGCACGACTTCTTTGCGTTCCTTTTTCTTCATTACGCCCAGCAATAATTCTGGCTCCATCTGTATCTCTTTTAAAAGTGCGCTGAGGCTAGCGTGATGTTGGCGCGCTAAAATTTCGGTTGGGGCAAGCAATGCGGCTTGATAGCCTGCTTCTACTGTATGTAGCATAGCCATCAATGCAACGAAGGTTTTGCCACTCCCCACATCTCCTTGTAAAAGCCGTAGCATCCGTGCCTTACTTATCTGGTCTGCTTTAATCTCACCTATTACTCGCATTTGGGCATTTGTGGGGGTAAAAGGCAGGGCACTTAACAATCCTCCAGTCAGTTTCTTATTGCCTTCCTTGGGACTGCCTTCACTTGCGACTCTTGTTTGCCGGCGCAACAGTCCCAGTGCAATCTGATTGGCTAGAATTTCATCATAGGCAAGGCGTATTCTGGCCGGTGTTGAAGCAAGTAAATCGCTGGGTCCTTGGGGGTTATGTACTTCCTGTAAGGCGCTTTTATGTGACGGCCATTGGTGGGTATGTATTTGCTGGGGATCAATCCATTCTGGTAAGTCTGGCAAGGCTTGGAGGCTCGCAACAATAGCGCGGCGTAAGATTCGTGAACTTAGCCCCGCAGTTAGCGGATAAATAGGCTCTATTTTTGGAATTTCAGCCGCTTTCTCTATGGGAGTAATAAAATCAGGATGAGCCATTTGTAAGCGTCCTTGAAAGCGTTCAACACGTCCGCTTATTATTCTGCGCTCACCAATAGGAAGACTACTGCGGAGCCATTCTGCCCGCGCCCTAAAAAAAACCAGCTCAAGGCGCCCGCCTTTTGTTTCAGTTGTAATCCGTGCTGGGCGGTTGGATTTTCCGGGGGGAATATTGCTAGATAAAATTAAAACTTCGAATGTGGCGAGTTGGCCATCCTCAGCTTCATCTACGGATGGCCTAGCGCGTCTATCATTAAGGCTAACTGGCAGATGGCGCAGAATATCGATCAAATGTCCACCAATTCGTTTTTCGATAATTGCCGCCAGCTTTGGGCCAATGCCGGGCAAGCTAGAGGTGCTGGCAAATAGAGGGTAAAGGATAGTAGGTCGTGGAATATGCATTTGATTTATTGATTTTCTATCTGTCAGCGATTTGCCTTGCTTCCAAGGTGTAAAGACATCACTTTGGGCCAATGTTTTTGTTTGACCCTTAACTAACTCTGCCACAAATAAATGTTTTCTTCCACTGTTCGGGAAAAGGGGCTAGACACAGGCTTTTGGGCTGTTCATAAAGTTCTCTCGCGATACATAGGCATATCAAGAAATATTCCTAAAATAGCCTCTAATCAAAAGAGTGTGATAATGACCACAGAATCCTCTCATCACAAAAAGACCCGTGCACTGCGCATCAAAAGGTTGATTTACCGTGCGAGCTATACTGGCATGAAGGAAACCGATTTGCTGTTAGGCCAATTTGCTCAGCTTTATTTGCCTGATCTATCTGACGCAGGTTTAGATGAATTTCAGGCATTACTGGATGCAGGAGATCCAAATATTTTTGCATGGGTGCGTGGAGACTCCCAGCCTCCACCTAGTCTAGATGGGCCTGTATTGGCACAGATTAAAAATTTTCAGTCAAAGCTTTAGAATGCTGACGTTAATACATGAAATTTTTGAAAAAAATAAAATTAAAAGAAAAAGTTTACGGTGTTGTTGATGGGGTTGCCCAGTTGCTCGTTGTCCAGCAAGCCGCCCTTCATGGCAAGCTGGTTTATGTTGCGCGTGATGATGCGCGAATGGCACAGATGCAACAAGGGCTAGCCGCACTCGATCCTGAGTTAAACATCCAGCTTCTGCCGGCTTGGGATTGTCTGCCCTACGATAGGGTGCCCCCGCATCCAGGTATTATCTCACAGCGTATTCATACCCTCTCTAATCTTTATGGGATGGCAGATAGCATTGCATCATTAACTACGCAGCCTAAAAATAGTATTTTACTTACAACAATAAATAGTTGGATGCAGAAAGTACCGCCGCGTAGCTTCTTTGAAAAAAATACCTTAACGCTTCGTGTGGGTAATGAAATGGCACCAAAAGCTATCACCGATTTTCTAGCAAGAAATGGTTTTATTCGAACACAAACTGTTCGGGAATTTGGCGAGTTTTCTCTTCGCGGTGGCATTTTGGACGTTTTTGCTAGTTCGCTAACACCGCCAGTGCGTTTAGATTTCTTTGGTGATGAAATTGAGAGTATTCGGTATTTCGATGCTCTTAGCCAACGTTCAGAAAATGATGCAAACGCCCTTACGATACATCCCGCTTTGGAATTTTGTTTAGATGAAAAAATCATCAGCCATTTTCGCCAACGATATCTCAGTCTTTTTGGTGGCAAGGCAGCGCGTGATCCTCTTTATGAGGCTGTTTCCGCTGGCCAAACCATTCCTGGGATAGAGCATTGGCTTAGCCTGTTGCACACAGAACTTACCGCACTGTCTACCTGCTTTGAAGGCTGGACCTGCTTGTTTGATGTAGAATGTCAGCCTGCAGCAAGTGCGCGGTTGGAGCAAATATTGGATTTTTATAATGCTAGATTAGAGACAATATCCAATAAAGAAGGAGGTGTATATCGCCCTGTGCCGCCAGATGAGATGTATTTAGGGGCAACCGACATTGAAGCGCTACCTAGCCGCCAAAATACGACCTTTTTGTTTAATTTTGTGGCGCCTGATAATAGCAATTGGCCAGATATTGGCGCCCGCCTCGCGCCACATTTCTACAAACAAGCAAGCGGAACAGAACGCCCTATCGCAATAGCTACCCAGCATATTCGTGATAATTGTTCGAAAAGGGCGGTAATTTTATGTGCTAGTACAGATACGGCTATCACACGCTTGAGCGAGCTGTTTGAAGCCGAAATGGGTTTTCTGCCAAAAAGGGTAAAAAACTTAAAAGAGGTCGTCCATGCTGGGGTGTATATTTTGCAATGGCCGTTGGAAACCGGCTTCACGACGTCTGATGCGCTTGTATTAAGCGAGCAGGATATTTTTGGAGCTCGTGTTGGTCGGCCCGCTGGAAAGCGGAGGCGTGCCGATAATTTCCTGCGCGAAGTGTCGTCAATAGAAGTCGGCGATTTGGTCGTGCATGTCGAGCACGGCATTGGTCGCTATGAAGGGCTTGAGACTATCACGTCAGACTACACCCAGCATGATTGTTTGCATTTGCGCTATGCAAATGGGGATAGGTTATATTTACCAGTTGAAAATATTGAGCTTTTAAGCCGCTATGGTCAGGAAAGTTCGGATGTGATTATGGATAGGCTTGGCGGCGTTGGCTGGCAGAGCCGGAAAGCCCGTATTAAAGGACGCATTCAAGAGATGGCTGAGCAATTAATGAAAATTGCCGCAAATCGGGCCGTTGCAAAAGCAGAACCACTATTGCCGCCGGAAGGTGTATTTGCTGAGTTCTGTGCGCGATTTGAGCATCCTGAAACTGATGATCAGCTAGATGCTATACAGGATGTTTTGGCTGACCTGTCCTCTGGAAAGGCAACGGACAGGCTAATTTGTGGTGATGTTGGCTTTGGCAAGACCGAAGTTGCTCTTAGGGCCGCGTTTGTGGCGGCTATGTCTGGCTATCAGGTTGCTATGGTTACCCCAACAACCTTACTTGCGCGCCAACATACAAGACTGTTTGAAGAGCGTTTTATAGGCTTTCCAGTAAAGGTAGCCAACCTATCACGGATGGTTTCTGCCAAAGATGCACAAAAGGTTAAGGATGGACTAAAGGACGGCTCGGTGCAGATAGTGATTGGTACTCACGCGCTACTTGCAAAATCCATAGATTTTAATCATTTGGGGTTATTGATTATTGATGAAGAGCAAAATTTCGGTGTTGCCCAGAAAGAGCGATTAAAAGAGCTACGTGGGGATGTGCATGTTCTTACCCTATCAGCAACACCGATACCGCGGACCCTGCAACTTGCCCTATCCGGAGTCCGGGATATGTCGCTTATCGCAACCCCACCTGTGGATCGTCTAGCTGTTCGAACTTTTGTTGGGGGCTGGGATGGTTTAGTGTTAAAAGAAGCTTTAATAAGAGAGCGTTTTAGAGGCGGCCAGAGCTTTGTTGTCTGCCCTCGCATTGCGGATTTAAACCGGGTTTATGAGAAGCTGGTAAAGATGGTTCCAGATTTACGTATCTTTACCGCATACGGGAAAATGGCACCAAATGAGTTAGATGATGTGATGACAAATTTTGGCGAGGGTAAGGCGGATGTATTGCTGTCAACGAATATCATTGAGTCTGGCATTGATATTCCAACCGCTAATACGATAATTATTTACAGAGCGGATATGTTTGGGCTTGCGCAGCTTTACCAATTGCGAGGCAGGGTAGGTCGCAGTAAAGAGCGGGCCTATTCCTATCTGACCACTGATCCTGACCTTATCTTAACCGCGCAGGCTAAACGGCGGTTGGATGTGATGCAAACACTTGATACGCTTGGAGCAGGTTTCTCGCTAGCCTCTTACGATATGGATATTAGGGGCGCTGGAAACCTTTTAGGGGATGAGCAATCTGGCCATGTGCGTGAGGTGGGTATCGAGCTGTATCAGGATATGCTGAAACAGGCTGTTGAAATCGCAAGAGAGAGTTGCCAGTCAGAGGCAGAAAGCACCGCAATATCTGAAGAATGGTCACCGCAAATTTCGCTTGGGACAAACGTCCTTATTCCTGAGCATTATGTGCCAGACCTTTCTGTGCGATTATCTTTGTATAGGCGCATCGGTAATTTGCAGACTCAAGATGAGATTTTTGATATAAAAGCAGAATGTTCTGACCGATTTGGAAAGCTTCCAGAAACAATGAATAATTTACTGGAAATAGTTGAATTAAAACAATTATGCCGCCAATTAAATATCCAAAAATTTGATGCTGGGGACAAAGGTTTTGCCCTGAGCTTCCGAGATAATCAGGTGCAAGATCCAGATGCACTTATTGGCTGGATTACGGCACAAGCTGGCAAGGTTCAGTTAAAGGGAAATCACCGACTTATAATAAAGGATGATCTGGCAAAGGTTTCCGTGCGCAGTGGGCAAGCTAAAAACTGGCTACGTTCAATGGCACAAATGCTCAATGCATAAGCTATCCCTGCTTACTAGAGTATAGATTAAAATACGATTTTTGAATGTTGTGGCCTTTTGGAATTATGTAATTTTAGAAATCGGAAGTTGGGCGAACGCACGCATCTATAGCACTAACCAATACATCAGGCGGATAGGCGCCAGCTAGCGAATAACGTCCAGAAAAAATCATCATTGGGACCCCTTCAATACCCGCCATACGTCCTTCATCTAAATCTTCGATTAGCTGACTTTCTGCTTTGCTATCACTGGCTTGTAAAACAGCCATATCAAGTCCCGATTTTGCTACAACGGCATTTTGTATGTCGTTATCGGAAATATCGAGCCCATCAAGAAAATAGGCTTGAAAAAAATGCTCTGATAGGTTCTCTACATCTGGCCCGGCTGCAATCAGCAATTTATGAATAGGTCGACTATCTGGGGTTTTTTCAATATCCAAAAAATTAAAATCAATACCACTTTCTGTACCTGCTTTAGATATGCGGGCATAAACAGCTGATGCTGCAGGACCAAATTTAGCGTGTAAATAAGCTTGGCGATCCATCCCTTGCTCCGGCATCGTCGGATTGAGTAAAAAAGTGCGCCAGCGATAGCGCGGCGTAACATTTGGCCGCAAGGCAAAAGCCGCTTCTAGTCTTTTTTTCCCAATATAGCACCAGGGGCAGATAATATCAGAAAAGATATCTATATCAATTTTGGTAGGCATTTGCGGGGCTCGTTATTTTGATTTTTATGTCTTCAGTTAGTCGGGTTTTAAGTATACTTTTACATATCTAACCGTATTTTGATGGTTTGTGTAACACTTTTAGGATGAAAGTGTGGATATGGATGAAAAGCTGGTAAAAAAGGCAGAAAAGCTGAGAGATAACCTACTTAGCACTGCACAAACTATTGGCATTAGCATTTTAACGCCTGCAGAAGAGGGGCTTGAAATGCCTGATATTGGGTTTGCTCCCTTCATACGTCATGAGGGCAGTTTCTATATCTATTCTAGTGATTTATCTTTGCATATCCGTAGCCTAATAGCTGGCCAGCCTGTAAAATTTTTTCTCATCGCTGATGAAGGAAGTTCCCAAAATATTTGGGCGCGTGTCAGGCTGAAATTTAAGGCAAGCGTTACAGAATTATCGCGCGAGGATGCTACATTTGATAATTTGCTGGATAATATCGGCGATAAACATGGTACAGTAATGGACCTTATCCGGAATTTTACTGATTTTCACCTGTTTAAAATTACGCCTGAGCATGGTGATCTGGTAACTGGATTTGCGGCTGCTTTTGAGGTTAAAGGTACAAATTTTGAAATAATAACCCATCTAAGAAAAGGATAGGAAATTATGGCAAAAAATGTGCCAATATTCTGGAGTTTTCGAAGGTGTCCCTTTGCGATGCGCGCGCGCCTAGCGGTGCGCTCTGCTGGTATCAAAGTGGAACTACGCGAAATCTTGTTGCGAGAAAAACCATATGCTTTCCTTGCGGCCTCAACAACCAAAACAGTACCTGTTCTTGAGCTTGATGACGGGAGGGTTATTGAAGAAAGTCTTGACATTATGTTCTGGGCTTTGAAAACTTCGAAGGATCCTGAAGGTTGGCTAGTCCCTCTTACTAAAGATGAGGGCGCCGTTTTAGCATTCTTTGAGAGATTGGATGGGCCTTTCAAACGAGATCTGGACAGGTATAAATATGCAACGCGTTTTGCGGAAAACAAAAAAGAGATTGCAGAAAATCAGCTAATTCACCGTACAGAGGGGGCTTTTTTCTTAGAAAAAATAGAAACGCTTTTATCAAAACAGGCTTGTTTGTCTGGCACCAAAATGGGCATTTTAGATTTTGGATGTTTACCCTTTATTCGCCAATTTCGTCTAGCAGATATTCATTGGTTTGATGCACAAGACTGGCCACATTTGCATCGCTGGCTCGGAGCATTTTTGGTCAGTGACCGCTTTAGCCAAATTATGAAAAAATATAAGCCTTGGAAGCCAGAACAAGCACCTCATTATTTTTAAAAAGAACGGGTATTCTCTAAGACGCGTTGGTTTCTCGCATGCTTGATTGAATATAAACGCTCAGCGACCCAAGCACAATTATCCCCCCCATAATCATCCAAAGGCCCGGACGTTCACCCACGCCTAGCCAGACCCACAATGATCCTAAAATCGTCTCTAAAAACATTAAAAGACAGACATTGGCTGCATTGGTATGGCGAGTGGCGCTGGTCAGTGCAATAAAAGATAGCGGCAAAATTATCAAACCACTGACCGATATCATCAAAATATTGCCATCCAGCAAGCCAGATCCGCCTTGGGTAGTCAGAGTCATGAATAAGCCCACACATCCGGCAAGCAAAGACCCTAGCCCGTTCATTCCCAATAATGGTATAGCTTCATTACCACGAAGGAGTACAAAGCTTAACCCCAGTGATGCTGCGGCTGTTAATCCGCAAATGGCGCCAATAAGGGGACTTCCGGTTGGGGTTGCTAAAACGTTATCGCCATCAGATACTGCGATGATGATACCAATAAAACAGGAAATGATAGCCATCCAACTTGCTTTGCTAATAGCTTCTGATAAAAATGTTAGAGAAAAAAGCGCAGCAAAAATAGGGGCACAGGCAATTGTTATTAACACAATCGCAACTGAAGACTCGGCAATCCCATAAGTAAAAGAGGTGCCACCAGCTAGCGTGCATAAAACTGCGCCTATGCCCGATCGGCTAAAGAGAGCGGAAATCTCTGTTTTTGTTTTTTGAGCATTTTTGGTTATGAGGCTGTGCACTACCCATATAGAAAGGAGCAAAACGCCCATTTCTAGTCCGCGCCAACTCATCATTACCCAGGCCTGCATCTCGGATAGGCGCATAAATAGCGTGTCTGGTGTTATCATCAGGGCACCAAACAAGGCCAGCAATAGCCCAAAGCGACTGTTTGTTAACTTGGCTTTCATTTTCATAAACGCCTTACGATTGAGGTTTTTTGCTACACAGGGAACAACTCGTTAACTGGGGGTAATATCTTCCAAAAACGCCCGACTTTGTGCGGTGATTTGGTGTTTTTTCTCAGCCGACATTTTATCCCAAGTTCGGTAAATCATGCTAAGACGAGGGTTTGTTCGAAGTTTATCTTCATGACGTTCAAGAAAATTCCAATATAAATATCCGAACGGGCAAGCCTGGTCACCATTTTTCTCTTTTGGGCTATATTTACACCCCGAACAATAATCCGACATTCGGTCAATATATGCACTGCCTGCAGCATAGGGTTTGCTGGCCAAAATACCGCCATCTGCGAATAAAACCATGCCAGAAACATTAGGTAGCTCTACCCATTCATAAGCATCTGCATATACTGAAAGATACCAGTGATTAACTGCATCTGGGGATAGGCCAGCCAGCAACGAGAAATTACCAACAACCATCAGGCGCTGAATATGGTGGGCATAGGCATGTCGCTGGGTCTCGCTAAAACATTGATGCAAGCAGTTCATATCTGTTTGCCCGTTCCAGAAAAATTCAGGCAAGTCACGATCTGCTTGCAGAAAATTTAAGGTTTTATATTCGGGCATTTTCAGCCAGTATAAGCCGCGAACAAATTCACGCCAGCCTAGGATCTGGCGAACAAACCCCTCTACTGAATTTAATGGGGCAAGCCCTTTATTATAGGCTTCAACCGCCGCATTTACTGCTTGCATCGGGCTAAGCAGGCCGCAATTCAAATAGAAGCCGATATGCGAATGGAACATAAATGGTTCACCTGTGCGCATCGCATCTTGATACGTGCCAAAATGCGCTAGCCTCTCAGTAATGAATTGGGTTAACACCTGCTGTGCCTGTGCATGTGTCACAGCAAAAAAAAAGGGTTCTAAATCGCCATAATGATGGGCAAATTCTTTTTCTACCAGGTGGCACACTTCCGCAGTGATATCATCTCTTTCAAAATGAGTGGGCGCAGGGACTGAAACGCTACTGTCTGGCGGTTTTCGGTTATCACTATCATAATTCCATTGCCCGCCAATAGGCTTATCTTTTTGCATCAAAATTCCGGTTTTGCGGCGTAATTCGCGGTAAAAAAATTCCATCCGCAACTGCTTACGCCCCTCTGCCCAATCCGAAAATTCATCAAGCCCACAATAAAATCGGTCATCATCCAGTATCTCAATTGGAAAACTCGAACAAGCCTGCCAGTTTTTTAGTATTTGCAAGACGCGGTATTCAGAAGGGTGGGTTACAATGACGTGGCTTAACTGGTGACGGCTAAGGGCACGTTCTGCTTCCCCTGCAAAATTATGTGTATTGCTGTTATCATCTAGGGTTATATAATTCACGCGCCAGCCAGCGTCACCAAGGGCTTTTGCAAAATGACGCATGGCGGAGAATAAAAAAGCAATTTTCTTTTTATGATGCTGAACATAGCTGGCTTCCTCGCGTAATTCAGCAAGCAAAACGATATCCGTCTCTTTGGAACCAGCTTTGAGGGCAGGAATATCAAAGCTGAGTTGGTCACCCATAATAAGGATAAGTGCGCTCATATTTTGTTCTTTGGTAAATCAGCAAATGCATCTAGTGCGCGCTGGCGTGAGGCTTTTACATCAACAATTGGCTGAGGATAGTTTTTGCCAAGCTGGACTCCTGCACGCCTTAAAACACCATTTGGTGCATCCCATGGATTAAATAAAAATTTGTTTGGCAGATCCTGCAATTCAGGGACAAATCTTCGGGTATATTTCCCATCAGGGTCAAATTTCTGTCCTTGCGTTACCGGATTAAACACGCGAAAATAAGGCGCAGCATCCGCGCCGCATCCAGCAATCCACTGCCAGCCCGCACTGTTATTAGCGCGGTCTGCATCAAACAGGCAATTCCAGAACCACTCCTCCCCATGATGCCAATGCAACAGTAAGTTTTTAACTAAAAACGAGCCAACGATCATACGAACGCGGTTATGCATATACCCTGTTTGATAAAGCTCACGCATCGCAGCGTCTACAATTGGATACCCTGTTTGCCCGCTCTGCCACTTTTCTAAATGTCCTGAATTTTCTGCCCAGCCAAAACTTGCGAACCGCTTTTGTAACGGGTCTGTTTTCATATCTGGGTTGAAATGCAGTAAGCTATAGGAAAATTCGCGCCACCCTAACTCGGAGCGGAAGATATCCAGCTGTTTGTCCGCAGGACTTTTGTTTTTACCAGCTTCATGCCACGCCTGATGCGCAGATATCTGGCCAAACCGAAGATAAGGCGACAGCCGTGAGACATTTGTTTTGGCTGGGAAATTGCGGCCATCTATATAGTCATTGATGCCATCATTGCCAGATGCACCAGCAAAGGCCTCAAGGCGGGCATGGCCGCCTTTCTCACTGATATCCCAATTTTCGATGATTTTTCTTTGCCACTCTGCCCCATTCACTAGGCAAAGCGCATCGAGCGGCAAGGCGTTATTAACGACTATCGGCGCATGGTCTAATTCAGGTGCAGGTAGCGGTATTCGCGGCGGCTGAGCATTTAAACATCCGCGCCTATAAAAGGGGGTGAAGACTTTGTAAGGTGTACCATCTTGTTTGGTTATTTCTTCAGGCTCCCACAGCAAATTCCCACTTATCACACTGACCGATTTTCCCTGTGCGGTGACTATTTTGCCAATTTCAGAATCTGTTTTAACCCCTGCTTTATGATATCGCCGGGTCATGGTTAGTGTTTCTGAACCTGATGCATCCATCAATTCAGGCAGGATATCGATTGCGCTACCCTTATAGAGGAGCAAGTTTCCGTCCAACTGCCGATTAAGGGCAGATAGGCTATGATGTAACCAAATTAGTGCTGCACCGCCTAGCTCTGAAGCGTTTTCATCTTCTTCAAAAATATAGACATAAGCAGTCTTCCCGCTTTGACTGGCATGATAAAGGGCTGGATTATCGCCGAGGCGCAAATCATCTCGGAACCAATGCAAAATAGTCATCAAGGACAATTTCCAATTTATATGAGGGTTGTGCGCAACAAAATTACGCCTCTATCAACAAAAAAAGTAACATTTTATATTCGAAAAATTGAGCGGAATGGATTGCCCGTATCGCGAGAAACTATTGGTACTAGTTCGGGTTTTTTAAGATATCCAAAACCTTTGCTATTCTAGTATCAAACAGCCCACTATTTAGCTGCCTGCCAGCATTGTTTCCCCAAACCGGGTCAGGCCATGCGGCGTCGCCTTTATGGCGGGCAAGGATATGAAAATGAAATTGGCTAACAATGTTTCCAAGTGCACCGATATTTATTTTATCAGCATTTTCAATATCTTTTAAAGCTTTGCTAAAAATATTAGTAAGAGTGATAATATCCTGCTGCTCGGTGCTACGCATTTCATGCCACTCGCAAATATCCTTTCGTTTGGGGATCAATAGAAGCCAGAAAAAGCGACTGTCTTTTACCAACCTAATCTGCAGGCTTTGATATTCTGTAATAAATAAACTGTCTTTTTCTAGCTGGGGATGTAGGGTAAAGTTAGACATTATCCGTGTATTTCCTCTTCGCTCTATAAAAAACCTTTATAAAATTCTTTACAAAGGTTTTCTTTGGTGTTCTGCTGGTCTGAACGAACTGGCTGTTCGCTTTTTTTATAGCCAAGTTTGGGGAGGATGAGCTATGCTTTAACATGGCCTCATATAATAAATAATAATTATTTCATTAAATCCGCCATTTTGGCGGATTTTTTTTAATATCTTCTTTCGGGTATATTCTTTTTAGCAATGTTTGGCGTATCACATGAATTTTGATCATTTTTTTCTTGCATCTGAAACGAGGAAAGTCATTGCCGGCCTCATTGGCGCTGGTCAGTTTGGCGCCTCGCTTATCAATCAGGCAACCTTAATGCCGATGTTTGACGTACCTTTTTTATGTGATCTTAATATAGAGCTTGCCAAAAAAGCCTTTTCAGATGCAGGCGTCGCAGAAGAAGACATCTTTTATGCTGATAATATGCCAGGAGCCCTTCGCGCTTTTGAGGTGGGCAAAAAAGTTATTACAGATGATTATCGCCTAATTTGTGAGTTGCCAGCCGATATCATTGTTGAAGCTACCGGACAGCCAGAAGCCGCCGCTTCTATTGCTTACCTTGCGCTAACCAGCGGCTACCACGTTGCAATGGTGACCAAGGAGGCCGATAGTGTCGTTGGCCCTTATCTAAGCCGAGTAGCTTCTCAGAACGGTAGATTTATCACCCCCGTAGATGGCGACCAGCCGAGTTTGCTTATCGGTTTGATGTCATGGGCAGGTTTGCTTGGTTTGGAGATAGTGGCGGCGGGTAAATCTAGTGAATATGATTTTATCTATTATCCAGAACGCAATATTGTTAGCTGGCGTGGGCATGAAAAACACTTGCCAAATTTCAAAGACGCCTGGGCTATGGGAGATGATATCCAAGCCAAGTTGGAAATACGCGCCAGATTATTAGATGGATTTCCCCAACGCACAGTGCCTGATTTATGCGAAATGGGTATTGTCTGTAACCATACTGGCCTGTTCCCTGATGTTGCAGATTTTCATGCCCCGCACGCAAGGGTGGGAGAAGTTGCCGATATTTTTAGCCCGCGTTCCAGAGGCGGAATTGCGGCATCAAATGGTCATGTCGATGTGTTTAACTGTCTGCGCCGCGCAGATGAGCAGAGTTTTGCTG
>MDTG01180217.1_pt1 | contig 43836 bp, 30 predicted proteins | sample 811421 | NCBI WGS metagenome assembly MDTG01 (sample SAMN05326645, study PRJNA326480) | marine metagenome | isolation source: seawater | place: Pacific Ocean: South East | collected 2011 | reverse complement strand
GCGCCGCCGACAAGCCGCCGCTCCTGCTCGCGCACTCCTGGACGCCCAGGAGGACCCGACCGGCTGGTGGATGAGCGAGAAGCTCGACGGGGTGCGGGCCTACTGGACCGGCGAGGAGTTCGTCTCGCGCCTCGGCAACCGCTACCTGGCACCGGACTGGTTCACCGAGGGCCTCCCCAGCCACCCCCTCGACGGCGAGCTCTGGATCGGGCGCGGGCACTTCCAGAAGACCGTGAGCGTCGTCCGGCGCGCCAAGGGCGGCGAGCTGTGGCGCGAGGTGCGCTACCTCGTGTTCGACGCCCCCGAGCAGGGCGGCCACTTCGAGGCGCGCCACGAGCACCTGAGCGAGCTCTTGGCCGCGCAGGCGCCCTTCGCCGAGGCCGTGGCGCACGAGCGCTGCGAGGGACCCGACCACCTGCAGGAGGAGCTGGCGCGGATCGAGGAGCTCGGCGGTGAGGGGCTGATGCTCCGCCAGCCCAAGTCCCCCTACGAGGTGGGTCGCTCGTGGACCTTGCTCAAGGTCAAGAGCTTCTGCGACGCCGAGGCCAAGGTCGTGGGTTACACGGCGGGCAAGGGCAAGCACAAGGGCAAGACGGGCGCGCTCTGCCTGGTGACCCCTGAGGGGATCGAGTTCTCGGTCGGCACGGGCCTGAGCGAGAAGGAGCGGCTCGACCCGCCCGCGATCGGCTCGATCGTGACCTACCGCTTCCAGGAGCTGACGAACAAGGGCGTGCCGCGCTTCCCCACCTACGTGGGCGAGCGCGCCGACGCCGAGTGGCCGGGCGAGGAGTCGGGTGAAGTGCGCGCGGTCGCCGAGCAGATCGAGGGGAGCGAGGAGACGAGCATGGGACGGGGAGAGACGCGCCGCTTCGAGAACGCCCAGCTGGGCAAGTTCTGGTCGATCACGGTCCGCGACGCGGCCTGCGTGATCCGCTCGGGCAAGCTGGGCGAGGACGGGCGCGAGCAGGTGATGGACTTCGACGACGACGACGAGGCGCTCGAGGTCGCGGGGACCTTGATCGAGCAGAAGACGGGCAAGGGCTACGTCGAGGCGGAGGACGACATGGGCGACACGCGCTACTTCGAGCTGGTGGACGGCAGCTCGAGCAAGTTCTGGGAGATCACCTGCGCGGGCGAGAGCTTCAGGGTGCGCTACGGCAAGATCGGCGCGGAGGGCCGCACCCAGGTCAAGGAGTTCGACGACGAGGAGGAGTCCAGCGCCGTGGCCGAGACCCTGATCGCGCAGAAGCTCAAGAAGGGCTACGTCGAGGGCGGCGGCGGGGCGAAGAGCAAGGCCGCCGCGAAGGCGCCGGCCGCCAAGCCGAAGGCTCCCGCCGCGAAGGCGCCCGCCAAGAAGAGCGCCGCGCCCTCGGCCGGCGGCGAGATCGCCTCGGGCGAGACCCGCTACTACGAGTATCACGACGCCAAGTCGAGCAAGTTCTGGGAGATCACCCTCGCCGACGACTCGCACACGGTTCGCTACGGACGCGTCGGGACCAAGGGTCAGTCCAAGACCAAGGACTTCAAGAGCGCGGCCGCGGCCCAGGCCGCCGCGCAGAAGCTGATCGGCCAGAAGACCGGCAAGGGCTACGAGGCTGCGGACGGCGGAGGGGGCGGAGGCGCGGCTCCCGCTGCGAAGGCGGGCGCCGCTCCGAAGAAGGCTGCCGCCGCCAAGAAGCCCGCCGCCAAGCCCAAGGCCAAGGCGGCTGCGAGCGGCGCAGGCGAGCTCGCAGAGGACGAGCCGCGCCGCTTCGAGCTGGTCAGCGGCTCCTCGAACAAGTTCTGGGAGATCACCCTCTCCGGGACGGGCTTCACGGTCCGCTACGGCAAGATCGGCAGCGACGGCCGCAGCCAGACCAAGGACTTCAAGAGCGGCGACGAAGCGCGCCAGGTCGCGTTGGAGCTGATCGGGCAGAAGACCAAGAAGGGCTACGTCGAGTGCTAGGGGCTCCCCGCTGAGCGACGAGCGCCTGCGCGAGCTCGAGCGCCGCTGGCGCGAGAGCGAGACCCCGGAGGACGAGGTCGCCTGGTTGGCCGAGCGGCTCAGGCGCGGAGGGCTCTCGCCGCGCGCGCTGGAGCTGGCGGCGCACCTCGGTCATGAGGCTGCGGGGCGCCTCTCGCCCGCGAGCGAGGTCGTGGTCCAAGCGGGTCAGCTGGCCTACGGCAAGCTGCTCGGGCCGCCCACCGAGCTTCACCAGCTGGGCGCCGAGGTCGAGACCTTCGGTCAAGAGGCGGCGGTGCGCGGAGCGACAGGCGCGGTGCGCGTCGTGTTCGAAGCGCGCACGCCGAGCCCCGATCGGGCGGCCTGTATCAGCGCAGCCCTCGAGCGCTGCGAGGCCTGGCTGGCCTCTCCTGGGGAGCCGGCGCGACGCCGGGCGGAGGAGGCCTTGCCCGAGCTGGCGGAGCTCGCCCCGCGCCCCTCGCCTGAACCTGCGGAGATGGGGGCCTACTTCCTCGGATCCGCGGCGCTCCTGGCGGTCCAGCTGGCGACGATCCCAGCCCCTGCCTGGGGTCCGAGTCGGCGCTTGGGAGAGGCCCTGACCGGCGCGGCCCTGGCGCTCGCTCCCGAGGCGCGCCTCCTGCTGCCCTTGCCGCTGGGGAACTTGGAGCTGCCCCAGGGAGCGCTCGACACCGTGCGCGCGGCAGTCTACGACGCGCTGGTCCCCTGGGCCCTCAGCGGGAGAGCCCGGCTCGCGCCAGCGCCGACTCCCCCGATCTGGCGCAGGCTCTGGCGACGCCTCACGGGCGGCTGAACTAGCGCTGCGTCTTCTGCGCGCCGGTCACGAGCAGCACGATCGCGCCCGCGGCTCCCAGGCCAGCGCCGATGAGGGCGCGGCTGGTCATGCCGCTCTTGTTGTCCTGGGCCGCCCACTCCATGGCGCGGTCCTGGCGCTCGTTGGCGCGGCGGCGCTGGCTCCAGCTGTCGCCCTGCTTGGGCCCGCTGGTGAAGGCCAGGATCAAGGGCAGCAGGGCGCCCGCGATCGCGCCCAGGATCGCGAGCCCGAGCACGGCGCCGACGTAGGAGCTGGCCTTGCCGAGCGGCGTCTCCTCGGGCTCTTCGCGGCGGACGGTCCACTTGCTCATGCCTCAACCCTAGCGAGCTCGGCCCGCTAGCGCGCCCAAATTGATCCTCTTGGGGCCATGTGGGATCCTGTGCCCCGATCGAGCGGAGGCCCCATGAGCACGACGACCACCCCCACGGACCCGCAGGCGCCGACCATCCGCGCCCCGCGCGGCATGGAGCTCAACTGCAAGAGCTGGGCCGCCGAGGGCGCCCTGCGCTTGCTCATGAACAACCTCGACCCCGAGGTCGCCGAGGACCCCGCGCGCTTGATCGTCTACGGCGGCTCGGGCCAGGCCGCCCGCAGCTGGGAGGCCTACCACGCGATCGTGCGCACGCTGAAGTCGCTCGAGCCCGACGAGACGCTGCTGGTCCAGAGCGGCAAGCCGGTCGGGGTGTTCCGCACCCACGAGGACGCGCCGCGGGTCCTGATCGCCAACTCGAACCTCGTCCCGCGCTGGGCGACCTGGGAGGAGTTCCGCAAGCTCGAGGCCAAGGGCCTGATCATGTTCGGCCAAATGACCGCGGGCTCGTGGGTCTACATTGGCACTCAGGGGATCCTGCAGGGCACCTACGAGACCTTCGTGGCGGCCGGCAACACCCACTTTCAGGGGGACCTGCGCGGGCGCCTGATCGTGACCGGCGGCCTGGGCGGCATGGGCGGCGCCCAGCCCCTGGCGGCGACCATGGCGCAGGCGACCTGCCTCGCGGCCGAGGTCGACCGTGAGCGCGTCCAGCGGCGGCTCGAGACCCGCTACCTCGACAAGGCGAGCGAGGACCTCGACGAGGCGATCGCCTGGGCGCTCGAGGCCAAGCAGAACAAGGAGGCGATCTCGATCGGCTGGATCGGCAACGCGGTCGACCTGCTCGAGGCCCTGCTCGAGCGCGGGATCACCCCCGACATGCTGACCGACCAGACCAGCGCCCACGACCTGCTCAACGGCTACGTCCCGCACGGGATCCCCTACGCCGACGCGCTGGCCCTGCGCGAGAGCGACCCGGTCGAGTACGAGCGCCGGGCCGGCCAGACCGCGGTCGCCCACGTCGACGCCATGAACGCGCTAATGGACAAGGGCGCGGTCACCTTCGACTACGGCAACAACCTGCGCGGCCACGCCCAGGAGCACGGCCACCAGGACGCCTTCCGCTTCCCCGGCTTCGTGCCGGCCTACGTGCGCCCGCTCTTCTGCGAGGGCAAGGGCCCCTTCCGCTGGCTGGCGCTGACCGGCGAGGAGAGCGACATCGCGCGCACCGATCAGCTGGTGCTCGAGACCTTCCCCGACGACGAGCCCCTCTGCCGCTGGATCCAAATGGCCGGCGAGAAGGTCGCCTTCCAGGGGCTGCCGGCGCGGATCTGCTGGCTCGGCGCCGGCGAGCGGGCCAAGCTCGGGCTCGCGATCAACGAGCTGGTCGCCAAGGGCGAGATCGGCCCGATCGCGATCGGGCGCGACCACCTCGACACGGGCTCGGTCGCCTCGCCCAACCGCGAGACCGAGGCGATGAAGGACGGCAGCGACGCGATCGCCGACTGGCCGCTGCTGAACGCCTTGCTCAACACCGCCTCGGGCGCGAGCTGGGTCTCGCTCCACCACGGCGGCGGCGTCGGCATGGGCTACTCGATCCACGCCGGCCAGGTGATCGTGGCCGACGGGACCGAGGCGGCCGCGCGCCGGATCGAGCGCGTGCTCACCAATGACCCCGCGATCGGCGTCGCCCGCCACGCCGACGCCGGCTACGAGCTCGCGGTCGAGACGGCTCAGCAGAAGGGCATTCGCCTGCCGATGCGCGAGCAGTAGTGCTCTGGCAGCCCGAGCTCCAGCGGCGAGCGCGGCCCCCGCGCCGGCCAGGCTCTCGCTCGTGAAGAACCCCTTCGCCAGCGGCGAGGGGTCCGAGACCGAGCGGACCCTCCCCTTCCGCGCCAAGATCGCGCTGCCCGGGCAGGACGAGACCGTCGAGCCCCTGACCCAGGCGACGGCTCCGCTGGCGGCGCCGCTCGCGGCTCCGGGTGCGCCCGCGTCGCCGCCCGCGCGGGATCCGCTCCTCGACGAGCCGCTGGGGACCCTGCCCTTCGGGACGGTGCTGACGGGGCTCCCGCCCCTGGGCGACGAGACGACCGAGCCGCCCTCCTTCGCTGGCGCCGCGCGCCACGTCGCGGAGCGGCTGGAGCCAGGCGCGATCGTCGGCACGGGCTTCGTGGTGGGCGAGCGGATCGGGGGCGACCCCTACGGAGAGCGCTGGTCGGCGAGCCACCCCGAGCACGGCGCCTGCTACCTGCTCGTGCTCGGCGAGGGGCTCCCCGACGAGGTCCGCCAGCGCCTGCTGATCCGCAGCGTGCTCCTGCAGAGCTACGCCCCGAGCCCGCTGCTCGAGCGGCCCCTCGACCTGGACGGGCTGCCGCGCCCCTGGATCGCCTTTCCCTGGCGCTCGGTCCCGACGATGAGCGCGCTCCTGCGCCAGGCCCCCCTCGAGCCGCGGCGCGTGGCCGAGCTGGGGCTCGAGCTCGCGCGCGGGCTGGAGCTGATCGGCGAGCGCAAGCGGACCCACGGCGACCCGCACCCCGACCACGTCGAGGTCCCGCCCAGCGGCCCGCCGCGCTGGACCGGCTGGGCGCGAATGGCCGTCGTGGACGAGCAGGGCGTGCGCTACGCCTACCGAGGCGGGCCGGCGCTGGGAGACGCGACCTACGTCCCGCCCGAGCTCCTGGGCGGCATGCGGCCGCACCCCAAGGCCGCCGTCTACGCCCTGGGCGGAATGCTCTACCAGCTGCTCACGGGCAACCCGCCCTACTCGGGCGCGACGCCGGGCGAGATCCTCCAGCAGGCCAAGACCTACGAGATCCCGCCCCCGAGCGCCGAGGAGCCCAAGGACATGCCCGGGCGGCTCGAGGCCCTCTCCCGGCGGATGCTCGCCAAGGACGCCCACCTCCGCCCGACCGCGCGCGAGCTGGTCGTGCAGTTCGAGGCGATCCTGGCGGGGCGCAGCCTGACGCAGCGCCGGGAGGCGAGCCCCTGGCCTTGGCTGCTGGCGGGGGTCGCGCTCCTGGCCCTGATCGGGCTCGGGCTGTGGTTCGCCTTCGCCTGAGCTAGCCGTGGGCCTGAGCTACTCGAAGCGCAGGTTGCCCGCGACCTGCTCGTCGGCGAACACGAAGGCGAAGTCGGCCGAGAGGGACTTCTTGGGCGCGGCCGAGTGCAGGAGCAGGCTGCCGCACTTGGGCAGGTGCTTGCCCTGCATGGCCTCCTTGAAGGCGGCCTTGAGGCGGACCGCCTCCTTGCCCTCGTTGGTGTAGAGCAGGCCGCCGGTCAGCACGGCGGGCTGGGCCTTGCCCATGTTGAACAGGCCCTCGAGGTCCTTGCTCTGGAAGTCGGCGAACACGTGGGTCCCCGGCTGGGCCTTCATATGGATCAGGAGCAGGAGGCGCGTCTCGCCCGGCTCGATCTGACGCCAGCTCTTCTTGTCGTCGGTCTTCTTCTTGGTGCTCAGCATGACGAAGTGCGAGCCGTCCTCGAAGTCGAGCATCGAGCTGACGAAGTCGGCGCTCCCGCTGGCGTCGACCAGGGTCGCGCGGGCGGGGGTCTTTGGCGCCTCGGGAGACTTGTCCTGCGCGAAGAGGGCCGGCGCTGAGAGGCCGGCCGCGACGAGCAGGGAGAGGACGAAGAGGGGCCGGACGTGGGTCGAAGTCATGCGAAGCTCCGGGTTGAGGCGCGCGGACGTCGCGCGGCCGCTGAGGGTAGCCCGAAAGGACCGGGTCGTGTCGAAAGCCTCGAGCCTCGTCGAGCCGCTGACCGGCTGGCCCCCGCCGCCGGCGATCCTCGTGCTGCTGGTGATCTTCGCCTGAGGCGACCAGTCCTCGGCGCCTGACCTAGGCGGATTAGCAGGAGAGCAGGAACAGAGGAAGAGCTGCAGCCTTCCTGCGCTTCCTGCTTTCTTGCTTTCTTTCGTATAGCGCCACGTCAAGCCGCCTCCGACCGTCCGACCGTCCTCGCGCCGCTCGAGGTGGGTGCTGCGCTCGGTTCCGACCCGGTCGCTGCTCGGCGGAGCTGCCTCCTTCGAGTTTTCCAGTTTTCACCGTTCATTGTCTCGATAGAGAGGGAGCTGTCGCTGGAACTACTCCTCGGCGCCTGGCTCCATGACCGGCTCGGGGATCGAGTTGGTGGGGTCGGTCGAGACCAGCGCCTCGGGGACGGGCTCCTGCTCCTCGAGCTTCTCGAGGATCCCCAGCCGGCCGATCAGCGGCCCGACCGTCAGCCCCTGGACCATGATCGAGAAGATCACGACCGAGTAGGTCATGACCAGCAGCACGTCGCGGGTCTGCTGGTGCTCGCGCGGGAGGAGGGTCGTGAGCCAGAGCGCGAGCGCGACCGAGATCCCGCCGCGCAGGCCGCCCCAGGTCAGGACCTTGATCGAGTGCGGGGTGAACTCGCGGCGGGTCGCCATGACCGAGAGGGGCACGCCGACGGCGATGAAGCGCGCCGCGAGGCTGATCACGATCGCGAGCGCGCCCGCCAGGAGCGTCCGGCCCGTGATCGTGAGGATCATCATTTCGAGGCCGATCAGCACGAACAGGATCGCGTTCAGGATCTCGTCGACGAGCTCCCAGAAGGTGTCGAGGTGCTTGCGGGTGTGGGCCGACATGGCGTGGGCCCGCCCCTGGTTTCCGATCAGCAGGCCAGCGACGACCATCGCGATCGGACCCGAGAGGTGGAGCGCCATGGCCAGGGTGTAGCCGCCCATGACCAGCGCCAGCGAGATCAGGACCTCGACCTGGTAGTCGTCGACCGAGCGCAGCAGGTAGAAGGCCAGGCCCCCGGCCACGAGCCCGAACACCGCCCCGCCGATCGCCTCCTGAACGAAGAGGCCGACGACGCTCCCGACCGAGTTCACGTCGTGGCTGGGGTCGAGGCCCGCGATCCCAAGGATCCCCAGGAACACGACCACGCCCACGCCGTCGTTGAAGAGCGACTCGCCCGCGATCTTGGTCTCGAGCTCCTTGGGGGCGCCGAGGGTCTTGAGCACGCCCAGGACCGCGATCGGGTCGGTCGGTGAGATCAGCGCGCCGAAGAGCATGCAGTGGATCAGGTGCACCTCGAGCCCGATCAGCGGGAGCACGAACCAGGTCGCGAGCCCGATCAGGACGGTGCTCACGCACACGCCGAGGGTCGCGAGCACCGCGATCACGCCGGACTGCTCGCTGAGGTCACCGAGGTCGATGTGCAGCGCGCCGGCGAAGAGGAGCAGCCCGAGCATGCCGTGCATCAGGGCCTTGTTGAAGTCGATCCCCGCCAGGACGCCGACCGCCATGTCGTGGACGGGCGCGTTGACCTTGCCGACCGCGATCACGACCAGCGAGAGGACCAGGGCCATGGCCATGATCCCGATCGTGGTCGGGAGCTTGAGGTAGCGGTAGTTGAGGTAGTTGAACAGCGCCGCCAGTGTGATCAGGACGGCGCTGATCTGGAACAAGTCCACCGCGACCTCGGAGAGTTGGTGTGGCGATTAGGCGCCGACGGCGACCGGCTCGGGCGCCGGGGCCTGAGCCGGGGCGGGCGCGGGGCCCGTGGGCTGGCCGCGCAGCTGCTTGAGGTCCCAGAGCGGGCCCATCATGAAGCTGAGCGGGTCGTCGGCGAAGGCCGGGGCGTTCTTCTCGTAGATCCCGTGGCCAATGAAGTTCAGCACCCAGCCGCCCGTGAACATGCCCCACGAGGCCGCCCACATGGGCCGATAGCGGGGGAAGAGGATCAGGCCCGCGGCGCCGCCCACGATGAGGGGGATCCCGACCCGGTGCAGCTTGCGGTTGGTGGGGTCCTGGTGGGTCCCGTCGTAGAAGGCGGCCGACTTCTCGAGGCGCTCGGCCCAGGTGCCGGTGAAGCCGCGGTGCTCGCGCCAGTCCTGCTCGAGCCCAGCCAGGCCGAGGCCGAAGAGCGTGAGGCCCGAGACCTTGCCGCCGGCCATCAGGGCGCCCATCCCGGCGACCGTGTAGGCCAGGTGGCGGTTCTTCTTTTCCTTGAGACTCGTCACGACGCGTCGCAGCATGACGTCGCTCCTCGCTCTCGCCCGCCGGACCCCCGTTCGGCCGCGAGGCTGGAAATCTAAGGACTTCCCTCTCCTGAGGCAAGCACAGATCCCTGCGCCCGCGTGATTTGCGGAGGCGATTGGGGGTCAGTAGAGTGCTCACAGCAAGGAGTCCCGTGCCTCGCCTGCAGGTCCTCAACGGCAAGCGCCAGGGAGCGATCTTCGACATCGCCCCCAACTCGGAGCACGTCATCGGGCACCGAGCGACGGCGGCGATCCCCATCGACGACCCCTGGGTCTCGTGGGATCACGCGCGCTTGTTCTTCGATGGCAACGGCACCTGCGCGATCGAGGACCTCGGCTCGACCAACGGGACCTACGTCAACTGCGTGCGGGTCAAGCGCGAGCGCCTCAGCCACGAGGACATCATCTTCCTCGGCAAGACCCACGTGATCTTCCTCGCGCCGGTCGAGGAGGGCCAGCAGACGGCCTTCGCCCGGGCCAGCTCCGGCTCGCACCTGCTGGGCGGCGCGCCCTTCGTCGACTCCGAGCACGGGGCCTTTCAGTCCACGGGCGCGACCCCGCTCGTCGCCGCGCGCCCCAAGGACCCCTTCGCCTCGACGGCCCCCAACCGCGCCAGCGGCTCGGGCTCGCGCGCCGGCTTCCAGGGCGGGCAGGACCCCTTCGCCGAGTCCTCGGTGGACCCCTTCGCGACGGGCCCCGACCCCAGCTTCCCGAGCGCGATCGACAACAGCGAGTTCCCGGGCTTCGAGGACTTCTCGGGCGCCGGCGGGACGAGCAAGCTGACCCGCGGGGAGCTCGACGACCTCGGCCAGGACCCCTTCGGGATCGAGGATCCCTTCGGGGGGCCGCTCGGAGCGCCCGCGGCAGACCCCTTCGGTCCGCAGGGGCAAGTGATCGACCCCTTCGGCGCGCAGGCCGACCCCCTCGAGAGCGGCATCCTGCGCGCCAACCTCGGCGGCGGCTACCACGTCAACGACCTCAGCGACCCGGCGGCCGGCCGAGCGCCCGTCGAGGACTCGGAGGAGTCGACGATCCCGCTCAGCCGGCGCGGCGGCAAGCGCTCGAACCCCTTCGCCGAGACCCGCGGCGACGAAGAGGTCTCGCCCCTGCACGACTCGCAGCGGCAGCGCCCCAGCCGCTCGCTGAGCCTCTCCTCGCTGGGAGACAACGGCGAGCCCGAGCTGCCGGGGCCGACCCCGCGCGAGATCACCGACCTGCTCGGCGACGACAACGCGCTCTCGGCCCTCGACGACCCCGCCTTCGGCCTCAGCAGCGACGGGTTGGCCAAGCTCGACAAGCTCGACCCGAGCGAGATGCGCACCCGCATGCTCGACACGGCTCGCGTCAGCGAGCTGATCGCCGAGGACGAGCTGCTCGCGAGCAACGAGCCGCTCACCGTCGGACCCCCCAGCGCTCCGTCGCCGCCGCCGCCGCCGCCGCCCCCGGTCCAGCAGCACCCGGCCGGCGTTGAGTCGACCCACGCAGACCTGCTCGCCAAGAGCGCCGCGGCGGACATCGGCCGCGCCGCCTTCGAGCGCGCCCGCCTCGAGGACGAGGTCCGTCGCCTGCGGGCCGCGCTCCAGGCCGCCCAGCAGCAGAACCCCCAGGCCGTGCAGGCCGCCGCGCAGGCCCTGCGCGACGAGCAGCTCGGCATGGCCGCCCAGCGCATCGCCGAGCTGGAGCGTGACCTCGCCGTCGCGCGCGCCGAGCTCGGTGAGCGCGAGCGCGAGCTGAACTTCGTGACGGAGGACATGATCGAGAAGGAGGACCTGATCGATCGCCTCCAGGCCCGCCTCGAGGAGTTCGGCGTCGACCCGAACGACTTCGACTGAGACGCGTGAGCGACTCGAGCGAGAGCTTCGAGGCGTCGCTGGTCCACCAGTGGAGCGAGACCCTCCAGCTGGGCGGGCCAGCCGAGGAGGCTGACGCCAGCCGGACCTATCAGCCGCGGGCGCGCCCGACCGACGAGTACCGCGCGATCTCGGCGGGGAACCTGCACCAGCTGACCCTCAGCGGCGTCGGCGGCTGGGGGGCGATCCCTGACTCGTCCGTCGCCGACCCCCTGGTCGACGTGCGCGCCGTCACGCTGACCCCCGACAGCCGCACCCTCTCGCCGGAGTCGCTCGAGGCCGATCCCGAGGACTCCAGCTCCACGATCACGACCAACATGGCGGCCGCCCAGGAGGCGGCCGAGGGGCAGCGCCTCGAGGCGGGGCGCGAGCCAGGGCCGCTCTTCCAGGTGCTCGAGGTGATCGGGCGCGGCGGCATGGGCGAGGTCTACCGGGCTCGCCAGACGAGCCTCGAGCGCGACGTGGCGCTCAAGCGCCTCCACCCGCAGCAGGCGACCCAGAGCGGACAGCAGCGCTTCCTGGCCGAGGCGATCGTCACGGGCAAGCTCGACCACCCCAACATCGTGCCGGTCTACGAGCTGGGGCACGCGCCCAACGGCGAGCCCGTCCTGGCCATGAAGCTGGTCGAGGGCACGGCCTGGGCGGACCTGCTCAGCCCGCGCACGCCGGAGCTGCAGGAGCTCGCGCGTGACTACGAGCTGCCCGAGCACCTGCGGGTCCTGATCCAGGTCGCCAACGCGGTCGCCTTCGCCCACAGCCGCGGGATCGTTCACAACGACCTCAAGCCGGCCAACGTGATGCTGGGCGAGTTCGGCGAGGTCCTCCTCATGGACTGGGGCCTGGCCCTCGACGTCTCGCCCGAGCCCAACCCCGCCTCGCCGATCCCCCACAAGTCGACGCTCTCGAACCCCTGCGGGACCCCCGCCTACATGCCGCCCGAGCTCGCCTCGGGCGAGGGCGAGGACGTCGGCCCCTGGACCGACACCTACCTCCTGGGCGGGATCCTGTGCGAGCTGCTGCGCGGCTCCCCCCCGCACCAGGCCAAGACGATCAAGGGCGTGCTCCTGCGGGCCTGGCGGAGCGAGCCGCCCGACCTGCCCGAGGACGTGCCGGAGGAGCTGCGCGCGATCTGCCACAAGGCCTGCGCGCGCGACCCCCAGGATCGCTACCAGCACGCGGTCGAGCTGCGCGACGACCTCGAGGCCTACCTGACCCACCGCGAGAGCCTGCGCGTCGGCGAGGCCGCCGCCGCCAAGCTGGACGCGACGAGCGCCGCCGCGACCCAGGGGAGCGGCGTCGAGGCCCAGCGCGATCAGCTCTACGCCGACTTCGGCGAGGCGATCGCCGGCTTCGGCCAGGCCCTCGTGCTCTGGGAGGGGAACGCGGCCGCCGTCTCGGGGCGCGAGCGGGCGCGCCTGGCCTTCGCCCAGTGCGCCCTGCGCTGCGGGGACCTCGGCCTGGCCGAGGCCCAGCTCAGCCACCTCGAGGCAGCGCAGGCCGAGCCCCTGCGCGTCCGGATCGCGGGCGCGCGCGCCGACCTGGCCCGCGCGGCCCAGGTCGCGCGCCTGCAGCGCTACGGCCTGGCGGCGGCCGTGGTCGTGATCGTGGTCGGCCTCGCGATCGGTCTGGCCCTGGTCCGCGCCGAGGAGCAGCGCACCGCGCGCCAGGCCGAGCTGGCGCGCGCGGCCCAGGCCACTGCCGAGGAGCAGCGCGCCCAGGCCGACGAGGCCCGCCGGGTGGCCGAGCTGCGCACGGCCGACGCGCTGGCGGCCCACGCCCACGCCCTGGGCTCGAGCGGGCGCTGGAGCGAGGCCCGCCGGCTCTTCGGCGAGGCGCGCGGGCTCTACCAGGCCCTCGACCTGCCGAGCACCGCGGCCGAGCTCGGCCTGCTCGCGGCGGCCGGGGCCTCGCCCGAGCCGATCCACCGCCTGCCCGCGCACCAGGGCGAGGCCCGCGCGCTGGCCTTCCTCCCCGACGGGGACCGGCTGATCTCGGTCGGCGCGGACGGTCAGGCCCACCTGTGGGACGTCCGCCGCGGCCAGCGCCTGCGCACCCTCGGCGAGGACTTCGGCGCCCTGAGCGCCCTGGCCGTCTCGCCCGTGGCGAGCTGGGTCGCCGTCGGCGGCGAAGGCGGGGCCTGGATCCTGCCCCTCGACGCCCCGGGCCAGGAGCTCGAGCTGCCCCACGCCGCGGCGGTCGAGGCGCTCGCCGCCGGCGGGTCGGGCCGCGAGCTCTTGAGCGGCGCGCGCGACGGCGCGGTGGTGCGCTGGGACGCCGCCAGCGGGGCGCCGGTCACGAGCTACGTCGGCCACACGCAGCCGGTCAGCTCGGTCCACGTCCCGCCCAACGAGGGCTACCTGTTCTCGGCCAGCCGCGGGCGCCTGGTGTGGTGGAACCGCGGCGGCAAGCTCAACACCGACTACGACCAGAGCCGCTCCTGGCGGCGCCCGCCCAACCTGCCGCTGAAGCACGTCCAGCACGCGCCCGCGGGGACGGCGGGCTCGACCTTCGCCTTCGCCGCGGGCCACCAGGTCGAGGTGTGGTCCTTCACCCGCTACTACGACACCTCGGGCGGGCGGAAGGTGCTGCGGATCAACGACTACACCGCTCACTACCGGCTGGAGGGGCACCGCGCCCCGGTGACGGGCCTCTGCTTCACGCCCGACGGCAAGGGCCTGCTGACCTGCTCCGAGGACGGGCGGATCCTGCGCTGGGAGGTGCCGACCGCCGTCGAGACCGACCCCAAGACCCTGCCCCTGTCCCCCGAGCCGGTGCGCAGCTTGAGCGCGCCCGAGGGCCTGCTCGGGCTGGCCCTCGAGCGGGAGGGGCGCTGGGTCGCGGGCGCGGGCCGCGGCGGGCAGGTCTTCCTGTGGGACCTCGGCCTGGCCGAGCGCCAGCGCAGCGGCGCCGAGCGCGCGCGGATTCCGCTGACCTTCACCCTCCCGCCCGAGGAGCCGCCGCTCGAGCCGCGCCGCCAGAAGCCCCCGCCCCCGCCGGTCCTGACCGCGCTCGCCAGCTCCCCCAGCGGCGAGCTGGCGCTCAGCGGCGACGCCGGCGGCGGGCTCGCGCTCTGGGACACGGGCCTGGGTCGGCGCCTGGAGCAGGTCGCCTGGCACGAGGGCGGCGTGCTCGCGGCCCGCTTCCTGGACGAGCGCCGCTTCCTCAGCGTCGGCCGCGAGGGCTGGCTGCGGGTGTGGGACCTCGAGGGCCCCAAGCCGCTCGTGACGCGGACCCTCGTCCCGCGCCCGAGCGAGGGGGACGCGCTGAGCCAAGCGGCGGTCTCGCCCGCCGGCCGCTACGCCCTGGTCGCTCAGCCCGACGGCGCCTGGCTCCTGGTCGACCCGCAGCGCGAGGCGGGCGAGGGCGCGGCCGTGGCGCGCGGTCCTGCCGGGCCCGCGGTGACGGCGCTGGCCCTCGACGACGAGGGGCAGCGGGCCGTGGCGCGCGCGGACCGGAGCCTGCGCGTCACGAGCCTGGGCGGCGCGCCGCGCCGCTTCGACGGGGCGCTGCGACCCCTGCGCGCGCTCTGCTTCGCGGGCGCGCGGATCGTCGGCGCCGACGACGAAGGTCGGCTGAGCGTGTGGAACCAGGCCGGCCGCGTCCTCGCGCGCAAGGAGCAGGCCCACGGCGGCGCCGTGCGCCTGCTGCGCCCCCTCGAGCAGGGGCGCCTCGTGGCCTCGGCCGGGGACGACGGCACCTGGCGGGTGTGGCTCCTCCCGCAGCAGCCCGGCGGCGAGCTGGGCGAGCTGGGCTCCTTCGTGACCGGGCTGGGGCCCCTGCGCGGGCTGGCCCTCGACGCGGCGGGCGGGCGCCTGCTGGCCGCGGGCGAGCGAGCGCTGGCCCTGTGGCCGCTGGACCACGCCGCGACCCTCGCCCGCCTCCAGGCCGGGCGCGGGAGCGAGGCAGGGCTGGCTCGCTGGCTGGCCTTCCGCGGCGCGCTCCGGCCGGCGCTCCTGCTCCAGCCCGCCGACCCCGAGGGCGCCGACGCCCTGCTGCGCGCGCGCGCGGCCTGGGAGCTGGACCTGCGCCACACCGCCCAGGCGGCGCTGGCCCGGGTCGGGGACGCCCTGCCCCCCGCCCACCTCGCCCTGCTCCAGCGCGCGCTGACCCGCGAGCTGGAGCTCGAGGGGAGCGTGCTCGGCGCGGTGCGCGAGCGGGTGCGCGGGTTGGCGCTCACGCCGGCCGGGCGGCTGCTGAGCGCCAGCCAGTGGGGCCAGATCCAGGAGCGCGACCTGGCCAGCGGCGCGCTGCTGCGGACCCTGGTCCGCCACGAGGACGACATCATTGGCTTCGCCCTCTCCCCAGACGGGTCCCTGCTCGGGATCGGCGACCGCCGCGGGAACGTCGGCGTGTTCGAGGCCAGCGGGCGGCGCCGCTACCTGGGGCTGGCCAAGGGCGCGGGCGGGGTCCAGACCCTGCGCTTCGCCCCGGACGGCCAGAGCCTGCTGGTCGCGCACTGGGACAAGACGATCCGCCGCTGGCCCCTCAGCGGCGGCGCGCCCGAGGTGCTCGCCCGCGCGGGCAAGCGCTACGTCAAGCGCCTGACCACCTCGCCCAGCGGGCGCTGGCTGGCGGGCTCGGACACCCGCGGCGGGGTCTACGTGTGGGACCTGCGCGGCGAGGTAGCGCCGGCGTTCTGGACCGCCGACGAGCGGGGCGACGCGGCGGGCCTGACCTTCCTGGGCGAGGACGAGCTCTTCGCCTGGTGCTCGCGCGCCAAGCGCTTCAAGGTCTTCGACCGCGCCGGGGCGACGAAGCGCGAGGGGGAGCTGGGCGGCGAGGGCTACCTGCGCTCGATCGCGGTCGACGCCGCGAGCAAGCGGGCGCTGGTCACGACGAGCGCCCGCTGGACGGGCCGCGGCGCGATCTGGGACCTCGAGCGCGGGCGGGTGCTCGGGGCCTGGCTGCAGCCCGACGCGGTGATGGTCACCCGCTTCCTGCCCGGCGGCGAGCGCGCGATCGTGGGCACCGGCGCGGGGCGCCTGCTGCTCCGCTCCCTGCCGGAGGAGCCGTAGCTGTCGCAACCAGCGAAAGCTCCTTCGCGTTCCTGAGCTGGAACGGGGAAAACTGGAAAACTGGAAAGCGCGGTGGCTGCTTGGCGTGGCTGCCTTCTTCGAGTTTTCTAGTTTTCACCGTTCATGGTCTCGATAGAGAGGGAGCTGTCGCTCTCTCCTTCGCGTTTCGGAGTGGGATTGCCCCGGTTTCGCGACAGCCTCTCAGCGCCGGAAGGCGCGCTCGTGCTCGCTCATGAGCCCGAGCAGGAACATGGTCAGGGTCGCGGCGACCGAGACGATCAGGAGGTTTCCGCCGCCCTGCTCGCCGACCTGCCAGGCCATGCGGACCCCGGTCAGGACCAGGGCTGCGATCCCGAGCGGGATCAGGTAGTCGCGCACGAGCCAGCGCAGCGTCAGGAGCAAGCCCGAGCTGCGGCGGGCCGCGAGCACCTCCTCGCCGCACACCGTGCAGCGCCCGTAGCGCGTGATCAGCCGCTCGCGACGGCACGTCTCGCACGCCTCGCGCGTTCGACTCGCCATGTCGACCTCCAACCCCCGCGCCTGCCTGGGCAATCCTCGTGCCACCCGAGTCGACGAAAGCGCGAGGGTTGAGGCGGGCGAAGTGTCGTTGAGCGTCGGAGCGACGCCGCGGGTCGACCCGGGCAGCCTGCGCTCGTGGTCCCTCCCGGCTACGCTGGCCGGGTGAGCGAGCCTCCCGCCAAGCGGCGCGTGACCCTCCAAGCTCAGCAGACCTGCCCGCTCTGCCGCGAGCCGGCCGGCGACGAGGCGCTGACCGTGTGCCCCCGCTGCGAGACGCTCTATCACGCCGAGTGCGTGCGCGACCTCGCCGGCGGGCGCTGCGCGACCCCTGGCTGCGCCAAGCCCCGCCAGGAGGGCAGCGTCTCGGCGCGCGACCCTTTGGCGGGGATCAGCGCTGAGCCGCTGCCCTCGGGCGGCTACGAGCTGCACCTGCTCCACAGGCTGCGGCGCTCGGGCGACGCGCTCCACCTCGAGCCCGACCTCGACCTCACGATCGTGCTCGTGCTCGGCGGCGGCTCCCTGGCCCTGGGGGCCGGGTTCGTGGCCTTCGACGCCCCCTTCGGGTTGCTCCTCCTGCCGGGCATGGTCTTCGCCATGAGCCTGCTCGGCCTGTGGCGAACCCGCCAGCGCGGGGAGGAGGACCTGCGGGTCTACCTCGACCGCCCAGCCGATCGGCTCGAGGCGAGGGGCGGCAAGGGCCAGCCGCTGAGGACGACCTGCTCGGCCGTGGCCGCGGTCCAGTTCAACCTCGGCAACACCTACACCTACCTCGAGGACGGAGAGCGGCGAGAGGCCCAGGCCCTGCAGCTCGGGTTGGTCCTCGCGAGCGGCGAGCGCCACCTGCTCCTGGAGGCCATGGAGCAGGACGGGCTCTACCGCTTCGCGCACGAGCTCGCGGAGTATCTGGAGGTGCCGCTGCTCGACTCGACCGAGGACGAGTAAGCGGAGGCGTGGCCTCACACGAAAGCAGCGCGCCCGAGGGCGCGCTGCTCGATCTGCGGAGGCGGGCGGGAGCCCTAGCTCAGGGAACCCGGCCAGGGGTCGCGGCGGTGGTGACGCGGAAGGTGTTGTTCCAGTCTTCGCTGGTCTCGTCGTCTCCGCCGACGCCGTTGCCGTTGGCCTGGTTCTCGTTGCCCTCGTTGTAGTTGGTCCGCTCGATCGAGGTCGAGTTGGTGGCACCGATCCTGGCCTGGGAGCCGGAGGCGGTCTCCATGTTGAAGGTCGAGGTGTCGCCCGCCACGTTGACGGCGCCACCGTCCGGGCCGTCCACCATCTCGCCGGTCTTGACCGTGCGAGTGTTGGTGCCGTTGTCACCAGCCGCGACCCAGAACACGTAGTCGATATCGGTGACCAGGTCGAGGGCGGCCTGTCCCTGCCAGAAGAAGAGGATGACGCCTTCACCCGTGTCCGTGAGCGTGACCTGTGCACTGACTGGGTTCTGGGCGAAGTTGAGCAGCGCCGCGCCGTCCCAGGTCCGCATTTGGGTCTGGCCGGTCGCCACATCACGCAGCGCGAACACTTGCGTTCCTGCTGGCAACCCCGCGCCATAGACCGCATTGAAGTCGGTTCCGTCAATCGCAACAACAATGACTTCGCCTGGTGCCATCTGCGCGTTCGCAGGGAAGCGAACGCTGAAGTCTGAAGTGTTCGTGGCAGCAGCGGGCCCAAAGCCATCACCGGTCGGCAGCAGCCAATACTTGTGATTGGTGCCCGTGCCGCCGTTCTGAACAGCTCCACCGGTGAATGCGGAATCGGTGAGGTGGTAGGCGTTGATCGCGACGGTCAGGGGCGTGGGGTTGAAGATCTCGATGAACTCTGTGCCGAAGTAGGCCACCTCGGAGATCAGCAGGTGGTCGTGGATCCCCAGCCGCACCGGACCGAAGATGTCGGTGAAGTTGCCGGTCGGGGTGATCGCCTGGCTGTTGCTCGCGTCGACGGCGCCGATCGCGGCCGCGCTGGTGACGCGAATGTCGACCGTCTGACCGATCATGGCCTTCGTGGTCGTGATCCCCGTTCCGTCGAGGACGACGAAGAACTGGGTCGAGCTCCCCGCCGCCACCGTGACGCCCGTGCCGAGCGCGACCGTCAGCGTGCCGTCGTTGCTCGGGAAGCCGGGCTGGGCCGTGCCCTCCGGGGCGGCCAGCTCGCTGGCGTCGAGGATTCCGTCGTCGTTGTCGTCCTGGCAGACGAGCACGCGGCTGAAGATCGTCTCGTCGACGGTGCCGCGGGCGGTGAAGGTCAGGCTGCGGATCGAGGCCGAGCCGCTGCCGGTCACGTTGACCGTGAAGCGGAGGCCGATCACGTTGCCCTTGATCACCGCGGTCTGCTGGTCGGTGCGGATCGTGCTGATCGAGTAGCTCACGGCCGGGGCGGTCGTTCCGCCACCTCCGCCGCCGCCGCCGCCGCCGCCGCCCGTGCTGGTGGTCGGGGCCGTGCTGGTGTTGCTGCTGCGGGAGCCGCTGTTGCAGCCGGTGGTCGAGACGGCCGCGCCCGTGACGAGGGCGACCAGGGAGAGGGCGGCGAAGCCTGCGCGGAGGCGGAACGCCTGCCGGCTCGGGGAAGCGGGGGTCATCGATCGGGCCTTCCTTCGGTCCGCGCGAGCGCAGACGTCCAACCTTCATAACGCAAACGCCCGACCGGCGCGCAGGGCCAGGCCTTTACGGTCTAAGAGGTTATCTGCTGGGGGACATCCCTGCCAGCGACTCTTCCAGGTCTTCCGAAATCCGAATTCACGAAGCCGTCAGGCGACACTGGACGTGCACAACCCGCTCACCCAACAAGAGTTGACGGCACGTTTCAGACCACCAAGCTCAGCCCTCGGTAGTCGGCCACGAAGCCCCGGGCCTGAAAGATGGCCGCCTGAGGCGCGTTTCGGGCCGCGACGCCGTCGATCCGCTCCAGGTGCAGGTCCCGGCGGCGGGCGCGGGCGTCGCGCTCGAGCGCGGCCAGGGCGGCGGCCAAGAGGTGCTCGTCCTCCGCGGCCGGGAAGGTGGTCGCCCCACCCGTCGTGTCCAGGTAGATCACGGGTTGCCCGCCCGCCAGGACCAGGCGCGCGCCCGCCGCGCGGCGCGGCTTGCCGGCCTCGGGCGAGGTCTCGGGCCAGGGCAGGAGCACCCCGTAGGGGTTGGCCGGGTCGACGGTGGCCAGGACCACCGGCTCGGGCTCCTCGGCGTCGCGGGCGGCTCGCAAGCGGTCGACCGCCCCCGGCAGCGCGAACTGCGCGCCGGCGAGGCCCTCGACGAAGTGTCCGCGCCGAGCGCGCCCGAGCTCCTCGAGCTGGCGCAGGGTGCCGTAGACCGCGCCGAACCCGCCCGGCAGCCCCTCCGCCTGCGCGGCGGCCTTGGCGACCACCCCGTAGCGGTCGAGCAGGGTCTGGGCGCGAGCCTGCGCGACCTCGAGCGGGTTGGGCTCGCCGAAGCGGAGCGAGCGGACCGCGACCCAGCGGCCGCCGATCGGGGCGCTCGGTCCGCGCAGCGCCCGCTTCTTGCGGACTCGGCGGCGGCGGAGGGCCCGCAGGGGCTGGAAGCCGTCGTTGCTGACGCGCCCCGCCCAGGCCAGGTCGAGCAGGGCTTCGCTCAGGGACTCGGCCGAGACCGAGGCCCCAGCGACCTGCTGCAGCTCGACGAAGAAGCTCGCGCCGCGCTGCTCGAGGTGCGTCAGCAGGCGCGCGTGGAGCTCGCTCGGCGGCGCGTAGTCGGGGTCGGGCTCGTCCAGGAGCAGGTGCGCGCGGGCCCGGGTCAGCAGGCGCACCTTCCCGTCGCGGGCGCCGAGCGAGCTGACGCCGACCCACACCACCTCGCCGCGCTGACCCAGCTCGTCGAGGAGCTGGGGGCGGTAGTCGGGGACTCGGGCCGGGAGGATCTCCTCCTCCAGGGCCGAGAAGGGGAGCGGGACCCCCTCCAGCTGCGAGATCACCTCGCGCAGGCGAGTCAGGCCGCGGCGCTCGGAGCCGAGCCCGTGCCAGCGGACGAGGAAGCGCGCCAGGGCCGCGGCCTCGACCGGCGCGACCTGTCGGCGCAGCCGGGCCAGGGTCCGCCGGCGCAGCTTGCGCAGCACCTCGGGGTCGCAGTGCTCCTCGCCCACGCCCGCGGGGCGCATCGCGCCCACGACCAGGCGGCCGCGCTCGACCAGGCCCGCGAGCAGGGGGGAGGTGGCCCGCTCCTCGAGGGCGAAGCGCGCGCCCAGCTCCAGCGCCGTGAAGGGCCCGTGGGTGCGGGCGTAGCGGAGGACGAGCCCCTCCAGCGCGTCCTCGACCGGCTCCAGGAACACGGTCGGCAGCCCGCCGGGGGGGACGCAGCCGAGGCCGTCGCGGTAGCGGGCCACGTCCTCGATCGCGACCCAGCGCCGCTCGCCCGCGACCCGCAGGGGCACGACCCGGCGCGCGCCCTCCAGCTCTCGCAGCCAGGGCGCGGGGTCCTCGGCGCAGCGCTCGCCGAGCTCGGCCTCGCTCAGGTCGCCGACCTGGCGGAGCAGGTCGTGCAGCGCGTCGGGGTGGCGGGCGCGGCGCGACTCGCTCCGGCGCTGCAGCTCGTCCTCCAGCTCGGCCAGGACCTCGGGGTCGAGGAGCTGGCGCAGCTCGTCGCTGCCGAGCAGCTCGCGCAGCAGGTCGCGGTCGAGGCGCAGGGCCTGCGCTCGCCACTCGGCCAGGGGCGCGTCGGCCTGATACATGAAGGCCGCCACGTAGGCGAAGGTCAGCGAGCGGGCGAAGGGGGAGGCGCGCTCGGTCTCGACCTCGACCACCTCGACCTCGCGCCGCTCGATCTGGGTCAGCAGCTCCTGGAAGGCCGGCAGGTCGAGCACGTCCTGGAGGCACTCACGGTAGGCCTCGAGCACGATCGGGAAGTCGGGGAACTGGCTGGCGGCGGCCAGCAGGGTCTCGGCCTTGATCCGCTGGGCCCAGAGCGGGCGCCGCTTGCCGTAGCCGCGCCGGGGCAGGAGCAGGGCCCGCGCGGCGCACTCGCGGAAGGTGGCCTGGAACATGGCCGAGTGGGCCAGCTGATCGACGATCAGGTCCTCGACCTCGCCGGGGCTGGGGACCAGGTCGGGCAGCTCGTCCACGCTCTCGGTCTCGGCCAGGCGCAGGACCACCCCGTCGTCGGACCAGATCGTCTGGGCGGTGAAGCCCGCCTGGCGGACGAAGCGCGCCTCGAGGGCCAGGCCCCAGGCGGCGTGGATCCGCGCGCCGAAGGGGCTGAGCAGGCACACCCGCCAGTCGCCCAGCTCGTCGCGGAAGCGCTCGATCACGATCGTGCGGTCGCTGGGGACCACCCCGGTCGCCGCGCGCTGGGCGGCGACGTAGTCGGCCAGGTTGGTCGCCGCCCGCTCGTCGAGGGGGAGGAGGTCGGTCAGCCAGCCGCGCGCCTGGCCCGGCGGCTGGGCCGCGAGCTCGCGCAGGAAGGCGCCCAGGGCGCGGCCGAGCTCGATCGGGCGACCCGGCCCGGCCCCGCGCCAGAAGGGGAGCTTGCCCGGCTCGCCGGGGGCGGGCTCCACGATCACCCGGTCGCGGGTGATCTCGAGCACGCGCCAGCTGCTGGCGCCGAGCACGAAGGTCTCGCCGCGGCGCGACTCGTAGACCATCTCCTCGTCGAGCTCGCCGATCCGCGGGCCCTCGGGACCCCCACTCCCAGAGACGAGGTGTACGCCGTAGGTGCCGCGGTCGGGGATCGTGCCGGGGTTGAGCGTGACCACGCTCCTGGTCCCGCGGCGGGCCGTGAGCAGGTCCTTGTCGCGGTCCCAGGTGATCAGCGGGCGCAGGTCGGCGAAGGCGTCCGAGGGGTAGCGGCCCGAGAGCATGTCGAGCACGCCGCTCAGCGCCTCGCCCGGGAGGTCGCGGTAGGCGTGGGTGCGCCGGATCACCTGCTCCAGCTCGTCCAGCGGCCAGTCGCGCTGGCTGACCATGGACGCCACGTGCTGGGCCAACACGTCCAGGCAGCGGCGCGGGACGCGCAGGGTCTCGATCTCGCCCGCGAGCATCCCCTGGGCGCACACCGCGGCCTCGACCAGGTCGCCCTTGTACTTGGGGAAGAGGCGCGACTTGCTCACCTCGCCGACCGCGTGCCCGGCGCGGCCCACCCGCTGCAGCCCGCGCGAGACGGCGCCCGGCGACTCGACCAGGAGCACGAGGTCGATCGCGCCCATGTCGATCCCCAGCTCGAGGCTGCTGGTCGCGACCAGGCCGCGCAGCTCGCCGCGCTTGAGCTCCTCCTCGATCTCGGCCCGCTTGTGGTGCGCCAGGCTGCCGTGGTGCGCCTTGACCAGCTCCTCCTCGGCCAGCTCGTTCAGGCTCTGGGCCAGGCGCTCGCAGAGCAGGCGGCTGTTGACGAACACCAGGGTCGAGCGGTGGCTCTGGATCAGCTCCAGCAGGCGCGGGTGGATCAGCTCCCAGATCCCGTTGCGGGTCGGGCCGGGGCGCTCGTCCTTGGGGTAGGGCACGAGCGCGCCCTCGAGGTCGTCGTCCTCCTCGTCCGCGAAGGGCGCCTCCATGTCGGCCACGGGGACCTCGATCCGGAGGTCGATCCGCGGCGGCGCGCTGGCGTCCACGATCGCGACCTGGCGCTCGCCGCCCAGGTAGCGGGCCACCGCCTCGAGCGGGCGCTGGGTCGCCGAGAGCCCGATCCGCTGCGGCTCGCGCCCCTGCTCGCTCACGCAGAGCTGAGTCAAGCGCTCGAGGCTGAGCGCGAGGTGCACCCCGCGCTTGCTCGCCGCCACGGCGTGGATCTCGTCCACGATCACCCACTCGACGGTCTGGAGCGTCTGGCGAGCCTGCGAGCTGAGCAGCAGGTAGAGCGACTCGGGGGTGGTGACGAGGATCTCGCTCGGGCGGCGCTTGAAGCGCGCCCGCTCCCGCTGCGGGGTGTCGCCGGTGCGGACGGCGACGCGCAGCGGGCGGACCGGCTCGCCCAGGCCCTCGGCCGCGCGCTGGATCCCCGCCAGGGGCGCGCGCAGGTTGCGCTCGACGTCGTAGACCAGCGCCTTGAGCGGCGAGACGTAGAGCGCGCGCACGCCGGCGGGGCGCTCGGCCCCCTCCTCGGCGGGAGCCGAGAGGCGGTCCAGGCAGTAGAGGAAGGCCGCCAGGGTCTTGCCGCTGCCGGTCGGGGCGAGCATCAGGGTGTGGTCCCCGCGCGCGATCCGCGCCCAGCCGCGCTCCTGGACCGCGGTCGGGGCCGGGAAGGCCCCCTGGAACCAGGCGCGGGTCGCGGGGCGGAAGGGAGCGAGGGGGTCGGTCATTGAGCAGGGGCACCGGTGGTCGGGATAGGTCAGGGAGTCTACTTCTCCGCTCGGACCAACCGAAGAGGGGCGGCTCGGGTTTGCCTGGGTGGGCTCGCGGGACCTAAGATCCCCTCGGAGAGTTCATGCCGCGGCTTCGCTTCCTCAATGGCCCCAAGCGGGATCGGACCGTCGAGCTCCAGGGCGGAGAGGTCCTCGGGCGCGAGGCGGGGATCGCGGTCCAGCTCACGGGCGAGGGGATCGCCGCGCAGCACTGCCGGGTCGTGCGGGTCGACCCCTACTTCTTCCTGATCGACCTCAGCTCCGAGACCGGGACCTTCGTCAACGAGGAGCGGGTTCAAAAGTCCCTCCTGCGCGACAAGGACAAGGTCCAGATCGGCTCGCTCACGCTCCGCTACGAGGACGGGCGCGCGCACGTTCGGCCCCAGAGCCTCTCGGAGCGGGGACTCATCCCCTCCGAGGTCCGGGTCGAGGTCTCGCCCGAGCTCGATCGCTACGAGCCGGCGACCGAGCTCCAGGAGGCGGCTCCGGCGCCGCAGCCCGCCCCTCGGCCGGCGCCCAGCCCGGCGCCGCCTGCCTCGGGGCGGATCCTCGACCGCCTGGGCGTCGACCTCAGCGCCGCGGCGCGCGCGGGCGAGCTCGACCCGCTCGTCGGTCGCGCCGCCGAGCTGCGGCGCCTGAGCGAGATCCTGCTGCAGAAGCGCAAGCGCAACGCGGTCCTGGTCGGCGAGGCGGGGGTCGGCAAGACCTGCCTGGTCGAGGGCCTGGCCCAGCACCTGCTCCAGCCGGACGCGCCGGCCGAGCTGCGCCGCGCGCGGATCGTGCAGCTGCCCCTCGGCGACCTGGTCGCGGGGACCAAGTATCGCGGCGAGTTCGAGCAGCGGATCCAGCAGCTCCTGGGCGAGGTCAGCGGCGAGCCCGAGCTGATCCTCTTCCTCGACGAGCTGCACCTCGCCCTCGGCATGGGGCGCACCGAGCACAACGCGGTCGACGTGGCCAACCTGCTCAAGCCGGCCCTGGCCCGGGCCGACCTGCGGGTGATCGGCGCCACCACGCCCGAGGAATACGAGCGCCACGTGGCGAGCGACCGGGCCTTCGCGCGCCGCTTCGAGACGCTCTGGCTGGAGGAGCCGAGCCGGGCCGAGGCCCACGAGATCCTGCTCCGGCTCCGCCCGAGCTACGAAGAGCACCACGGGGTCGAGCTGGAGCTGGGCGCGCTCGAGGCCGCGATCGAGCTGAGCCAGCGCTACCTCCCCGAGCGGCGCCTGCCCGACAAGGCGCTCGACCTGCTCGACCAGGCCTGCGCGCGCGGGCGCCTGGCGAAGCTGGCGCGCGTCGGGCGCGAGGAGCTCGCGGACCTGGTCGCCGAGCGCGCGCGGGTGCCGCGCCACTCATTGCTGCGGAGCGAGTCCGAGCGCCTGGAGGCCCTGCGCGAGTTCCTGGCCGGCCGGATCGTGGGGCAGGACCACGCCCTGGATCAGGTCGCCGCCACCCTGCGCGCCGCGCGGGCCGGCCTGCGCGGCGAGCGGCGCCCGCGGGCCAGCTTCCTCTGCGTCGGGCCGAGCGGGACGGGCAAGACCGCGCTGGCCAAGGCCCTGGCCGAGTTCCTGTTCGAGGACGAGGAGCGGCTGGTCCGGATCGACCTCTCGGAGTGCTCCGAGCGCCACTCGGTCGCGCGCCTGATCGGCTCGCCGGCGGGCTACGTCGGCCACGGCGACGAGGGGCAGCTCACGGGCGCTCTGCGCCGTCAGCCCTTCTCGGTGGTGCTCTTCGACGAGCTGGAGAAGGCGCACCCCGACGTGCTGAACCTGCTCCTGCAGGTCCTCGACGAGGGCCGGCTGAGCGACGCGCGCGGGCGGCCCGCCAGCTTCCGCGAGGCGATCGTGGTCCTGACGAGCAACGTCGGCGCGGGGCGGAGCGAGGCGCTGGGCTTCGGCGGCGCGGGCGCGAGCCCGGCCGAGCGGGCCCTGGCCGAGGAGCTGCGCCCGGAGCTGCTCAACCGCCTCGACGCGGTGCTCGAGTTCGGACCCCTGGACGAGGACGCCCTCGAGCGGGTGTGCTTGCTCGAGGTCGGGCGCCTGCGCGAGCGCCTGCTCCGCCAGGGCCTGACCGGGCTCGAGGTCAGCGCCGAGGCCCGCCGCGAGCTGGCCCGCCGCGGGCGCGACGATCGCTACGGCGCGCGGGCGCTCCTGCGCGAGGTCGAGCGCGCCCTGACCGAGCCCCTGGCGGCGGCCCTGACCCAGAGCGCGCTCCGCCCCGGCGACGCGGCGCGGCTGGAGCTCTCGCGCGGCGAGCTGGTGCTGCGCTTCGACGAGGGCGCCGACCCGGAGGTCGCCGACCCCGGCGCCGATGGCGCCGACCCCGAGGCCGCGTGTCCCTAGAGGTCGGCGAGCACCTCGGCGAGGGGGAGCGCTACCGGATCGAGCGCCTCCTCGGCACGGGCGGCATGGGCGCGGTCTACCTGGCCCGCGACGCCAAGTTCGGCGAGGAGGTCGCGCTCAAGGTCGCGGCCGCCGTGGGCGGCGGCGAGGCGGTGATCCGCCAGCGCTTCCAGCGCGAGGCCAAGATCGGCTACCGCCTCGGTCAGCAGACGGGCTTCGTGCGCGCCTTCGACTGGGGTCGCCACGGGCACCTGCTCTACCTGGTGATGGACCTCGTGCGCGGCGCCCGGGCCCTGGCGCTGGACGAGGGCAGCCGCGCCGAGCGGCTGGGGCGCCTGGCCGACGCGGCGCGGCTGGTCGAGCGCGCCCACGCGGCGGGGGTGATCCACCGCGACCTCAAGCCGGCCAACTTCCTCGAGGACGAGCAGGGGGCGGTGCACCTGAGCGACTTCGGCCTCGCCAAGCTGGGCGGGATCGAGGAGCTGGCGGGCCAGGAGACGATGCCCCAGCTGACGACGAGCCATATCGGGATGGGCACGCCGCGCTTCATGCCGCCCGAGCAGTTCGAGGACGCCAAGCGCGTCGACGAGCGGGTCGACGTCTACGCGCTGGGCGTGATGCTCTACCGCGCGCTCACCAACGAATACCCCTTCGACGGGCGCCCGCTCGAGATCCTGCGCGCGCAGCAGGAGGTCCTCGGCGGCAAGGCCCCGCCGCCCAGGCCGCGAGATGTCGACGCCGACCTGCCCGAGGAGCTCGACGCGCTCTGCGCCCGCGCGCTGGTCCTCGAGGCGGACCAGCGGCTCGACTCCGCCAGCGAGCTGCTCGAGGGGCTGCGGCCCCACCTCCCCCGCGGCAAGCGAGGCAAGGGCGCCGGTCGGGCTCGGCGCAAGAAGAAGGCCGCGCCCAGCCACCCGGTGCCCCTCGACCTGCCCCCCGGGATCGTGCGCAGCGAGGAGCCGGGCCGCTACCGCTGCGAGCGCGACGGGAGCGAGCTGGTGTGGGTGCCGCCGGGCGAGCTGCGCGTCGGCTCCACGGCGCCCGAGGCCAACGAGGACGAGTCGCCCCGCTTCCGCGCCAAGCTCGAGCACGGCTTCTTCTGCGGGCTGCGCCCGGTGACCTGGGGCCAATACCGTCGCTTCTGCCGGGACATGGGCTGGGCGATCCCCGCCAGCCAGCTCCAGCTCGCCAGCGGCGAGACCTGGTCGGCGAGCGAGGAGCACCCCGTGTTCCACGTCACCTGGCAGGAGGCCTTCCACTACTGCCAGTGGGCGGGTCTGCGCCTGCCGACCGAGGCCGAGTGGGAGTTCGCCGCCCGCGGCAGCGACGAGCGGACCTACCCCTGGGGGGAGGACGAGCCAAGCGCCGAGCACGGCAACTGGGAGGGTCACCCCGAGCACGGGCTGCACCCCACGCCGGCGGGCGCCTTCTTGGCCGGGGCCTCGCCCTGGGGCTGCTTGGACATGGCCGGCAACGTGTGGGAGTGGGTCTACGACTGGTACGAGCGCTACTCGCGCTGGATCAAGCGGGACCCGACCGGGCCGACGGAGGGCGCCTTCAAGGTGATCCGCGGCGGCGCCTGGAGCACCCCGCCGCTCCACTGCCGGACGACGACCCGGCGCATGTTCGCGCCCCTGCTCCGCGCGCCCAACCTCGGCTTCCGCGTGGCTCGCTAACCCCCTCGCCCCGGTCGGACGCTATCTTTGCCGCATGCAACTCCTCGTGGTCGCGCTGGGACTCTTGGCTCTGGTCTGCCTGCTGATCTGGCAACACACTCAAGGAGCGCGCGTTCGCAGCAGCACTCGGAGCCTGGACGAGTGGAAGAGGATGGGCGGGGCAGACCCTCGCCCGAGCCCAGCACCCTCACGATCAACTACGCCTAGCGCTTCGGCCGCGCCCCCTGCACGGCCCCATAGGCCCAAGCCCCCCGACGAAGTTCTGGTCGAGCTCGTCGAGGGTCCGCTTCGCTGCGACTATCGGGGCAGCGCAGAGTCGGGCTGGCTCGGCGCCCTGAGCCTCTCAGGCCGGCGGCTCCAGGTCGAGTTTCACTGGAGCGACGTCTCGGTGGGCTCCAGCGGTGTGTCGCGGACCTTGGCTTCTGCCCACGGAGAGGGGGAGGCTGCCCCCAGTGGCCTGATCGCCGCGCTGAAGGCCAAAGGAGCCTTTAAACAGCTAAGCCAGGAGAGTCCGGGGGTCTACGTAAGCGGACACCGCGAAGGCGCTCAGGTCAGCGAGACGCCCTACATCGCGGTTTACCACCAGGACTCTTGGAGCGTCCGCTTGGACCTCGGGCGCGGAGTCGTCGAGTTGAAGGTCGACGTCTACTTCGACAGCAGCAACTGAGCCCGCCTCTCCCACTCCCTACTCGGTCAGCTTCTCCAGGCGCCGCAGCAGGGCGGCCCGGGCCATCAGCTCCTGCACGTTGACCGTCCCCCGCTTGCGCGCCTCGCCGACCAGGCGCGAGAGGCGCTGGTTCTCCTTGTCGAGGCGGGTCCAGTCCTCGAGCATCGGCTTGACCTCGATCAGCGCCTTGCGCTGCTCGCCCAGGGTCGCGTCCTTCTCGCCGAGCTGCGACTCGAGCGCCTTGATCCGCGCCTTGAGCTCAGAGAGCTCGGCCGTCTCGGTCTGGGCCCGCTCTTCGAGGGCCTGCAGGCGGGTCGTGCTGGCGGCGATCCGGGTCTGGCTCGCGGTCAGCTCCTCGCGGGCCTGCTGGGCCTCGGCCTGGCTGGCCTCGAGGTCGTGCTTGGCCTGGTTCAGCTCGCGCTTGACCTCGGCCCGCTCGACCTCGGCCAGGTCGGCCCGCGCCACGGCCTCGTCGCGCTCGGCCTCGAGCACCTTCTGGCGCGCGCCGGCCTCTTCGCGCTCGGCCTCCAGCACGGCGACCTTGGCCGCCGCCTCCTCGGCCTGCTCGGCGCGGGCCTCGGCGTCGCGGACCTGAGACTCGAGGTCCGCCTTGGCCTCGGCCAGCTCCTTCTCCAGCTCGCTCCGGAGCAGGATCAGCTTCTCCTCGGCGTCGGTCCGCGCGGCCGCCGCGTCGAGCTTGCGCTGGAAGCGCTCCTGCTCGAGCTCCTCGACCCGCTTGCGCAGGGTCTCGACCTCGGTCCCCGCCTCGCGGGCCTGCTCCAGCTCGAGGTCGAGGGCCTGCAGCCGCTGGGTCGCGCCCTCAGCCTTGGCGACCGCCTCCTCGAGGGCGTGCTCGAGCTCCGCCTTCTCGCCGCCGGCCGCGGCGGTCTTGCTCTCGAGCTCGGCCTCGAGGGCCTGGACGCGCTCCTGGTAGGACTGCATCTGCTCGCTGGCCTGCGACTCGACCTCGCTCAGCTGGAGGTCCTTGTCGGAGAGCTGGTCCTGCACGTCGGCCAGCTTCTCCATCCACTCCAGGCGCTCGCCCTCGACCTTGGCCACGGTCCCGCGCAGGGCGTCGCGCTCCGAGCGGAGGCCCTGGACGGCCTGCTCCAGCTCGAAGGCGCGCTGCTCGTAGGACTGGCGCTCCTCGAGGTGGCGCCGCCGCTCCTCCTCGAGGTCCTTCTCGAGCACGGCCTTGGTGTCGGCGATCCGGCGCGCATCGCCCAGGACCAGCTGGAGGCTCTTGATCACCTCCGCCAGCTCCTCGGGCGGGTCCTCGATCTCGTCGAGGAGCGCGGCGGCCTGCTCGACCTTCTCGCGCAGGCTCTCGATCACGACCTCGAGCGCATACTTGCGCCCGGCCGCGGCGGTCCGCTCCGTGCGCACGATCTGGACCTGCGAGCGGAGCCGCTTGATCTCGCCGACCAGGGCCGGGATCGTCAGCTCCTCGCTGTCGGTGTCCAGCTGGTCGTGGTCGTCCATGAGCACCAGGGGCGTGTCGTCGACGGCGACCTCCTCCTGGCGGGTCGTGCTCGCGCGCAAGGGCTCGATCACGGCGTCGTCGGGCCCGGGCTCGACGGCATCGCCCACGGCGACGCCCTCGACGCGGGTCTCACCCGCCAAGCCCTTGATCTCGCCGGCCTCACCCTCGGGTTGGGTCTCGCCGGCCTCGCTCGACTGCTCGCTCATGGGTGCGGATTCTACTTAAGTCCTTGCCATAACTCCTCCTGTTTCGCCCGCGAAACCTCGCCCCCCCCTGCTGCGTTCAGTAGCACAACCCGAGGTATGTCCATGCGCGCGAACGCCCTCCTGTCTGGCCTCTTGATCACCGCCCTGAGCGGGGTCGCCTGGGCCCAGGACGCTCCTCCCCAAGAGCCCACGCCGGAGCAGCCCAAGCCGGAGCAGCCCACGCCCGAGCAGCCCAAGCCCGAGCAGCCCCAGCCCGAGCAGCCCAAGCCCGACGAGGCCAAGCCCGACGAGGCCAAGAAGCCCGCGGGGGAGCTGACCCCCGCCGAGCGCAAGCAGCAGCGCCGCGAGGAGGCCAAGGCCAAGCGCCAGGAGAAGCAGGCCCGCCAGCAGGCCAAGAAGCAGGGCTTCGACCCCGAGCGCCAGCTGGCGCCCGACACCCCCGAGGCGCAGGCGCTCGAGAAGCTGCTGATCGTCGACTCGCGCTACGCCAAGGACGGCACGGTCGAGCTGGTCTACACCTTCCGCGAGTCCGAGCAGGTGGCCGACTTCGAGCGGCGCGGCTTCGACTCGACCGACACCCTGGCCGGGCGCGGGCGCGGTCGGCGCGCCCGCCGCCGGGCCGACCTCGGCAAGAAGGGGCTGACCCGCCTCGAGCTGAGCGTGGGCTCCAACGGGGCCGGGCTGATGCTCCACAAGCTCTCGATCCAGGACGAGTTCACGCTCACGCTGCGGGTCCAGGCCCTGCGCATGACCAAGCGCAGCGACCTGGTCTTCTTCTGCGGCAAGGGCGGGGTCCGCCTGGGCTCGGTGTTCGTCAAGCGCAGCGGGAGCAGCTTCCGCGCCGTCGCCAAGGGCACGCCCAACTTCGAGGCCTTCGAGGGCGGCGCGGTCACGATCCAGCTCGAGGCCCGCGACGGCGTGCTCGAGGCCAAGCTCAACGGCGAGGTGATCGGCCAGACCAAGAAGCTGAACGGCAAGCTCGACGGCCAGGTCGGCCTCTACGTGCGCAACATGCTCCTCCACGTGCACGAGCTGCGGATCAAGGCCCGCGTCGACTCGAGCAAGCTGCTGAAGGAGTAGCCCGCCTCAGGACGCCGGGTCGTCGCGCGGGTCCTCCAGCCACACCACCTCGAGGTCGTGCTCGCTGTCGCTCTCGTAGGGGTGGCTCGGCTCCTCGTCGTCGCGACGCTCGAGGTCCACGTCGACCGCCTCGCCGCGCAGGAAGCGCTCGGCCAGCTCCTCGGCCCGGGCGAACTCGAAGCCCTCGATCTGGTCGGCCAGGGTCGTGGGCGAGTCGGTGATCACCGACTCCACCCCGAGCTCGAGCAGCCGGTCCATGTCCTTGGCCTTGTTGACGGTCCAGGGGGTCATGAAGCAGCGCTGCTCGCGCAGGGTCCGCACCAGCTTGAGGCTCAGCGTGCGCCAGTAGGGGTCGACCCCGCTCACGCCGGGGATCCTGGCCGCGGCCACGGCCTGGCCCTTGGTCAGGGTCAGGTAGCAGAGCGGCGTCTCGGGCACGAGGGACTGCAGCTGATCGACGCGGGCCTTCTCCTTGACCACGACCGAGACCTGATCGGCGACCCCGTGGCGGCGCAGGGCCTCGGCCAGCTGCTCGCCGACCTCGGCGCCGTGCTTCATCTTGACCTTCAGCTCCAGGATCGGGACCGCCCGCCCCCGGCAGAGGTCGAGGGTCTCGTCCAGGGTCGGGATCCGCTCGTCGGCGAAGTCGGGCGAGAACCAGGCTCCGGCCGAGAGCTCGCGCAGGGCGCCCAGCGAGAGCTTGGTCACCTCGCCGCTGCCGTCGGTGGTGCGGTCGACCTTCTCGTCGTGGATCACGACCAGCTCGCCCGAGGCGCAGCGCTGGAGGTCGAGCTCGATCGAGGGCGCCCCGGCCTGGATCGCGGCCTCGAAGGCGGCCAGCGTGTTCTCGGGCGCGTTCTGCGAGTCGCCGCGGTGCCCGATCACGACCACCGGGAGCTCCGGCTCGCGCACGCGCGCGACCAGCTCGAGCAGGGGGCTGGGGGGCAGATCGAACATGAGCCGAGCATAGCCAGCGCGCTCGTGGTACACCCCCACCCATGGACCTGACCGGCAAGCAATTGCGCTTCCTGCGCAGCAAGACCCACGGCCTCGAGGCCCGCATCGCCGCGGGCAAGAAGGGCCTGACCGACGACCTCGTGCAGCAGCTCGACGACGCCCTCGGCAAGAGCGAGCTGGTCAAGATCCGCCTCCCCCGCCACGCCGAGATCGACCTCGCCGCCCTCGCGGGACGCGTCTCGGGCGCGGTCGTGCAGCAGGTCGGCAAAACGGTCGTGCTCTACCGCCCCTTCGCCGAGCCCGCCCTGAAGCTCCCCCAGGGTGAGTAGGGTCACTCGCGTCGCCGCAGGTCTGCTCTGCGCGGCCCTGCTGGGCTGCAGCGCCCCCGCCGAACCCGCTGCCAAGACGGCCCCCCGCGAGGAGTCCCCCAGCCAGGAGCGCCAGGCGCAGGTCCGCTTCGTGCACGGCTCTCCCGGCCACGGCGTGCCCGGCCCCTGGGCGCTGGCCGGCCACCGGATTGGGCTCCACGCGCTGGAGAAGCTCGAGCGCAAGCGCGGCCAGGTATGGGGCGTGCGCTTCGTGCACCGCTGCCCGCAGGAGGTCCGCTACACCTGCATGGTCGACGGCCTGCAGGCGGCGACCGGCGCCTCCCTCGGCAAGCTGAACCTCTCCCTCGAGGCCGCCAGCGCCGAGGAGCTCGAGACGGTCGTCGTGGACGCCGAGCGCGGGCTGACCCTGCGCTACCGCCTCACGCCCAGCTTCCGCGAGCGCTTCTACGAGGTCGACTACGCCGACTTCCCCCAGGCCGCCCGCCAGCTCGACGCGCTGCCCGACGAGGAGGTGTTCGAAGTCCGCGAGGAGCAGGCGCCCACCTCGCGGCCGACCGCGCGCTAGTCAGCGCTGAGCGGCCTCGAGCTGGTCGAGCGCTTGCTTAGCCTGTGGGGCGAAGACACCGCCGAGCTCGCCCTCCAGGATCTCACGCGCGGGCTCGGGCTCACCCCTTCACGCAGCCCAGGGGGCGGATCTTGGCCACGCGCTCGGCGAGGCCGCCCTCGTGGACGACGCCCACGACCTCGGCCACGTCCTTGTAGGCCTCGGGGACCTCCTCCACCACGGTGGCCTTGCTCGAGCCGATCACGACCACCCCCTTGTTCAGGAGCGCCTTCTTGACGTCGGTCCCGCCGTAGCGGCGCTTGGCCTCGCTGCGGGAGAGCAGGCGGCCGGCGCCGTGGCAGGCGGAGCCGAAGCTGCGCTGGCTCTGGCGCGCGCCCTTGAGCACGAAGGAGTAGCGGCCCATGTCGCCCGGAATGATCACGGGCTGGCCCACGTCGCGGTAGACCTCGGGCAGGAGCTCGTGGCCCGCCGGCAGGGCGCGGGTCGCGCCCTTGCGGTGCACGAGCAGGCGCTTGCGCTCGCCCTCGACCTCGTGCTCCTCGTACTTGGCGATGTTGTGGCACACGTCGTAGACGGTGGTCAGCTCGGCGCCGAGCACCTCCTTGAACACGCCGCGGGCCCAGTGGGTCATGACCTGGCGGTTCACGAAGGCGAAGTTGGCGGCGGCCGCCATGGCGCCCAGGTAGCGCGTTGCCTCGGGCGAGCCGATCGGCGCGCAGCAGAGCTGGCGGTCGACGAGCGGGATCTTGTAGCGCTGCGCGGCGCGGAGCATCGTCGAGAGGAAGTCGGTGCACACCTGGTGGCCGAGCCCGCGCGAGCCCGAGTGGATCATCAACGTCAGCTGCCCCTGGGCCAGCCCGTAGGCCGCGGCCGCCTCGGGGTCGTAGACCTCCTCGACCACGCCGACCTCGGCGAAGTGGTTGCCCGAGCCGAGGGTCCCGACCTGCCCGCGCCCCCGCTTGCGCGCCCGCTCGCTGACCTCGTCCGGCGCGGCGTTCGCCAGACAGCCCCGCTCCTCGACTTGCTCGCGGTCCTCCGGGGTGGCGAAGCCCTGCTCGACCGCCCAGCCCAGGCCCTCGCTCATGAGCGCCTCGAGGTCGTCCTCGTCGAGTTTGAGCTCGGGGCGCGAGGAGCCGACGCCAGCAGGCACCGACCGGAACAACGCCTCGGTCAGCGGCTGGATCTTGTCCCCGAGCTCGGAGAGGCCAATATTGGCCGACAAGAACCTGATCCCGCAATTGATGTCGTAGCCGATCCCGCCAGGGCTGACCACTCCTCCATTCTCGGGGTCAAAGGCCGCGACGCCGCCGATCGGGAAGCCGTAGCCCCAGTGAATGTCGGGCATGGCCTGGCTGGCGCGCACGATCCCCGGCAGGGTCGCGACGTTGGCGACCTGCTCCAGGCAGCGGTCGTGCTCGAGGTCGGGCAGGAGCGACTCGTCGGCGTAGACGATCCCGGGCACGCGCATCGGGCCGCGCTGCGGGATCTGCCAGCGCTGGTCGTCCAGGCGCTGGAGCGGCACGCGCTTCCCGGGCGGGTAAGGCGGAGGCACGAGCTCCAGCTCGACGCGATCCTCGCGCTTGCGGGTGCGCTTCCTCTCTTGCTGCTGGCGGCGCTTGCGCTTCTTGCGGCTCACGGGGGCGTCCTAGAGGTCGAAGATCAGCCGCACGGAGACTCCCTCGGAGTCCTGCTCGCAGGCGGCGGCGTGGTGGGTGACGGCCTTGAGCGGCCGGGCGATCGGGTGGCGCTCGGGGTCGAAGGGCTCGCCGAAGGCCTGGCCGGCGATCCAGCCGGGCTCGACCTCGTCGGGCTCGAAGCGCGCCACGAGGAAGCCCTCGACCTCGAACCAGAACAGCAGCTCGTTGCCGAGCGCGACCAGGGCGTCGAGCAGATCGACGCCCTCGACCTCGAGCGCGCGCTCCTCCCGCTCGGCGACGCAGTCGGCGTCGCCGGTGAGCAGGTCCAGGAAGGCGCGCGGGACCTCGGCCACGGCCTCGTCGAGGTCGTCGCCGCGAATGTCCACGCCGAAGTCGCCGGTGTGGTCGAAGAAGGTGTGTCGAGCAGGCAAGAGCGTCCTCACGTGGGGCCTGGACCCAGCACGGGCCTCGACCTGTCGTCAGGGTAGCGGCTGGCCACCCTGCTCTAGCGCTCGCCGCGGGCCAGGCGTCGGCGAATGTCCTTCAGCCCCGACTGCGCGGCGTCCCGGTTCGCGCCCGGCTCGAGCCGCTCGAGCGCCAGCTCGTAGCAGCGCGCCACCGCGTGCAGGTCGCGCTCGACGCCGCGGCCGTGGAAGTAGTGCGAAGCCAGGTTGAGCGGCGCCTCGGCGTGGCCGAGCTCCGCGGCGCGCTGATACCACCGGACCGCGGCGCGGTCGTCGGGGGGGACGACCTTCCCCTCCGAGAGCATGAACGCGACGTTGTGCATGCTCTGCAGGTCGCCGGCCTCGGCGGCCTTCAGGCTCCAGCGGAAGCCCTCGCGCATGTCGCGGCGCACGAAGTAGAGCGCCGCCATGTTGGCCAGCCCGAGTCGGTTGCCCTGCGCCACGGGCTCCCGCAGCAGCTCCTCGGCGCGCGCGAGGTCGGCGGCGGACCTGTCCTGGGGCTCGATCAGCATGCCCGCCAGGCTGACCTTCCCCTCGATCATTCCCAGCTCGGCGGCGGCGCGATACCAGCGCTCGGCCTCGACGCGGTCGACCGGGGTCCCGCGCCCGTAGCGGTAGAGCTCGCCCAGGCCACAGCAAGCGAGGGGGTCGGGCGGGTCGGCCTCGGCCGCCTGGCGAAAGAGGCGCAGCGCTTCGGCCTCGTCCTTCTCGCCGCCCTCGCCCTGGGCGAGGAGCTGAGCGAGCTTGGTCGCCGCCGGCATGTCCCCCGCCGCGACGGCCTCGCGTAAGTAGCGCCGGGCCAGGGCCGGGTCCTCGCCCACCCCGCGGCCGATCCGGTAGAGCCGCCCCAGGGTCCGCAAGGCTGGCGGGTGCCCCTGCTCGGCGGCGCGCTGCACCCAGCGCGCGCCCTCCTCCTGGTCCTGCGCGACGCCCTGCCCGTCGCAGAGGGCGGAGCCGTAGATCAAGGCCGCGTTGGGGCGGCCGGCCTCGGCCGCCGCGCGCAAGAGCTCGAGCCCGCGCGAGCGGTCCTGCTTCAGCCCGGCGTGGCCGTAGAAGAGGAGCGTCCCGAGCGCCTCGCCCGCCTTCACGTCGCCCGCGGCGTTGGCGCGGCTCAGCCAGCGCTCGGTCGCGGCGGGGTCGGGCGGAGTCGCGAGCAGCGCCTGCTTGGCCAGCCGGGTGATGGCGGGCGCGTGTCCCGCCTCGGCCAGCTCCAGGAAGGTCGCGCGCGCGGCCTCGCCCCCCTCCCGCTCGGCCAGCGCCTCGGCCGCGGCGTAGCGCTCCTCCAGGCTGGGCGGCTCGCTTCCCCCGAGGCTCAGCCCCAGCCCGGCCGCAGCCAGGCAGCCCAGCGCCAGGGCCGCGACGCCGCCCCACCTCCGACGCCCCCCGCCGCGGGCCGCGACGAGCGGGGCGCGCTCGAGGGCCTCGGCCAGGGCCTGCGCGCTGGGGAAGCGCTCGGCGGGGTCCTTGGCCAGGCAGCGGAGCACGATCGCCTCGAGGGCGGGCGGGACCTCGGCGCGCTGGGAGCGGATCGAGGGCGGCGCCTGCTCCAGGGCCGCCACCTGGAGCTCGATCATGCTCGCGCCGCGGTGGGGCGGGGCGCCGGTCAGGGCGGCGTAGAGCGTGCCGCCCAAGCAGTAGATGTCCGTCTGCGGGCTGAGCTGCGCGAGCTGCCCGCTGGCCTGCTCGGGCGCCCAGAAGGAGGGCGTCCCCAGCGGCGCCCCGTCGCGGGTCAGGGCCAGGGTCTGCCCGACCCGCTCGACGTCCTTGACCAGGCCGAAGTCGACCAGGATCGGGTCGCCGGCCGGGTCGAGGAGCACGTTCTCGGGCTTGACGTCGCGGTGCAGCAGGCCGGCCTCGTGCACGACCGCCAGCGCCCGGGCCAGGCGCGCCCCGAGCTCCTGGACCCGGTCGACGTCGAGGGTCCCGAAGCGGGCCAGCGAGTCGGCCAGCGAGCGGCCCTCGACCAGCTCGGTGACGAGGAAGGGCTGGCCCTCGTGCTGGCCGACCTCGTGCACCCGCAGCAGGTTGGGGTGGCTCAGCTTGGCGAGGGCCCGCCCCTCGCGGAGGAAGCGGCGCCGCTGGCCCTCGTTGCTCGCGGCCCCGCGCAGGAGGAGCTTGAGCGCGACCTCACGCCCGGAGTGGGGGTCGCGCGCGCGGAGCACGCTGCCCATGCCGCCCTGACCGAGCTGGCCGAGCACTTGGAAGCGACCGAGGGAGCCCACGGACCCACTATGACCTCGGCGCCCGCCTCCCGCCAAGGCGCGACCCGCCCGGGCTCACCTGCGAACATGGGCGGGTGAGCTTCGACTGCACCACCTGCGGCGCTTGCTGCGTGAACCCGCCCCAGAACCGGCGCGAGGGGGTGGACACCTGGGTCGAGGTCGACGACTCCGAGCCGCTGCTCCGGCGGAAGGACCTGGTCAAGAAGCTGGTCGTGCTCGACCCCGCCACCGGCGAGCGGCACCTGCGCCTCGAGCCGAGCAGCGGGCGCTGCCTGGCCCTGCGCGGCAAGCTCGGGACCAAGGCCCGCTGCGCGATCTACTCGCAGCGGCCCAAGCCCTGCCGGCGGGTTCAGGCGGGCGACCGCGAGTGCCGACGGCTGCGGGCGGGGCTGGGACTCGATGCCTAGACCCGGGAAGGGGAAGACCCCCGCGCCGCGCCCGCGCCGGGTCGCGCAGCCGAGCGAGCTGCCGCACGCGCCCGAGTCGCGGCCCGAGCGGGCCTGCGACGTGCTCGTGATCGGCGCCGGCGCCGCGGGGCTCTTCGCGGCCCTCTCGGCGCGCGGGGCGCTGGACGCCAAGGGGGAGGTGACGCCGATCCCCAAGGGCGCGCCGGACGTGGTGCTGCTGAACAACGAGCCGCGCCTGGGGCTCAAGATCCTGGTCTCGGGCGGGAGCCGCTGCAACCTGACCAACGCCCGGGTCGACCAGGACGACTACGAGAGCGACGCGCCCCACGTGGTCAAGCGGCAGCTGCGCGGCTTCACGGCCCATGCCGCGCGGCGCTTCTTCGAGGCGCGCGGCTGCAAGACCTACGAGGAGCCCCTCGGCAAGGTGTTCCCCCGCAGCGACGACGCGCGCGAGGTGCTGCGGGTCCTGCTCGACGAGGTGCTCCGCGCCGGGGTCCCGCTGATCGCGCCGGCCGAGGTCCAGGCCCTCGAGCCGCCGGCTGGCCCTGGCGAGCCCTGGCTGGCGCGCCTGAGCGCGGGGGAGCCCTGGCGGGCCAAGCGCGTGGTCCTGGCGACCGGCGGCAAGAGCCTGCCCAAGACCGGCTCGCGCGGCTTCGGCCTCGGCGCGCTGAGTCGCCTCGGCCACGAGGTCCGCGAGCCGATCCCCGCCCTGACCCCGCTCGAGTTCGCGGCGGGGCCCCTCAGCGGCCTGGCCGGCCTGACCGTGCCGGTCGTGCTGACCCTCGGCCCCCAGGACTCCCCCGCCGAGCAGTGGGCGGGCAAGAAGTTCAAGCCCGACGCCCGCGCGGCCGGGAGCCTGCTGGTCACCCACCACGGGGCGACGGGGCCCGCGCCCTTCGACGTGAGCGGACCCGCCGGGCGCGCCCTGCGCGAGGGGAGCGGGCTCGGCCTGCGCGGCGACTTCTGGAGCCTGACCCTCGACGAGGGCCCTTGGGTGGCGTTCCTCGGCCTGGACAAGGCGCCCGGCGCCTCGCTCCGCCCCGGGGACGCGCCGCGCCCGCCCAGCCGCGAGCTCTTCTTCGCGCAGGCCGAGCCCCTCCTGGCGCGGCGCGAGCGCGAGCTGGGCACGGCGCTGGCCCAGCGCCTGCCGCGCTCCCTGGCGCGCGGGCTCTTGAGCGCCGTCGGGCTCGACCCCGCGCTGCCGATCAAGCAGCTCAACACCCGCCAGCGCGAGCAGCTCTACCGCGCCCTCTGCCAGGCGGAGCTGCGCGTGACCGGCAGCGGCGGCTACGCCAAGGCCGAGGTCACCTCGGGCGGCGTGCTCCTGGCCGAGCTGACGCCCAAGGAGCTCGAGAGCCGGCTTCAGCCCGGGCTCTTCTGCTGCGGCGAGGTGGTCAACGTGACCGGGCGCCTGGGCGGCTTCAACTTCCAGTGGGCCTGGTCGAGCGGCTTCGCCGCCGGACGCGCGGCGGCCGCGAGCCTCGCAGGGGCTGGGTCCGCCAAGTAGGATCCCGCCTCGATGAAGGTCACGGTCAACGGCGAGGCGCGCGAGGTAGAGCCCGGGACGACGATCCGGGCGCTGCTCGATGCGATCGGGGCCCCCGCGGCGGGGATCGCGGTCGAGGTCAACCAGGAGATCGTGCGCAAGGCAGAGCACCCCGCGCGCGAGCTGCGCGAGGGCGACCGGGTCGAGGTCGTGGGCCTCGTCGGAGGAGGTTAGGCGTGAGCGACGCGCTGAAGATCGGCGACTACACCTTCAACTCGCGGGTGATGCTCGGCACGGGCAAGTATTCGACCCTCGAGCAAATGGACGAGGCGCTGGCCGCGAGCGGGACCGAGGTCGTGACCGTCGCCGTGCGCCGGGTCAAGTTCGGCGAGCAGGACGGGCCGGACGTGCTCTCGCGCCTGCAGGGCAAGTACACGATCCTGCCCAACACCGCCGGCTGCACGACCGCCGAGGAGGCGCTGCGGACCGCGCGCCTGGCGCGCGAGATCCTCGACACGCCCCTGGTCAAGCTCGAGGTGATCGGCTGCCCCAAGACCCTCTACCCCGACTCGGCCGCGACGCTCCTGGCCGCCAAGGAGCTGGTCGACGACGGCTTCGTCGTCCTGCCCTACATCACCGACGACCCGGTCGCCTGCCAGCGCCTGGTCGAGATCGGCTGCCCCGCCGTGATGCCCCTCGGCGCGCCGATCGGCTCGGGCCTCGGGATCCAGAACCCGGCCAACATCCGGATCATTCGCGAGCTGGTCGACGTGCCCGTGATCGTGGACGCCGGCGTCGGCACCGCCTCGGACGTCGCGATCGCGCTCGAAATGGGCGTCGACGGCGTGCTCCTCAACACCGGCGTCGCCGCCGCGCAGGACCCCGTCAAGATGGCGACCGCCGTGCGCCACGCCGCCGAGGCCGGGCGCCTCTCCTTCCTGGCCGGCCGCATGCCGCGCAAGCTCTACGCGACCGCCAGCTCGCCCCTCGACGGACTGATCTCCAAGTAGGTGGCTGAGGGGTCTCCCGATCCGCTGGCGGGCGTCGACGAAGCGGCGCGCCGGATCGAGCGAGGCCTGGCCGCGCTCCTGCTCGGGGTCGCGGCCCTGGTGTTCGCCTATCAGGCCCGCCCCCAGTCGCCCGTGGTCGCCCTCGGCGGCGGCGGCGACATGGCCGCTGGTCTGCAGGCGCTCCAGGAGGGCGGCTGGAGCGGCCTCGGCGCGGCCCTGGCGCTCTTCGCCCTGGCCTCGCTCGGCTGCGCCGCCCTCTCGCTCCGCTACGTGCTCGCCGCGCGCGTCCCGGCCCCCCGGCCGCCCCAGGGCCGCCCGGGCATGGGCCTCGGTCTGTGGCTCTTCTGCTACGGCGCCCTGGCCGTGTCGGCCGCGATCGTGCTCCCCCTCGCCCTGGGCGACGCGCCCAAGCCCGCGCTCTGGCAGGCTGGCAGCGACGAACGCCTGCAGCCCAACCCCCTCCTGCCGATCCGGCTCGGCCCCGCCCCCGGCGGCGTCGCCCAGGTCACGAGCGAGCAGGCGCCCCTGCTGGTGCGCGGCGAGAGCAGCGGGGTCGCCCTCGAGCTGAGCGCGGAGCCGCAGCTCGAGCTCTGGATCGGCGAGACCCAGGTCCCGCCCGGGCACCGCGCGCGGGTGCTCCCCGGCGAGCCCGCCTTCGAGACCCGCCTCGGCGGCCAGCGGCAGGCTTGGAACGTCGCCGGCCCCGGGCCGGCGGAGCAGCTGCCGGCCTTGTTCTGGGCCAGCGCGGCGGGCTTCCTCGCGGTGCTGGTCGTGCTCGGCCTCTGGACCCGCACGGCCGGCGAGCGCAGCACGACCCTGGAGCAGCTGGGCGTGCACGCCCGCGGCTGGCACAAGGAGCTCCTGCGCGGCGCCGTCGGCTACCTCGGCTTCCTGCCGGTCTACTTCGCCGCGCTGGCGCTGACGCAGGCCCTGGCCAAGGCGCTCGGGATCCCCGCCGAGCACCACCCGCTGATCATGGCGCTCCAGCAGGACCCGAGCCTCGCGCTCTGGATCGGGCTCTCGGCGGCGGTGCTGGCCCCCCTCAGCGAGGAGCTCCTGTTCCGCGGCCTGGTCCTGAGCGGAATGCGCGAGGTGTTCGGCGGGCGCTTCGGGCCGGCCCTGGTCGCCCAGGCCTTCGTGTTCGCCGCGGTCCACCCCAGCTTCAGCCACCTCTTGCCGATGGTCGCCCTCGGGCTGCTCTTCGGCTACCTGCGCGCGACCTCGCCCACGGACTCGCTCCTGGGCGCGCTGACGGCCCACGCGCTGCACAACGGGCTCACGATCGCTCTCGCGGTCGCCTTGCTGCAGGGGTAGCATTCGCCCGCTCACTGGAGAGGAAACCGCCGTGAAGTCAGGACCCGTGCTCGAGGGGATCGAGACCCGCCGCTACCTCGTCCCCTTCGACACCCGCGAGCTGCCCTTGCGCTGGGCCGGCGTGCTGGTCCTCGGCAGCGGCGTGGCCGGCCTCTCGGCGGCCCTCGAGGCGGCGCAGCACAGCAGCGTCCTGATCGTGACCAAGGCCCGCGCCAAGGACAGCAACACCAACTGGGCCCAGGGCGGGATCGCGGCGGTCATGGACCCCGAGGTCAAGCACGACAGCTACGAGAGCCACGCCGAGGACACGCTCGTGGCCGGCGCCGGGCTGTGCGAGGAGGAGGTCGTCGACTTCGTGGTCCGCGAGGCGACCCCGCGCATGCGCGAGCTGATCGCCGGCGGGGCGCGCTTCGACGAGGAGCCCGACGGCTCCTACTCCAAGACCAAGGAGGGCGGCCACTCGGCGGCCCGGATCCTGCACGCCGAGGGCGACGCGACCGGCAAGGAGATCCAGCGCGCGCTGCTGTCGCGGGCCCGCGAGCACCCGCGGATCCGCTTCCTCGAGCACGCCTTCGCGGTCGACCTGATCACCCACGACGGCGAGTGCCACGGGGCGCTGATCTGGGACGCGACCCAGGGCCTGCAGCTCGTCGCGGCGCGGGCCACGATCCTGGCCGCCGGCGGGGCGGGGCGCGTGTTCCGCGAGACGACCAACCCCAACGTCGCCACCGGTGACGGGCTGGCCATGGCCTATCGGGCGGGCGTGGTCCTGCACGACATGGAGTTCATGCAGTTCCACCCGACCACGCTCTACGTGGCGGGCGCGGCGCGCGTGCTCCTGACGGAGGCCCTGCGCGGCGAGGGCGCGCACCTCGTCGACTCCGAGGGCGAGCGCTTCATGGTCGGCCAGCACGAGCTGGCCGAGCTGGCGCCGCGCGACATCGTGGCCCGCGCGATCGTGCAGCGCATGCACGACACCGAGGGGCGGGGGATCTACCTCGATCTGCGCCACCTCGACGCCGAGCACCTGCGCGGGCGCTTCCCCGGGATCGACCGGATCTGCCGCAGCTACGGGTTCGACTTCACCCAGGAGCGCGTCCCCGTGCGGCCCAGCGCGCACTACACGATCGGCGGGGTCGCGATCGACCACCACGGGCAGACCTCGATCCCGCGCCTGTGGGCGATCGGCGAGGCGAGCTGCTCGGGCCTGCACGGCGCCAACCGCCTGGCGAGCAACTCGCTGCTCGAGGGCCTGGTCTATGGGTTCCGCGCCGGCAAGCAGGCCTCGGCGCTCGCGACCGAGTCCCTGGGCGGGGTGGCCCGCCTCCCCCTCGAGGCGATCACGGTCGAGCCGGCGCGCCGGGTCGAGGTCGACCTCGAGGACATGGTCGCCTCGCTGCGCGCGCTGACCTGGCGCAACCTCGCGATCGAGCGGACCCGCACGGGGATGCAGGAGGCCAACGAGCAGATCGTGCGCTGGTCGAGCTACGCCCTCGAGCAGGTGTTCGCCGGCCCCCGCGCCTGGGAGCTGCAGAACCTGCTGACCGTGGCCGCCTGCATGGCCCAGACCGCGCTCTGGCGCGAGGAGAGCCGCGGGGCGCACCACCGGCTCGACTTCCCCGAGAAGAGCGACGACTACCTGCTGCACTCGGCGGTGCAGCGCTCGGGAGGTGAGGCGTGAGCGTCAAGGCGCTGGTCCTGCGCGCGGCCGGGAGCAACTGCGACCGCGAGACGGCCCTGGCCTGCGAGCGAGCGGGCGCGAGCGCCGAGCGCGTGCACGTCAACCGGCTGCTCGAGCGCGAGGACCCGAGCAAGGCCCTGGACGGGGTCGACCTGCTCGCGATCCCCGGCGGCTTCACCTACGGCGACGACCTGGGCGCCGGGCGGATCCTGGGGGTGATGCTCGAGCACAAGCTCAAGGACGCGGTCCAGGCGCTCGTGGCCCGGGGCGGGCTCGTGATCGGGATCTGCAACGGCTTTCAGGTCCTGGTCCGCGCGGGGCTGCTCCCCGGCGGCGATGTGGCCGCCACCCTGGCCCCCAACCGCTCGGGGCGCTTCGAGTCGCGCTGGACGCGGCTGCGCTGCGAGAGCGAGCGCTCGCCCTGGCTGAAGCAGGGCGAGGTGCTCGACCTGCCCGTGGCCCACGCCGAGGGGCGCCTGGCGCTCGGCGAGGGCGCCGCGCTCCCGGCCGAGCAGGTCGCCCTGCGCTACCTGCTCCCGACCGACGGCGCGCCGGGCGTCGAGGGG
>MDTG01186023.1_pt1 | contig 43862 bp, 38 predicted proteins | sample 811421 | NCBI WGS metagenome assembly MDTG01 (sample SAMN05326645, study PRJNA326480) | marine metagenome | isolation source: seawater | place: Pacific Ocean: South East | collected 2011 | reverse complement strand
GGCGCAGCAGCCGGTCCATCACGTCCGGCGCCGCCTCCCGTGGGGCGACGATGCGCCCGGCCATCATGAGCCCGAAGGTCGATGCGTTGACGAAGAAGGTCTCGGAGGCGCCGAGGTGACGCTGCCAGTCGCCCTCGGCGAGCTTCTCCTCGATGAAGGCGTCCTGGGTCTCGGCGTCCGGAATTCGCAGCAGCGCCTCGGCCAGGCACATCAGCGTGACGCCCTCCTCCGACGACAGGTCGTACTCCTGCATCAGCGCGTCGATGCCGCCGACGTTGCGGCGTTCGGCGCGCAGGTGGGCGACCAGCGTCCGGGCGTAGGCGTCGATCTCGCACCCGGCGTCCTCGTCGGCGGCGGCGATGGCCGCCAGGCGGGCGACATGGCGGGCTTCGTCGGCGCGGTGGTCGGCGCGCAGGCGGGCCCTCGGCGGCGTCGGCGTTGCCAGATAGCGATCGTCGAGCAGCATGGTGGACCGGCGTTTCGCGGGTTCGCGCCGCAGCATATCATGCCGCCCTGGTATTGCCTGGGGGTGCCGTGCCGACCATCACCTGCGTCGAGGACCTGCGTCGTCTGCACCGTCGCCGCGTGCCTCGCATGTTCTACGACTACGCCGACTCCGGCGCCTGGGAGGAGATCACCTACCGGGACAACGAGCGCCGTTTCCGCGACATCCGCCTGCGTCAGCGCGTGGCCGTCGACATCGAACACCGCAGCCTGGCGGCGCGGATGCTCGGCGAGCCGGTGGCCATGCCGGTGGCGCTGGCGCCCTGCGGCATGACCGGCATGCAGCATCCGGACGGCGAGATCCACGCGGCGCTGGCGGCCGAACGCTTCGGCGTGCCATTCACCCTGTCGACCATGAGCATCTGCTCGATCGAGGACGTCGCGGCGCACACCAGCAGGCCGTTCTGGTTTCAGCTCTACGTGATGCGGGACCGGGAGTTCGTCGCCCGGCTGATCGATCGCGCCCGTGACGCCGGATGCTCGGCCCTGGTGCTGACCCTCGACCTGCAGATCATGGGGCAGCGCCACAAGGACATCCGCAACGGCCTCAGCACGCCGCCGCGGATCACGCCGGCGACCGTGCTCGACTTCGCCCGGCGGCCGCGCTGGTGCCTCGGCATGCTGGGGACGCGGCGGCGCGCGTTCGGCAACGTCGTCGGCCACGCCCGGGGCGCGGAGAACATGAAGAGCCTCGGTGAGTGGTCGGCGTCCCAGCTCGACCCGACGCTCTGCTGGGACGACGTCGAATGGATCCGCGACCGCTGGGGCGGCAAGCTGGTGCTCAAGGGCATCATGGAGCCCGAGGACGCGCGGCGCGCGGCGGCGGTCGGCGCGGACGCGATCATCGTCTCCAACCACGGCGGCCGTCAGCTCGACGGCGCGCCGGCGAGCATCGACGCCCTGCCCGCCATCGTCGATGCGGTCGGCGGCAGCCTCGAGATCTGGCTCGACGGCGGCATCCGCTCGGGCCAGGACGTGCTGAAGGCGCTCGCGTACGGCGCCACCGGCACGATGATCGGCCGCGCGTACCTGTACGGCCTCGGCGCGCTCGGCGGTCCCGGCGTCACCCGGTGCCTGGAGCTGATCGCCAACGAGCTCGACCTGACCATGGCGTTCTGCGGCATCCGCGACGTGAACGACGTCGACGCGCGCGTCCTGTGGTCGCCCTGACCGCCGTCGAAAAGCGGTCCGCGCCATCCCGGCGGGCTTTCGTCGCCGGGCTCTGCTAGGCTGCGCCATTCAACACCCATCGAGGCCCGCCCGCAGATGAGCCGCAACCGCAAGACGCCCAACGACACGCCGTCCACTCACGAGCTGAGGAAGACGCTGGCGGCGGACGTGGAGGCGTTCCTCGCCTCCGGCAAGAAGATCGAGGAGATTCCCACGGGCTTCACCAACCAGGATCCGATGGGCGGCCGCCGCCACATCGTGCTCGGGCCGAGCCGCAAGAGCTGACGTCGGTCCGCGCCGGCGCCGGGGCACGACAGCAGCTCGCTCGTCGATCCGGCCGCCCACCGGTCGCGGCTGCGGCGTTCCGGCGTCGCCTCCGCATGTCCCGCCCGCGGCCACGCCGGTGGAAAAACCGATCCTCAGGCGCGGAAATTCCGCGCAGCCCGCGCAACAAATCTCTTGCGCGGGGCCCGCGTTGCCCTATACTGCGCCCAGATTAGAGACCCTGCCCCGACCTTCCTCCAGAGACCTTCAGTAGTCCTCTCTCGCGGTGATCGGCAATCGCTTCTAATTTCTGACATGCAGGCAAACGCCTGTGAACGAACCCGTGCGGATTGATTGAACAGCGGGAATTACGCGCGATAGACCAAGGCTCGACGAGATCGAGCACGGAGCTTAGATACAAGATGAAGATTTACGTAGGCAACCTGCCCTGGAGCACCACGGATTCCGACCTGGAGGCACTCTTCGCCGGCATCGGTCCGGTCGATTCCGCCTCTGTGGTGATGGATCGTGACACCGGTCGCTCCCGCGGCTTCGGGTTCGTCGAAATGTCCTCGGCCGACGGCCAGAAGGCCATCGCGGAGCTGAACGGCCATTCCCTGGAATCCCGTGCGCTGCGCGTCAACGAAGCCAACAGCCAGCCCCGCCGTAACGGCGGTGGTGGCGGCGGCGGTCGCCCCGCCCGCTGGTAAGGCCTCGCCCTGACGGGCAAGCCGAACGGGCGGATCGTCGATCCGCCCGTCTCTCGAAACGGCCCTCCTCGGAGGGCCGTTTTCGTTTCAGGCCCTGCTGGAAGCGCGGCCCGGCGCGCCGGACCGGGACCGACGCCGCCGCGAGCGCTGTCCGCCCGATCCGGCAGGCGCGCCGGCAGCGCGGCTGCTGCCGCCGGCGTTGCTCCCCTCGGCGCTTCGCCCCGCGCCACCGCGGCCGCCGCGCCGGCGACGCCGCTTCTGACCCGTGCCGCCGCCGGCTGCCCCCGCGGCGGATCGCTGCCCGGACGCCCGGGGCGCATCGCCGCGCGCCGGCCGCTCGGCGGCCCGGCTGGGACGTTCGGCGCGATCGAGCTCGGCCAGCGCCGCTTCCGCCTCGTCCGGAATCCGGCCGACCAGCCGCTCGATGTCGCGCAGCTGCTTGGCTTCGCTGTGGTCGTAGAGTGACCAGGCGACGCCGCCGGCACCGGCACGCGCCGTGCGGCCGATGCGATGCACGTAGCTCTCGGGCTCGTCGGGCAGTTCGAAGTTGATCACGTGGGAGACGCCCTGGACGTCGATGCCGCGGGCGGCGATGTCCGTCGCCACCAGCACCCAGGTGGTGCCCGCCTTGAAGTTCCCCAGCGCCCGCTGACGGGCGCTCTGGGACTTGTTGCCGTGGATGGCTTCGGCGGTGATGCCCGCGTCCACCAGATGCTTGGCGACCTTGTTGGCCCGGTGTTTGGTGCGGGTGAAGACGATGGCCCGGGAGACCTCCTCCTCCCGCAGCAGGTGCTCGAGGACGTGGCGCTTCTCGTCGCCGTCGACCCGCACCAGGCGCTGGCGGATCCTGTTGACGGCCACCTCTTTCGGCGACACGTCGACCCGCACCGGATCACGGAGCATCTCCGCCGCCAGCGACGCCACCGCCGCCGGCATGGTGGCGCTGAACAGCAGCGACTGCCGGGACTTCGGAGTCTGGCGCACGATGCGCTGCACGTCCCGGATGAAGCCCATGTCGAGCAGCCGGTCCGCCTCGTCCAGCACCAGCACACCAACGGCGCTCAGGTCGGCGTGTCCCTGGCCGATGAGGTCCAGCAGCCGTCCCGGCGTGGCCACCAGCACGTCGATCCCCCGGCGCAGCCGATCGATCTGGGGCTGCTGGCCGACCCCGCCGAAGATGACGGTGTGGGACAGTTTCAGATGACGGCCGAAGCCGGCCACCTCGTCGCCGATCTGCAGGGCCAGCTCGCGGGTGGGCGCGAGCACCAGGGCGCGGGGAAAGCCCGGCCGCGGACGACCGCCCTCCGCCATCAGCCGTTCCAGCATCGGCAGCGCGAAGGCGGCCGTCTTGCCGGTTCCGGTCTGGGCGATCCCGAGCAGGTCCCGGCCCGACAGCAGATGCGGGATGGCCTGGGCCTGAATCGGCGTGGGTCGCTGGTAGCCGACGTCGTCGAGCGCACGCAGCACGGCATCGCTCAAGCCGAGCGACAGAAAATCATTGTCATTCAAAATAATGGGTCCTGAACTCTCGAAACGCTGTGAGCCTTCTGCTCGAGCGTTCGAGGCTTCGATGCCGTTCCAACGCGCGTCGGGAAAGGCTGAAGATCGTGTAGGGGCGCCTGACTGGAACCCGGGCAGCGACGGGCGCGCCGGGGAACCGCGCGTTGGACGCGGGTTGCGCCACCAGCGGCGTGAATCGCCCGGGGACGCGGACGACGCGCATCAGCGGCGCGTCGGGCGCGAACATTGGGGCCAGGCGCCTTCCGAGTCAAGGGCTTTGTGCCGCCGCCCCAGCCGCCGCCACCGGGCACAAAGAGACGTGCCGCGCCACCGCCGGCTGCGGCGCGACCCCGTCCCGGATGCCGCGACGTTCAGACATTGTTCATACAAAACAGGGTGTTATGGCAGCCAGCGGCGAGTTGCCCGATTGGTACGATCGATGCATCGCCACATGCGACACGGCCGCGGAAGCGGCCCGAGCCGGAGCCCTGCCATGGCATCAGTGACCCAGAAACGCCTGCGCCGCGACAACCTGGCCTTCGCCGGCACCGCCGGCGTCAGCCCGGTGAGCCGGCGGGCCCGATTCGAGCCCGCCTTCCGGGACGACGCGACCGGACGGGTCGAGCTGTCCCGCTACGCCGATGGCGCGGTGGCGCCGATGCACCTCATGGACGGCCTGCCCGAGGAGTGGGTGGCCGACCGTGACGCGGGTGGCTGTCCGCGGGCCCTGAAGCCCTCCATCGTCGCCGGCTTCGTTCGGGACGGCGAGTTCTACACCCGGGAGCAGGCTGCCTGCCTGCTCCCCTGACGCCGCGCGACCGCGGCGCCGTCGATTGCGCCGCTCGTCAGCGCGGCCCCATCCGATAGGTGAGGTCCAACCCGTAGAAACGCGGGTACAGGGAGGACGCGGTGCGCTGCCAGTCGGTGGCCTGGGTGCCCGTGCCGATCTCCCGCATGCTCACCTCGTCGAACACGTTGTCGACGAAGGCGCGCACGTTCCAGCGGTCGCGGCTGTCCCGCCAGGTGAGGTAGAGGTCGACCCGATCCCGTGAGGGCACCTCGTCGAGGCCGCGCTCGATGCCGGAGGAGAAATAGGACCCCGTGTAGGACCACGTCGCGCCCGCGGTGAGCACGCCGGTATCGAAGGCCCAGTCGTAGGACGTCCAGGTGGTGAACTTCCACTCCGGAATCCGCTTCAGCGGATTGCCCCTGAGATTGCGCACGATGAAGGCGTCGCCGCCGGTCACGTCGTCGAACAGGGGCAGCGGAAAGTCGGGGTTGTCGTCCTCGAGCACGAAGAAGTCCGACTTGTACTCGGTGTCCGTCCAGCTCCCGTTGCCGCCGATGGTCCAGGCGTCCGTGGGCAGCCAGGTCAGCTCGATCTCGACGCCCCGGTTCTGCGCCTTGTCGACGTTCTGCACCACGTCCACGGCCGTTCCGCTGCCGGCGTTGAACAGCTCGGTGCGGTCCTGGTAGTTGTCGAAGTCGTAGTGATAGACCGACGAGTTGAGCTGCAGCCGGCCGTCGAGGAAGGTGCCCTTGTAGCCGATTTCGTAGGCGACGATGGTTTCCTCGTCGTAGGTGGCCGGAACCACCGTGCCGGCCGAGGACGGCCCACGCGAATCGCCGATGCCCAGCGAGTAGCCGCCGGCCCGGTAGCCGGTGGTGACGGACGCATAGACGAGCGTGTCGGCGTTGGGGGTCCAGTCCAGATTGACCCGGTAGGTGACGTCGCTCCACTCGTCGTCGCCGCCGGTGGTGTCCGCGAAGGAGAACGGCAGCCCCTGCAGCCGCAGCGGGTTGGCGCAGTCGGGATCGTCCAGCGCGCAGGTCGGCACCAGCGGCACGCCGGGCTGGCCGGCCAGGAAACCGAGCTGCCCGTTGCCCATCAGCCAGTTCATCATCGTCAGGTTGGTCAGACCCAGCGCGGCGCAGGACGGCGCCCCGAAGCTGCCCACGCAGATGCCTTCGAACACCGCGTCGGCGTTGAACACGCCGCCGAACGCCGGGTCGAGGTTGATGAAGTTGAACGGATCGTTGATCTCGGCTTCGAAATAGCCGGTGCGGTTCTCGAAGGCCTCCTTCTCGTCCTGGGCCCAGCGGACGCCGACGGTCAGCGCCCACTGCTCGTTGAACGAGTAGGTGCCCTGGGTGTAGACCGCGTAGGCGTCCGTGCTCACCGTGTTGGCGTACTCGTAGAACGCGCCGTCGGGGTCCCCTTCCCAGGCGCCGATGCTCTGGCCGAAGGCGGGGCCGTCGCCGAGCCGCCGGTGGGGCGCAAAGGTGGCGAACGGTGCCATGGAGCCGTAGTTCGCGGGCCGGGTGTAGCGGCCCTGGGAAGCCAGGTCCTTGAAGGCGTAGTTCTGCAGGCGCTCGGAATTGAAGAAGTAGAGCCCGCTGGTCATCTGCAGGTCGTCGCCGATCTGCCACAGGAGCTGCAGCTCGTGGGAGCGCGTTTCCACAGCTTCCAGCACCGTCTGCCGGTACTCCGACACCGTGCCGTTGGTCCAGTCGTTGTCGATGTCGAAGGTGTAGTCGAAGTCCATCCAGCCGCCGATGTACTTCAGCGACGTGGTGTCGCTGATGTCCCAGGTCAGATCGAACTGCACGGCGTTGTGGATGAAGCGCTCGTTGTTGTCGTCGTTGGTGGCCTGGAACGGCTCGAGGTCGTCGATGTCGTCGAGGCTCTGGCCGGTCACGCCGAAGAAGCTGTTCGGCCGGTGGGTCGCCGCCGTGTCGATGCCCGGACGGATGTCCGCGCCGTAGACGGTGGCCCCGGTCACGGGATGGCTGAACGCCAGCGCGCCGGGCGTGCCGGCCGTGACGGGCCGGATGCCGTAGGCGTAGGTCGAGCCGTCGATCATACCCCGCTGGCCCGCCGGACCCTGATCCACCAGGATGGCCTGGGGCACCACGCGATCCGACTCCCGGTCGTTCCAGCGGAGGTTCGCCTCCCAGTTGTCCGCGATCCGCCAGTTCAACGCCACCGAGATGTTCTGGTCGTCGATGGTGTCGATGGGATCGGAGCCGTTGTCGCCGTCGATGGAGCCGTCACGCTCCCGGGTCAGAGCGACCACCCGGGCCGCCAGACGATCCTTCACGATCGGCCCGGACAGAATCCCGTAGTACTCCTGGGTGTCGAAGTTGCCGAACAGCGCCCGGATCTCGCCCTCGAACTCGTAGGTCGGCTCGTTGGTGATGTAGTTGAGCGCGCCGCCGATGGAGTTGCGTCCGTACAGCGTGCCCTGGGGGCCACGCAGCACCTCGATCCGGGCAACGTCGTAGAGGCCGTTCTCCGACGACGCGATGCCGAAGTCCTCGGAATAGACGCCGTTGTAATAGGTGGCCACGCCGGGGTCGCCGCCCAGCGCCCGGAAGTTGCGCCCCACCCCGCGGATGCGGATGTCGTAGGCGTCCCGGGTGGTCGCCGGAATGAAATTGACCAGGTCGTCGGCGCTCTGCAGGCCGAAGTCCTCGATCATGACCTCACCCAGCGCGGTGATGGAAATGGACGTGTCCGATACCGTCGCCTCGCGCTTCTCGGCGGTGACGACGACTTCCTCGATGCGGCGGCCTTCCCGAGTCTCCGCGGCCTGCACGGAGACGGAGCCCACCAGAGCCGCGCAGGCGAGCGCAGCCAGAGTCTGCTGATGCATGATTGTACCCCTCCCATTGTTGGCGAAGAGACCGGCGGCCCTCTCCGCCGGTCTCGTGCGATGCCCCTCAACACCGCACCCACGGGAAGAATCTCCCAGAACGTCAAGATATGCAACGTCCCATGCGCGGCACGATTCGATGGACGCCATACCACGAATCCCACGCATCATGACCGGGAACAGCCGATCGAGCGGCCCGCGGCTGGACGGCGGCTGAGCGCGATGGTTGACTGACGGTTGCTCAACACGCCGAGAGATCCACGCATGACCGACGTCTCCCTGTCCCGCATTCTCGCCTACTGGGCGAGCCGTCAACCCGATGCCGACGCCGTCGTTCACGAGGCCGAGCGGCTGAGCTGGCAGGAGCTGGATCGTCGCAGCAACCGTCTCGCCCGGGCCTATGCGGCACTTGGCGTCGCCGCGGACGACTTCGTCACCATCGCCCTGCCCAACGGCATCGAGTTCTTCGAAGCGGTGTTCGCCACCTGGAAACTCGGCGCCACGCCTCAGCCCATTTCCGCCAAGCTGCCGCGCTTCGAGCGCGACCAGATCATCGAGGTCGGGCGGCCCAGGCTGGTGGTCGGCGTTCCCGACGGCAGCCATCCGGAGATGACCACGGTGGCGGCCGGGTTCACGCCGGACCCGGCGCTGTCCGACGAGCCGCTGGCGGAGCGCACGGCGCGCTACTTCAAGGCCATGACCTCCGGCGGCAGCACCGGGCGGCCCAAGCTGATCGTCTCCCACACCGAGGCACGCTGGGACCCGGAGGGCGACTACATGAATTTCCAGAGCGGCGGTTCCGTGCTGATACCCGGGCCCCTCTACCACAACGGCCCGTTCATGTGGGCCATGATCGCCCTGTTCAAAGGCAATCAGGTCACGGTCACCACCCGCTTCGATGCGGAGGGCACGCTCGCGGTCATCGAGCAGGAGCGGGTGGACACCGTCTACCTGGTGCCGACCATGATGCAGCGCATCTGGAACCTGCCGGAGCCCGTCAAGTCACGCTACGACCTGGCCAGTCTGCGCTGCATCTGGCACCTGGCGGCGCCCTGCCCCGCCTGGCTCAAGGAAGCCTACATCGACTGGTTCGGCCCGGAGGTGATCTGGGAGCTCTACGGCGGCACCGAGGGACAGGGCTCCACCATCATCACCGGCACGGAATGGCTCGACCACAAGGGCTCGGTCGGGCGGCCCGGCGAGCACTGCGAGATGAAGATCGTCGGCGAGGACGGCGGCACCCTCGGACCCGGCGAGGTGGGCGAGGTGTTCATGCGCCCGAAGGCGGGCCCCGGCACCACCTATCACTACCTGGGCGCCGAGCCCCGCGCCATCGAAGGCGGCTGGGAGAGCCTCGGGGACATGGGGTACATGGACGGGGACGGCTATCTCTACCTGTCCGATCGCCGCACCGACATGATCATTTCCGGCGGCGCCAACATCTACCCGGCCGAGGTGGAAGCCGCCATCGATGCGTTTCCCGGCGTGCGCTCCTCTGCCGCCATCGGACTGCCCCACGAGGATCTCGGCAATGCGGTCCACGCCATCGTCGACGCCCCGGACGGCGTCGACGAAGCCGCCCTGCTCGAGCATCTGGCCGAACGCCTGGTCCGCTACAAGATTCCCCGCAGCCTCGAGTTCGTCGCGGAGCCGCTGCGCGACGACGCCGGCAAGGTCCGGCGCAAGGCCCTGCGCGAGGCCAGACTGAACTGACCGGCGGCCCTTCTCCTCCGGGCGCCGGACGGCGCCCTGGCATGGCCATTGCACCACTCATGGCGCAAGCAGTAGACCATGCAACGACGGAGGATGAATCGATGAAACTGAAGACCTTACTCGCACCCATCGCCGCCGCGGCCTGTCTCGGCCTGCCCGCCACCGCGCTCGCCATCGGCGACGAGGTGGCCGACCGCGAAAGCCTGGTGGCCTGGTACAGCCGCGGCGACCGCTTCTACCTGTACGAGCAGGAAGAGTCCGAGCTGGTGAGCTTTTCCGAGGCCCGCGACATTCGCGTGTGCGCCGCGACCCGCCATTTCGACATCCCGATCAGGGTCCGCCACGACGGCGAGACGTCGGTCGTGAACTCCGGCAATTGCCTGACCGTCGACGCCAAGCGCGTCAGCGTGTCGCCGGCGGAGGAACTGCCGGAATACGTGGAACTGACCGGCACCGTCGAGACGCTGTGATCCGGCAAGGCCGGTGTCCCCGCGGACACCGGCCACGCCGGTAACCCTTACATCGGACTTGTACTTCACGCCAATGAGATGCTCCGGGCCCGTCCGGCACGCGCCGGGCAGACCGGAGCCGGCAGGGAGGAGATTCCGGTGAAGATTCCACCCGAAACGCCGGCCGCGGCCGTCGCGGCGACATCGGCTTCCAGAAGATTGGGAAGGCGATCGCGTGTCCGCGGCGGGCTGCCTGAAGGACGCGTTCTTCGATGAACGGGAACTGCACGCCACGTCCATCGTGACGCCGGACCGGGACGCTACCAAACAGACGGGATGACAATGCAACCAACTTCGAAACAGAGGCCCCCGGGGCGACCGGGGCCGATGCGGACGTCGCTGCTGTTTGCCGGCGGCCTGTGGCTTCTGGCCGGCTGCAGCGACGACGCCTACGAACGCGCCGTCGAATCACCGGAGTCCGAGCACGATCCGACCACCGGCGCGGTCGATCCACCACCGGCCCGTACGGCACCGCCACGGCCCGAGCCGGCCCAGCCCATGGACATCGACGACGCGGCGGTCATCGATCCCGCGGGCGAGCCGATGACGACGCCGGATCAGCCGCCGCCGGAGGACGCCAGCCGGGCGCCCCTCGACCACCCGACCCGGCCCGGAGCGGTGGACCCGGTGGGGGAACCGGTGGACGCGGCGACGCCCGATGAGCCGACGCGTTCGCTCGACCCCACCGCCGCGCCCGCGGTGGATCCGGTTGGCGAAGACGTAGAGGACGATGCAGGAGAGGCGTCCGGGCAGAATTGAATCGTTGGCGGCCGGTGATGGTACACCGGGCCACCGGGATTCGATCCGGAGCAGCGACGGCGACTCAGTCGCCGTCGCCGGCGGCCCGTCCCTCGTCGGCGTAGCGATTGAGCCGGTTGTACAACGTCTTGAGGCTGATGCCGAGCACCTCCGCGGTGCGCCTCTTGTCGCCGCGGTTGGCATCCAGGGTCGCGAAGATGAGCCGCCGTTCCGAATCGTCCAGTGACGAGCCCACGGTCACCCGCAGGTACTCGCCCTCCTCCACCCCGGCGTCCTGCAGCCGCGGCAGCTCGGCCAGGGTGATCTCGGAGTTGCCGACGATGTAGGCGCGCTCCACCACGCTGCGCAGCTCCCGGACGTTGCCCGGCCAGCCATAGGCCAGCAGCGCGTTCTCCACCTCCTCGGTGAGATAGGCATCGGTGTTGTTCTGCTCGTTCAGCTCGTGCAGGAAGATCCGCGCCAGGCCGACGATGTCGTCGCCGCGCTCGCGCAGCGGCGGCAGCCAAAGGGAGAACTGCGCGATCCGGTAGTAGAGATCCTGGCGGAGCAGATCCGCCTCGATGGCGTCCGACGGGTCCCGGTTGGACGCCGCCACGATGCGCACGTCGGATTCGATGTCCTTCTCGCCGCCCACGCGCTGGAAGCTGCCGGCCTCCAGCACGCGCAGCAGCTTCACCTGGGCCGAGGCCGGCATCTCGGTGATCTCGTCGAGGAACAGCGTGCCGCCGGTAGCGCGTTCGAACACGCCCCGGTGGGTGCGTTCGGCGCCGCTGAAGCTGCCGCGCTCGTGGCCGAACAGCTCGCTCTCGATCAGTTCACCCGGTATGGCGCCGCAGTTGACGGCGAGAAACGGCCCGTCCGCCACGTTCGAGGACATGTGAATGGTCTGGGCCACCAGCTCCTTGCCGGTGCCGCTCTCCCCGGTCACCAGCACCGTGGTGCGGGTCGGCGCCACCTTGCGGATCAGCCGGTAGAGGCGCTGCATGGGGCGCGCGCTGCCGCGCAGCAGGCCGCACTGGGCCAGCGGGGTGCCGGTGGGATCGGGTGTGGCGCCGCTGTGCGCGCGCCGCACCTCGGCGCGCACGTCGTCGAGGATCTCGCGCACGAAGGCCTGGTCGATGGGCTTCGCCACGAACAGCGCGCCGGCACGGCCGATGTGCTCGCGCAGGCTCTCGGAATGCTCGCGGCTGCCCACGGCGACGATCTCGTTGGCCCGGCGCACGGGCTCCGTCGCCAGCAGCTCCACGAGTCCGTCGGGATCGTCGTCGCAACCCGCGAACACGATCGCCGGCGACCCGTCGACTTCCTTGTCGAAATTAGAGACGGAGGCCACGATCTGGCACTCGAAGTCCGCCTCCTCGATCAGCGCACGCAGCTCGTGAGCCGTCTCTTCATCGCGGTCCACCACGACCACGAGGCTGTCGTTCATACGGTTCCTCCAACGGAAATCCTAAAGCGCCCGACTCCAGAAAGCCATTGGCGTATGACGACGCCGTGTGCATTGCGGCAGCGGCCGGACCCTCCCGTTACTTTCTGCTCTGGTAGAACATGGGGACGGCGGCCGCGGGTTCAAAGACCTCGAAGCCGATGCTCTCCTCGATGTACAGGCGGACGTTCTCGGTGTCGTGATCGAGATAGCCGATGGAGAAATCGGCCCCGAGGGACAGCCGATAGTCGCCGCCGCGCAGGCTCATCACCAGGCTGCCGTCCAGGGCCGGCGCCCAGATCAGCGGTCCGTCGATGAACGATCGCAGATGGTCGATGACCGGATAGCCCCCGGCGTGGGTGGTGCTGGTGACGCCCTCGTAGCAGCGGGGCCCGAGGGCCACCGCGTACGGCCCTTCGATGCCTTTCAGCCGCAGTCTGGCGACGGCTTCCACGACCCTGTCCGGAAAGTTCGCGTAGTCGACCGACTTGCCCATGGCGATGGACGCTTCCGCGTCCTGGGCCATGCCCGGGCTGCCGACGTCGGCGAAACCGTGAAACACGAACGTGTCCTCCGCCAGCGCAGCGAGCCGGGCCGCCTCGGCCACGCTGGCGAGGTCCGGGTCCGCCGCGCCGCGCGAAATCGCGTCGAGCTCGGCCCGGGACACCTCGAAAGGCACCCGCACCTCCACCATCGGCCGGACCTCGCGGATGCGGAACCCGGCGCCGTCGACGGGGGAGTTGTCCGCGACCCTGGCGCGGCCGAGACTGAGCGCACTGGCGTCCCAGCCCTGCGCGTCCGTGACGTCCACCAGCTTGCGCCCGGCCAGCGCCGTGGACAGCATGAAGCGCGCCTCCTCCTCGATGGCCGTCCAGGCGTCGTCGGAAATGGGTGCCAGCTCTCTGTGCAGGTGGTTCATGATCCGTCTTCTCCCGGTTTGAGTTTGCCCACGCCGAGCGAACCGTCGCCACCTTCGTCGCCCTCACCGTGCTCGTGGCCGATGGGTCCGTCCTTGAACAGAAACCGGCGGAGCTGCTCGTCGAACTTCGGATGGTTGCGCCGCAGCCACTCGATCACCATGCAGGCGTGCTCGATCTCCTCGTCCCGGTTGTGCGCCAGGATCTCCTTGAGCGCCGGGTCGTCGGTGGCGTCGACGCGCTGCTGGTACCAGTCGACGGCCTCCAGTTCCTCCATCAGGGAGGACAGCGCCCGGTGCAGGTCCAGGGTCTCGGGGCTCAGCGCCTCGTGGCGTTCGTGATATCCGGATGTCACGGTGTCTTATCCTCGTGTTGCAGCGTTGCGATGACCGCGCGTCGCCGCGCGCCGCCGGCCGGATGGCCTGCGGCGGTCACACGCCACGCAGGGCGATGGCCGTGTTGATGCGCTCGACGGCGATGTTGAATGCCGCCTGACGGTACCCGCAGTCGTCGGCATCGGCAACGTCGCACAGCGTCCGCCACGACGCGCGCATGCGCTGCGCCATGCCGTCGGTGACCTGCTCGGCGCTCCAGCGCAGCCCCTGGCGGTTCTGCACCCACTCCAGGTAGGAGACGATGACGCCGCCGGCGTTGGCCATGACGTCCGGTATCACCGGCACGCCGCGCGCCTCCAGCGAGCGCGAGCCGCCGGCGGTCAGCGGCAGGTTGGCGCCCTCGACCACCATGCCGGCCCGCACCGCGTCGGCGTTGTCCTCGTCGATGACGTGCTCGATGGCGGCCGGCACGAGCACGTCCACGTCGAGGGCGAGCAGTTCGGCGCTGGTCAATGGCTCCGCCCCCTCCGCGACGTCCCGCACCGACGGCCGGTCACCCCGGCGCGGTGCCTCGTCCCGCAGCGCCTTCATCGACGCGACGGGCAGCCCGTCACTGCGGTACACCGCGCCGCCGCTGTCGGACACCGCCACGACGCGGGCGCCGTCCTCCGCCAGTCGCAGGGCGGCGTGGCTGGCCACGTTGCCGAATCCCTGGATGGCGACCGTCGCGCCCTGCAGATCGATGCCGCGACGCTCGGCGGCCAGGCTGGTGGCCAGCGCCACGCCCTCGCCGGTCGCCGCGCGCCGGCCGTACGTGCCGTGCAGCGCCACCGGCTTGCCGGTCACCACGGCGGGCTGATCGCCGTGCTGCAGGCCGTAGGCGTCGTAGAACCAGGCCATCGTTTCCTCGTCGGTGCCCATGTCCGGCGCCGGTATGTCGAGCTCCGGCCCGATCATGTTGCCGAGCCGGGCGACGTAACGGCGCGTCACCTCGCGAAGATCGCGTTTGCTGAGCACCCGGGGATCGCAGGTCACGCCACCCTTGGCGCCGCCCAGCGGCAGGTCGTTCAGCGCGGTCTTCCAGCTCATCGACGCCGCCAGCTCGCGCAGATGGCTACGGTCCACGTCCGGGTGATACCGCAGGCCGCCCTTGAACGGACCCAGGTTGCGGTCGTGCTGCACGCGGTAGCCGCGGAAGCTGGCGCGCTGGCCGTCGTCGAGCTCCAGGGTGAGGTCGAATTCGATCTCCCGGTAGGAGCCGCCGATCAGCTCGCGGGTGTCGTCGCAGATCTCCAGGCGGGAGAACGCCTGCTCCAGATAGTGCGCGTCGCGCGCGTTGACACCGTCCACTACCCCGCTCACTCCATCGTGAAACCGACTTTAACGGTCACCTGCCAGTGGGCGACGGCATCGTCCTCGATGTGACCGCGAATCTCGGTCACCTCGAACCAGCGCATGTGCCGCAGCGACCGGCCGGCCTTGTCGATGGCGCCGCGCACCGCCGCCTCGACGCCGTCGGTGGACGAGCCGACGATCTCGGTGGTCTTGTAGACGTTGTCCATGGGATGCCTCCCGACGTTCAGCGTGTCTCCACCGTGAGGCAAGATTCGTGCAGAGCGCGTGAAAGCGGGCCGCGCGACGCTCACGAACCCACCGCCCTGTACCGATTACAGCGCGGTTGTCGGAATTGCAGGATCCACGGCCACCGCGACGGCTGCCGGCGCCGCGATCGGCGCACGGCGCGGGACCAGGGCCGGCGCGGCCGTCCAACGCTCTGGCACAACCACTGCATGGCCGGGAACCGGCAACGCCAGACAGACCGACGCCGCGCAGCGGCCGAAGACCAGCCGGGAGCGACATGCACAGCCCGCGAGGTGTGGAAAAACGCAATGCCCCGATCAGCCGGGTGATCGACGCCGGCCTGTACAGCCGGGCGGGCAACCGGCTCGGCACCATCGACGAGCTGGTCATCGACCTGGACTCCGGCCGTATCCGTTACGTGCTGGTCGCCGGCGTGACCGGGCAGCGCTACCGCTTCCCCTGGGAGGCGGTCCGGCTCCAGCGCGACCGCTTCGTGCTGCGCCTCGTCGAACCGAAGCTCGTCGTCAGCGCGCCCGTCGAACCGCAGACCGGCCCGGACTAGTGGAGTGACCCGGCCTCGAGGCAGATGTTGGCGTTTCGCGACGCCAGCACGGACAATGGCACGGCACGGCAAGCCGCCCGCCGGCGGCGCCTGCCACCGAGCCGCCGACCAGGAGCCGCCAGCACACCGTCATGTTTCCCATTCAGGTCAGCGCCGCCGCTCCGGCCATTCCCACCGCCGAATCCGCTGCGACGTCCGCGCAGCCGACCGCCTCTCCTGAAGCGATCGACGCTCTGATCGAGGACCTCAAGGACCCGGAGCGGCGGGAAACCCTGATCCGCGAGCTCGAAGCGCTGCAGGCGGCCAGGGCGGAGGCCGGCGGCGACGCCCAGACGCTCCAGAATCTGAATCTTAACGAGCTGCTCGGCCGGGCCCTGGGACAGCTCGAGCAGACCTGGAACGACCTGCTGGCCGTGGACGCGCTGTGGGTGGCCCAGCAGGCGCTGTGGTCCGTCGCCGCGCTGATGCTCGTCGCCATCGTCTACTGGATCGCCCGCCGGGGCCTGCGGCGCCTGGAGTCCCGCTTCGACGACGGCGCACATCCGGGCGCGCACCACCGTGGATTTCTGCTCGGCCAGCGGCTGGTGAAGATCACGCTGCTGCTGCTCGCCGGCGCGATGCTGCTGCAGATCTGGGGGGCGAGCCTGGTCGACTGGCTGGCGGCCGTCACCGCCCTGGACTGGGTGCGATCGGCGGTCGCGGTGCTGATCATCGGCATCGCCGCGCTGATGCTGTGGAGCCTGTCGGACTCGATCATCGAGGGCACCCTGCGGGCCCAGTCCCGGCGCCTCGACAACGCCCGCAAACGCTCCCGGCTGCTCACGGTCACGCCCCTGCTCCAGGGCACCGTGCGGATCACCATCGGCGTGCTCGCGCTGCTGCTGATTCTCGCCCAGCTCGGGCTCAACATCGGCCCGCTGCTGGCCGGCGCCGGCATCATCGGTCTGGCCGTGGGTTTCGGCGCCCAGTCGCTCATCAAGGACCTGCTGATCGGCGTCACCCTGCTGCTGGAGGATGCCGCCTCGGTGGGCGACGTTATCGACGTGGGCGGGCGCATCGGCGAGGTGGAGGCCATGGGCATCCGCATGCTGCGGCTGCGCGACCTGGACGGCACCGTGCACCTCGTGCCGTACAGCGAGATCGCCACCATCAGCAACCTGACCAAGGACTTCGCCTACGTGCTGCTGGACGTCCGGGTCGCCTACCGCGAGAACGTCGACCAGGTGATCGACGCGCTGATCGCCGTCGCCCAGGACCTGCGCGACGACCAGGACTTCGGCCCGGTGATCCTGGAGGATCTGGAGGTCATGGGGGTGAACGCCCTCGGCGAAGCCGGCGTGGACGTGCGCATCCGCCTGAAGACGCTGCCCCTGGAGCGCTGGCACGTCGGCCGCGAGTTCCGGCGGCGCATCAAGGCCCGCTTCGACGAGGACGGCATCGAGATCCCCTACCCTCACCGGGTGATACGCTTCGGCGTCGACAAGTCCGGCGACGCGCCGCCGCTGCGGCTCGCCACCGCCGGCGCCGGAGGCGCCACGGGCAGGAGCGATGCCGCCGAAGACGGCGATGCGCCCGCCGGCGACTGATATCATCCGGTCATGCAAAGCCTGAGCGCGATCTTCTGGAAGGGCGCGGCGACCCTGCTGCCGCTGCTCGTCACGGTCTACGCCCTGTACTGGGTGGTGGTGAGCGTCGAGCGTCTGCTGCGGCGTCTGGTGCCCGCGGAGCTGTATTTTCCCGGCTCAGGACTGCTGCTGGCCGTGGTGCTGATCGCCGTGTTCGGCGCCCTGATGCACTTCTTCCTGTTCGAGCGCCTGATCGGTCTGGGCACCGGCCTGCTCAACCGCATCCCCGTGGTGAAGAGCCTGTACAGCGCGCTGCAGGACTTCCTCGACTACGTCGGCCACCGCTCCACCGACGACCTGTCCCGGGTGGTGCTGGTGACCCTGCAGGACGACTGCCGGCTGATCGGCTTCGTCACCAATCCGCGCTTCGAGCTGGAGGACGGCAGCGAGCGCGTTTCGGTGTACCTGCCCATGAGCTATCAGATCGGCGGTTTCATGGTGCTGCTGTCGCCGGACCGGCTGGAGCCGCTCGACATCTCCGTGGAGGACGCCATGCGCCTGGTACTCACCGCCGGCGTGCGCTCGCGCTGATCCCTCAGCCGAAATCCTGGCGCGCCAGCCAGGGAATCATCCGCTCGAACGCCTGCTCGATCTGATCGATGGAGGTGGAGTAGCTGATCCGCAGCGCGTTGGTCATGGCGTCGCCGAAGGTGTCGCCGGCGATGGTGCACACGCCGATCTCGCGCAGCATGCGCAGCGCCACGTTGGAGCCGTTCACGCCTTCCGGCAGGGACGGAAACATGTAGAACGCCCCCTCCGGCATGTAGCCGGTGAGATGGGGCGCGCTCTCGACCAGCTCCACCAGCCGGTTCCGCCGCCGGGTGTACTCGGCGAGCATGTCGTCGATGAACCCGCGTCCCCCGCGCAGCGCCGCCACGCCCGCCCACTGGCAGGGCGTGTTGGCCACCGTGGTGGTGAACATGTGGTAGCGGCGCAGCTTCTTGATGTGGCCCTGGCTGGAGATCAGCCAGCCGACCCGCATGCCCGCCATGCTGAAAGTCTTCGAGAAGCTGGAGATCACCATGACGTGGTCGAGGTCGCTGCAGCACGACAGCACGCTGGGGTACTCCTGGTTGTCGTAGACCAGGTGGTCGTAGACCTCGTCGCTGATCACCGCGATGCCGCGGTAGGCCGCCTCCTCGACGATGGCTTCGATGGTCTCCCTGGGATACAGGGTGCCGGTCGGGTTGCTGGGCGAGTTCAGCACGATGCCGAAGGTGTTGAAGTCCATCGCGTCGATGACTTCCTGGGGATCGAGCTGATAGCCGTTCTCGGGGCGCAGCGGAATCGGTTTCACGGTGCCGCCGTTCATGCGGATCAGCGGGGCGTACAGCATGAACGACGGGTCCGGCACGATGAACTCGCGGCCGGGCGCCGAGGTGGCGGTGAGCGCGAGGTAGACGGCTTCGGTGGCGCCGGTGGTGACGATCACGTTCTCCGGCTGCAGCGGACGCTGATAGCGCTTGCTGTAGTACTCGGCCAGGGCTTCGAGCAGCTCCGGCAGGCCGGCGTCCATGGTGTAGCCGGTCTGACCCGCCTGGAGCGCGTCCACCGTGGCGTTGACCACATGGTCCGGCGCGGGCATGTCCGGCTGACCGATCGACAGGTGGATGACGTCGTCCATGGTCGCCGCGAGGTTCACCATCTTGCGGATCCCCGGCACCGGCATGGCCATGAGCGCAGGGTTCCAGATCGGGTCCTCGGACTCGTAGAAGTCGATGTCGAGATTGCTCACTGCCATGGGTGCCTCCTTCAGTCCCGGTCGAACAGCGCCGGACGGCGATCGGTCAGCGGCGCGGCCTGCTGGTAGGCATGGCCGGCGCGCAGGACCAGTTCGTCGCGAAAACGCCCGCCGACGATCTGCAGCCCGATGGGCAGGCCGGCGCTATCGAAGCCGCAGGGCACCGACAGCGCGGGCTGGCCCGACATGTTGAAGGGGTAGCTGAACGGGGTCCAGGTGGGCCAGCGGGTGCTGTGCCAGTCCGCGGGCACCTCCCGGCCCGCCGCGAAGGCCGTGATCGGCAACGTCGGCGTGACCAGCAGGTCGTAGCGCTGGTGGAACAGCGCCATGCGTTCGCTCAGCGCCAGGCGCTCGTTGCCCGCCTCCAGATAGTCCAGCATGGAACGCCGGGCCGCCTTCTCCGCCACGCTGACGAGCTGGGGATCCATCAGCGACCGCTTCTTCGGCCCGATCGACCGCATCGCGTTCGCGGCACCGCCGTAGAACAGGTGGCCGAACGCGGCCAGCGGCTCGGCGAATCCCGGGTCCGTCTCGACCACGTGGGCACCGAGGTCCTCCAGCGTGCGCGCCGCGGCGGCCACGGCCGCCGCGACCTCGCGGTCGACGTCGACGTAACCGAGCGTGGGGCTGAAGGCCACCTTGAGCCCCGCCACGCCGCCTTCGATGGCCTGCAGGTAATCGACCCCGCGGCGGGGCGCCGCCTGGGAATCCCGGGCATCCGGTTCGGTGAGCACGTTCATCATCAGCGCGCAGTCGGACACGGTCCAGGCCATCGGACCGCCGTGGGCCAGATTGCCGAACGGGCTGGCCGGCCAGTGCGGCACCTCGCCGAACGTGGGCTTGAAGCCGACCACCCCGCAGAAGCCGGCCGGAATGCGGATCGAGCCGCCCGCGTCCGTGCCCAGCGCGAGGGGACCCATGCCGAGCGCCACCGCGGCGCCGCTGCCGCCGCTCGAGCCGCCCGGCGTCCGATCCGGATTCCAGGGATTGCGGGTAACGCCGCACAGCGGGCTGTCGGTCACGCCTTTCCAGCCGAACTCGGGCGTGGTGGTCTTGCCGAGGGGCACGTAGCCGTGCCGCTCGAGGGATCGGGTCGCCGGCGAGTCCTTGCCCATGCTCGGCTTGGGGTCGACCACGCGGGAACCGCGCAGGGTCGGCCACATCGGGGTGTAGTACACGTCCTTGACGCCCACCGGCACGCCGTCGACCAGGCCCTTCGGGTTGCCGTCGGCGTAGCGGTTCTCCGAGGCCCGCGCATGCTCCAGCGTGGTCTGCTCGTCGATCAGGCAGAACGCGTTGACCGTCGTCTGCAGCCGTCCCGCCTGATCGAGCATCGCGCGGGCGACCTCCACCGGAGACAGCTCCCGGGACTCGAACTTCTCGACCATCTCCAGCGCCGTGAGCGTCAGCAGTTCGCGCGACATGCCGTGTCCATCCTCCTTCGTCGTTGCCGGCTCCCCCCGCACCCGTGTTCGTGTCGGCCGCTCCCCCGCCGGCGCGCCACGCCGGTGGGCCGCGCGTGACGTTGATCGGAAGCTACCGGGAGCCGTTCGAGATAGCAAACCGCCGCGCCGGCGCGGCGGACTCAGGCGAGCGGCAGGGCCATCCGCAGGGCGTGCTCGCCCTGGGCGTAGTAGTCCGGCAGGGTCGCCGCCGCCCGGAAGCCGCGGGCCTCGTAGAAGCCGACCAGGCCGGGCTCGTCGCGGCATTCCAGCACGACCCGTCGCGCGCCCGCGGCCCGGGCCGCCGCCACCGCCGCCGCGATCAGCCGCCCGGCGAGGCCGCGGCCCCGCCAGGCCGGCGCGGTCGCCAGGTTGTAGATCCGCCAGGTGCGGGGATGGGGCCACAGCACCAGATAGCCGGCGACCGCGCCGTCGACCTCCACGACCATCACGCGCTGGAAAGCCGATCCCAGCGCGCGCCTGAGGACCCGCCGGCTGCTGCGCCGGGACGGCTCGAAGGCGGCTTCCTCGATGGCCTCGATCGCCGGCAGATCCGCGGGCACGGCAGCGCGGATGCGCACCGGCGCTTCGGCGCCCGGCTCAGCGTTCATCGACCGCCGCCGCAGCGCCGGCGACGTGCTCGCGGATCAGCGCCAGAAATCGGGCGCCGTAGCGTTCCAGCTTCGCCGCCCCCACGCCGGAGACGTCGAGCAGATCGTCGGCGGAGGTGGGCCGCCTGCGCACCATGTCGCGCAGGGTAGCGTCGTGGAACACCACGTACGGGGGAACGCCCTGCTCCGCCGCGATGTCGGTGCGCAGGGCGCGCAGCGCGTCCCACAGCGGGTCGTCCTGGGCCGCCCGGTCGTCCGCCTCGGTGGGGCGCGCGGAGGCCGCGCCACGCCGCCGTCGCGCGGTGTCCTCCTCGCGCAGCCGCAGGGTCTGTTCACCGCGCAGCAGCGTCCGGCTGCTGGAGGTCAGGCGCAGCGCGCCGAACCGTTCCGGGTCGGCGATCAGGAAGCCCTGAACCATGAGCTGACGCACGACCGAACGCCACTGGGCGACCGACAGATCCTGGCCGATGCCGAACGTGCTCAGACGGTCATGGCCATGCTGGCGCACCTTGGCCGTGTCGGCGCCGCGCAGCACGTCGATCACCTGCCCGACGCCGAACCGCTGGCCGGTACGGTACACGCAGGACAGCAGCTTGCGGGCCGCCTCGGTGCCGTCCCAGGTACGCGGGGGCGCGAGGCAGACGTCGCAGTTGCCGCAGTCGCCCGGGTGGCGCTCACCGAAGTAGGCCAGCAGCGCAGCCCGGCGGCAGGTCGTCACCTCGCACCAGCCCAGCAGCGCGTTCAGCTTGTCCCGCTCGATGCGCTTGAAGTCCTCGCCGGCCTCGGACTGGGCGAGCATCTGCGACAGCCGCACGACGTCCTGCAGGCCGTAGATCATCCACGCCTCCGCCGGAGCGCCGTCCCGGCCGGCGCGGCCGGTCTCCTGGTAGTAGGCCTCGACGCTCTTCGGCAGGTCCAGATGGGCCACGAAGCGCACGTCCGGCTTGTCGATGCCCATGCCGAAGGCGATGGTGGCGACCATCACCACGGCCTCCTCCCGCAGGAACCGCCGCTGATGCTCCGCCCGCACGTCCGCGGGCAGCCCGGCGTGGTAGGGCAGCGCATCCAGACCCTGGTCCCGCAGCCAGTCCGCCGTGGACTCGACGCTGCGCCGGGACAGGCAGTAGACGATGCCGGCCTCGCCCTGATGGCGCTCCAGGAAGCCGGCGAGCTGGCGCTTCGGGTCGGTCTTGCCTTCGACGGCATAGCGGATGTTCGGCCGGTCGAATCCGGCGACGAAGCGCACCGGTTCCGCCAGCGCCAGACGCTCGACGATGTCTTCGCGGGTCCGCGCGTCGGCGGTGGCCGTCAGCGCCATCCGGGGGACACCGGGGAAATGGCTGCGGAGCTGATCCAGGGCCAGGTAGTCCTGACGGAAGTCGTGGCCCCACGCCGAAACGCAGTGGGCCTCGTCGATGGCGATGACGGACACCGTGACGCGGGACAGCAGGTCCAGGGTGGCCGGCTGCAGCAGGCGCTCCGGGGCGACGTACAGCAGGTCCAGGGTGCCGGCCTCGATGGCGGCCGTCACTTCCGCGCGCTCGGCGGCGGACTGGGTGGAGTTGAGATAGGCCGCAGCCACGCCGAGCTGGCGCAGCGCCGCCACCTGATCGGCCATGAGCGCGATCAGCGGCGACACCACGATGCCGACACCGTCGCGCAGCATCGCCGGAATCTGGTAGCACAGCGACTTGCCGCCGCCGGTGGGCATCAGCACGAGGCAGTCCCGCCCCGCCACCACCGTGTCGATGATCTCGGCCTGACGCCCGCGGAATGCCGGATAGCCGTAAACGCGCTCGAGCACTGCCAGGGCGGACTGGGTCATCGGATTCGGATCATCGCCGGGAAACGGCCGCACAGTGTGCCAGACCCGCCGGTCCGGCGTGTAGCAGGACCGCCCCGGGCGGCGCGCGCAGCCGGCCTTCCGGGTCTTCGGCCCCCGGCGTCTTTGAGCCTGGCGCCACCGCGCTGGCATACTCCGTTCAACGACACGCGGGAGAAACGGACATGAGCGAAGACCACAAACTGAACCCGGGCGACCACTACGGCTCGCCGGCGGAGGTGCTGGCCGACGGGACACTGTCCCAGGACGGCAAGATCGAGGTGCTGACCAACTGGGCCAACGACATCCGCCTGCTGCAGGTGGCCGAGGAGGAGAACATGCCCGGCGCCGCCGGCGACCTCGCCGCCCGGCTCGCGGAGGTGGAGCAGGCGCTGCTGTCTCTCGGTCACGACGACACCGCCCACGACGCCAAGGCCTGACCGGCCCCTACTGCACCTCCGGCAGCCGCCTGGCGACCCAGGCGGCCGCGAACGCGGCCAGCGACAGCAGCAGAATGGCCGCCCCGGTGGAGAACTGCTGCACCACCGCCGTGATCCCGCCCACCACCAGCAGAAACGCCCCGATCAGGGTATTGCCCACCGCGACGTAGTCGGTGCGCTTGTTGCCGCCCGCCAGGTCCACCACGTAGGTCTTGCGCGCGAGCCGCACGCCGTCGTGGAGCAGCGCCAGCAGAAAGAAGGCGCCGGGCAGAAACCACGCGGTCGAGGCGATGCCCGGGGCCCAGCGGTCCACCAGGAACACCACCGATCCCAGCGTTCCCGCGCCGCACGCCGTGAGCAGCAGCAGACGCCGGCTCGACCGGTCCGCCAGGGCGCCCCAGGCCGGCCCGCTGATCAGCGACGACAGCCCCTGGGCGACGAAGAAGTAAGCGAGGGACGTGCTGGCCTTCTGGTTCGCCAGCACCACCAGGAACGGGGCCGCCAGCCCGCTGCCGACCAGCAGCGCCCGGGCGGCGAGGAATCGGCGGAAGCCGGCATCGTCGCGCAGCACGGACAGCCGCTCGAAGGCTTCCCGCAGGCCGTTGGCGCCGCCCTCGGTGGCGCCGGGCGCCTCCCGGATGGTCGAGTAGACGGCCGCCGACACGAGCCACAGGAGACCGGCGAATCCCAGCAGCACCGCGTAGGGCCGGTCGCCGTCCGGACTGAACCAGAGCACCACCGCGAACACCAGCGTGCCGAGGCCGGCCGCGCTCGACGCGAACCCGGTGACCCGTCCGCGCCGGGTCTTGGGCACCGTCTTGCCGAGCACGTCCTTGGACGCGACGGACGAGAATCCCCGGGCCAGGCTGAACACCACCACCAGCCCGAGCACCGCGTAGCCCGCGGCGGCGCCGGTCAGCGTCAGCGCCGTCAGGGCGAGCCCGATCACCACGAGCGCCTGCGCCACCGCGCCCCCCACGTAGCTCCACTTGCGCACCGGCAGGCGGCGCACCCAGGCGGCGATGCCGAGCTGCGGCAGCATGGAACCCGATTCGCGGATGGGCACCAGCAGCCCGGCGATCCACCCCGGCGCCTGCAGCGAGGTCAGCAGCCAGGGCAGCGTCGTCTTGGGATTGATCAGCGCGTCGCCGAGCTTGCTCGCCGCCTGAGCCAGGGTGTTGCGGAAGAAATTGCCCGGCACCACCCGGCAGGCTTCGTCGGAGATGTCCCGACAGACCCGGGAGTCCTCGTCCTCGTCGTAGAGCTGGTCGTACAGTCGCGCCGCCAGCCGGTCGGCCGGCGCCTCGGAAGTCGTCGTCATGCGTCGATGGCCGGTCCGAGCGCCTCGCGCAGCGGCCCCAGCCAGGCCTCGTAGTTCCGCCATTGGTCCAGGCCGGAATCGTACAACGGCTGGCGCACCTGCTCGGAGCTGGCCGTGCGCACCGACCGCTCCGTCCGATGAAACTCCAGGCAGGCCGGCTCGAAGGGCAGCTCGAGGAAATCCAGCAGGCGCCGCACCTGACCTTCCAGATCGGCCACCACGTCCTCGTGGCGCACCCGCAGGATCCGCCCCGGCAGCACCTGCTCCCAGTGGTCCATCAGGGTCACGTACTCACGGTAGTAGTGGCCGATGTCCTCGAGGTCGTAGGTGAACTCCTGACCCTCGGCGAAGAGCTGCTTGAAACCGCTGAAGCAGCAGGCCATGGGATGACGGCGGGCGTCGATGATCCGGGCATTAGGCAGAATGAGATGAATCAGCCCCAAATGCCTGAAATTGTTAGGCATTTTGTCCGTGAAAAACGGCGCGTCACCCCGGTGCATGCGGGTGTCGTCGAGGTACCGCCGGCCCAGCTCGGCGAGGCTGGCGTCATCCAGCTCGGCCAGCACGCCCGGGTAGCGGGGATCCTCCAGCGGCCGCCGGCCCCGGAGCCGGTGCACCATGGCGAGCACGTTCGGCAGCTCGAAGGTGCCGTCCACCTGGGAGTGTGAGGCGAGCACCTGCTCGAGCAGCGTGGAGCCGGCCCGCGGCAGCCCGACGATGAAGATCGGGTCCGCCGCCGGATGCCCTGCCCCGGCGCGGCGCTCGAACAACCCCCGGTCGCACACCGACCGCTGACGCTCGAACTCGGCGGCCAGCCGCTCCGGCCGGTAGCCGACCTCCTCCCGCTTCAGCGCGTTGCCCCGCTGGAAATAGCGGAACGCCTCCGCGAACTCGGCGCGATCCTCCAGGGCCTTGCCCAGGGCGAAGCAGAGGTGGTAGCGGTCCACGCGGCCAGTTCCGGGCGCCGCCTCCTGTTCCCGCATGCGGGCCAGCTCGTCGTCGTCGAACCGGTAGGTCTTGAGATTCGCCAGGCTCCAGTAGGCGTCGCCGAAGTCCGGGCGCGCCCGGGCGGCCCGCCGGTAGGACGCCACCGCCGCCTCGCGATGGCCGACGGTCTTTTCCGCGTGCCCCCGGGCCAGGTTCAGCGCCGGGTCGTCCGGTCGCGCCGCCAGCAGCCGCTGGTAGGTGGTCAGCGCCTGGTCGTAGGCACCCGCCGCCATGGACGCATCGGCGTACAGCGCTTCGACGGCCGGGTTGTCCGGGTCGGCGTCGCGCAGCCGGCCGGCCTCCTCGAGCGCCCGGTCGAACTTCTGCCGACGCTGCAGCACCCGCACGTAGTCCACCCGCCCGCGCAGGAACTGGGGATCGAATGCGAGCGCGCTCTCCAGCAGGAATTCGGCGTCGTCGAGCACATGGAGCTCGCTGCCGATGGCGGCGAGCAGACGCATGGCCTCGAGATGATGGGGCTGACGCTGCAGGAACGCCCGGCACAGGCGCTCGGCCTTGTACAGCCGTCCCTCGTGCAGGAAGCTCGACACCGAAACGAGCTCCGGCGGCAGCGCCTTCAGATGGTCGTGCTGGGCCATGGCCCGGTCGGCGGCGGCATCGTCGCCCCGCTGCCGGTGCAGCGCCGCGAGCCGCTGCCAGCTCGCCGGCAGCGCGGGATTGCAGCGCACGGCCTCCGCGTAGGCGGTCAGCGCGCCACCGGCGTCGCCGCGCGCGAGAAGCAGATGGCCCCGCTCCTGGAAGGCCCGGCCGTACTCCGGACGCGCCCGCAGCAGACGATCCAGTGCGTCACCGGCCTCGTCGAGGCGTCCGAGGTAACGGTTGCAGACCGCGAGCAGATAGAGCGCGTCCGGGTCCTCGCCGTGGTCGGCGAGCAGCGCCTCGGCGGCCCGGGCGGCCTCGGCCGGCCGCCCGCCCTTGAGCAGCGCCTGGGCCCGTTCGAGCCCCCGCTCCAGGGGGGGCTCGCCGGACGTCGTCGACGCATCGACCGATGCTGCGGGCATCTTCTACAGGTTGATGCTGAACCGCAGGCTCACCGTGCGGGGCCGATTGGTGGTCACCCGGCGGATGTCGTCCTGGGTGTTGATGAACAGATCCGCCCGCTCGTCGGTGAAGTTCTCGAGGAACAGCTCCGCCTTCCAGGCGTCCTTGGCCACCCCGAGGGCCGCGTCGTAGGTGGTGTAGGCATCCTGCTTGCGCCGCTCGGACGCCACCAGGGAGCTGTAGCTCTTGTCGGCGTACTGGGCCGCCGCCTGGGCGTAGACGTTGTAGCCGTCGTCGAGATACCAGTTGTAGCGGGCCCGGAAGGTGGCCTGGAACTCGGGAACGAGGGGCAGCTGGCTGCCCTCCGGCGCGAGCTCGACGATCTGGGCGGAGATGTCGGTCAGTTCGGTGTCGTTGTAGGAGAACGCCCCGAACAGCGACAGGTTGTCCGTCGGCGCCCAGATCACGTCGCCCTCGAGGCCGCGGATCTCCGAATCCGCGCCGTTCTCGATGAACGTCAGGATCGACACGTTCTGCGGGTCGAACCGCGAGATCTGCATGTCGGTCCACTCGATGAAGTAGGCGTTGCCGTTGAACTGCAGCAGGCCGTTGAAGAGCTGCGTCTTCCAGCCCAGTTCGTAGTTCTTCACGTCGTCGGTGTCGTAGGTGGTCTGCACCGTCGGGAACTCGGGATTCACCGACGGCAGGCCGCCGCCCCGGTTGAAGCCGCCGGGCCGGAACCCTTCCGAATAGGTCGCGAAGAACAGCATGTCCTCGTTCGGCGTCCAGTTGAGCGTGAACTTGGTGATCACGTCGTCGAGCTCGATGGGATCCGGCGAGTGGCCGCCGGACACGTCGTAGTCCCGGCCGCTGTCCCGATCGTCCAGCGCCACCAGCGGCGTCGTGAAGATGCCGTTGGCGAAGTTCGACGAGCCCTCGAAGTCGAGGTCGAACTCGTAGTACCGGGCCCCCGCGATGACCTCCAGGGTGTTCGGAATCAGGTCGAAGGACACTTCGCCGAACACGGCGAGCTGCTCCTCGGTGCGGCGGATGTCGTTGAAGAAGGCGATGCCCTCCGCCCGCGTGCTCGGATCGATCTGGACCGCATCGGAGATGGGCGCATTGCGGGCGAAGCCGAGATTCTGGACCGCCAGATAGGCGTAGTCGTCGATCGTCTCGATCTCGAAATCGTCGTAGAAGACACCCGCCGTGAGTCGCACCCGCCGGTCCTCCGGCGTGGTGATCCGGAACTCGTGGGTCTGCCGGGTCTGGCTCTGATCGATGATCGCGCCCTTGGTCGGGTCCAGGCACTCGCGCCCGCCCGGGGTGATGAACTCGGCCTGGACGATGTCGGCCGTGGGGTCGCTGTTGTAGGTGGAGGTGTAGGTGCACGTGTAGTAGCTGATGAACGCGCCCGAGTTGTTGTAGCCCGTGTAATCCACCGACTGGTCGATGTCCCGGTCCAGATAGCCGCCGGTGTAGACCATGTCGAGCTGCGCCATGCGGCCGGTCAGGGTCCACGTCGTCAGGCCGAACTCGTCCTCGAGCTCGTCGGGGAAGTACCGGTTGACCTCCAGCTCGCCGACCTCGGGGTCGTAGTCGAACACGCCGTCCGCCCCGAGCTCCTGCTGGGTGTGCTGAACCAGCAGATCCCAGTTCTCGTTGATCAGGTAGTTCGCCGACAGGCGCATGCCCTGGTAGTAGGCGTCGTTGAAGTCGTCCTCGACCAGAGCGACGTTGTTGGCAGCCTGGTAGCTCACCGCGTCCGGCGTGGCTGTGGACAGCGGGTTGATCGCCGGGTCCGTGGTGAAGAAGCCCTGAACGTTGTCGATGTAGCCGCCTTCGTTGACCGAGTAGAACGCCCCGCGCACCGCCAGCCGGTCGTTGACCGGCACGTTGATCACCGCCTCCACGGCAGTGCTGGTCTCGCCGTAACGGGTGCTGCCGAACTCCCCGTCGATCTTGGCGGAGAAGCCGTCGAACTGGGGCTTGTTGGTGATCAGACGCACGGTGCCCGCCTGGGAACTGGCGCCGAACAGGGTGCCCTGGGGTCCCTTCAGCACCTCGATGCGCTGAATGTCGGTGGCGTAGATGTCGAGGTTGCGCCCGGGCGCCGTGACCGGCTGCTCGTCGAGATAGAGCGCGACGTTCGGCGTCGTGCCCTGGGCGCCCGACAGCAGCACGGTGATGGGCTGAACGGCCATGCCGCGGATGTAGACCGTCTGCTGGCCGGGACCGCGGCCGCCCGAGGTCACGCTCGGCAGGTAGCGCACGTAGTCCACGAACGCGTCGACGTTCAGGTCCTCCATGCTGTTCTCGTCGAGAGCCTGCAGCGTGATCGGCACGTCCTGCGCGCTGGCAGTGCGTTTGGTGGCCGTGACCACGACCTCTTCGATGGCGGCATGGGCGCCACCGGTGGCGGCGGAAGCCGCCATGGCGGTGACGATCGCGCTTCGCAGCTTGCTTGGCTTGAACATGGGCTGTGACTCTCCTTGCTGTCCTTGTTCTCCGGCGCGCTCCGCCCCGGAACTCTCTGCCGGAACTCTCTGCCGGTCTCTCCGCCGGATCTCTGCGTCCGGTTCTCTGTTCTTCTGGCCGGATCACGCTCGCCGGAGCCCGCGTACCCCTGCGGTGTTCCGCCGGCGCCGACCGCGACCTGCCCGGCCGCCGTGCGCCGTATTGCTTTCGGCTGTAAACGTCCCCAGTCGATGCCGCGATCCGGGCGCGCAGACTGCGCCCGCCGGCCCGCGGCAACGGCATGACGATGCGCCGCGCGGCTCCAGGCCGGCATCGACCACCAGAACTCGTGAGGATTCAGGGCGTCTGACGAACCAGAGCCCTCGCCTGGGCGACCCGGGGGCTGCCGGACTCAGCGGGACGTACCTCGCCGGGTCCGGCGACCGGCGCCTCGAAGGCGGCGGCGAGCGGGTACATTCGACCCGTCCCTTTGCTTAGTGGTCGAAGCGCGCACCTTAACATGCCGAACAGGCGCCTGCACACCGCCCGGGCAGACCGCGACGGCGCGCGGCCGCGTGGCCAGCGCGCCGGCGGCTTGGCAAACTGACGACCCGGCCGAGCACGCCGGACCGTCACACCACCCCCACCGGCACAGGGAGCCCCCATGACCATCGATCCGCCGGCCGCGGCCGACGCCCCGCCACTCCAGGGCATCCGCGTGCTCGAGCTGGCCAGCATCCTGGCCGGACCGGTCACCGGACAGTTTCTCGCCGAGCTCGGCGCCGAGGTCGTGAAGATCGAGAACCCGGCGACCGGCGGCGACCCGACCCGTGGCTGGCGCCTGGCGGGGGAGCCGGACGGCGGCTCGGTGTCCGCCTACTTCTCCTGCGCCAACTGGGGCAAGCGCTCCCTCGCCCTCGACGTCGCGGACCCCGCCGGCCTGGAAGTGATCCGCCGGCTCGCCGCGGACAGCGACGTGGTGATCGCGAGCTACAAACCCGGTGACGACGTCAAGCTGGGCCTCGATCCCGCCACCCTGCTCGAGCTCAACCCGCGCCTGATCTACGGGCAGATTTCCGCCTATGGACGTGACGACCCGCGGCCGGGGTTCGATGCCATCATCCAGGCGGAGAGCGGGTTCACCTTCCTGAACGGCGAACCCGACGGCCCCCCGACCAAGATGCCGGTGGCGCTGGTGGACCTGCTGGCGGCCCATCACCTCAAGGAGGGCCTGCTGGTGGCCCTGCTCCAGCGTCACCGCACCGGCGCCGGCCGTCACGTCCACGTGTCGCTGCTCGACGCCGCCATCGCCTCCCTCGCCAACCAGGCGAGCAACTACCTGGTGGCGGGCGCCGTGCCCCAGCGGATGGGCTCCGAGCACCCGAACATCGTCCCCTACGGCGCCGTGTACACCCTCGGCGACGGACGCGAGCTGGTACTGGCCGTGGGCACCGAGCGGCAGTGGCAGGCCCTGACGAAATCCCTCGACCGGCAGGACCTGGACCGGGACCCGCGCTTCGCCGACAACCGGGGCCGCGTGAGCCACCGGACCGAGCTGCACGCGGAGCTCACCGGCACCTTCTCCCGGCTGTCGTCGGCGGAGGCCGCCAGGCGACTCGGCGCCGCCCGGGTGCCCTACGGTTTCGTCAACGACATGGCGGCGGTGTTCGCCCAGCGCGGCGGTGACCGGCTGCTGCTGGACCACGCCGGGCTGCGCGGCGTGCGCTCCTTCGCCGCCGAGGGCGTGTGCACCCGAACGGACCTGACCCCGCCGCCCGGCTACAACGCCGACGGCGCATCGATCCTGCAGCAGCTGGGCTACGACGCGGACGCGCGCGCGGCGCTGGCCCGCGCCGGCGTCTGGCCCGGCGAGGCCCGGGAGCCCGCTTGAGCTGGCGCCGCCGCGGACACCTCGAGGTTCAGGCCGACGGCGCGCAGCGCGAGCTGCTGCTGCCCGTCATGCAGGTCATCCGCGTCGAGGAAATCGCCGGCGGGCCGCTGCTGCTGGCCGCGATCACTGCGCTGATCTGGTCCAATCTCGCGCCCGCCGCCTACGAAGCCGCCTGGCGCCTGCCGGTGTCCTTCGACGTGGCGGGGCTCGCCTGGCGCCACGACCTGCACCACCTGATCAACGACGTGCTGCTGCCCCTGTTCTTCTTCGTCGCCGGGCTCGAGCTCAAGCGCGAGCTGGTGCGCGGCGAGCTGTCCAGCCTGCGCGCCGCGGCGCTGCCGGTGGTCATGGCCATCGGCGGCATGGTCGTCCCTGCCCTGCTCTACCTGGCCGTCGCCGCCGGCACGCCCGCCGCCGGCGGCTGGGGCGTGCCGGTGGCCACGGACATCGCCTTCGCCCTGGCGCTGGTGGCCGTGCTCGGCGACCGCATTCCCAATCAGGTGCGGATCGCGCTGCTCGCCTTCGCCGCGATCGACGACGTCGGCGGCGTCGTGGTGATCGCGGCGACCTATCAGTCCGACCTGTCCTGGCCCCTGCTGGGCAGCGCCGTGGTCCTGCTGGCCGCGGTCCATCTGCTGCAACGGCTGACCATGCTGCCCGCCGTCGTGTCGATCCTGACGGGCCTGGCGGCGTTCGCCTGCGTCATGGCCTCGGGACTGCATCCGACACTGGCCGGCATCGCCCTCGGCCTCACCGTCCCCGCAGACCCGCTGATCGGCCGCCGGCACTTCCTGGAACGGGCCAGAGCGCTGACCGCGGAGCTCGACGACGTCAGGACCCGCCGGCGCCGCGCGGCGCAGCGCGACGAGGACACCACGACCCTGCTGGAGCGCGAGGACGCTCTGCTGGGGCGGCTGGAAGGCCTGACGATCGGCACCGAATCGGTCCTCGACCGGCTCACCCGCAACCTCAATCCCTGGGTGAGCTACGTGGTGCTGCCGCTGTTCGCGCTGGCCAACGGGGGCCTGGCGCTCCAGCCCCAGGCGTTTGCCGATGCCTTCGCCAGCGAGGCGTTCTGGGCGGTGGTCGCGGGGCTGGCGCTCGGCAAACCGCTCGGCATCGTGCTGCTGACCTGGCTCGCGGCCCGCTTCGGGCTGGTTCGCCTGCCGGCGGGCATGGGCTGGGGTGACGTCGCCGGGCTCGGGCTGATCGCGGGCATCGGCTTCACGGTGTCGCTGTTCATCGCCGACCTGGCCTTCGGCGGCGAGGCGCGCCTGGCGGAGGCCAAGATGGGCATCCTCACCGCCTCTCTCGCCGCCGGCGCCGCGGGTGCGGCAATCCTGGCATGGACGCACCGCCGCTGACCGTCCGGCGCCGCGGCGGGCTCAATCCGGCGCGTCGAATGGCGGTTCGCCGTGGCGCCGGCGCAGCCAGTTCAACCCCTTGAGCACCCCTGGCCGCAGCACCAGCCAGCGCTCCACCCGGTATTTGCCGGGGAAATTGACGAGCAGCAGACCGATCAGCAGCGTCAGCAGCCCCTGGCCGGGCGTGACCAGCATGATCAGGCCGAGCAGCACCAGCAGCGCGCCGATGCCGTTCTTGATCAGGCCGAGAATCAGCGCGAGCAGGGGCTGGTCCGGGCTGCCACGCCAGGCTTCACGATCCTCCCGGGCGAAGTAGTCGTGGGGCAGCCTGGCGACCACCCAGGGCACGCCGACCAGGGCGGCGAGGAACGCGGCCAGCGACAGACCGGTGGCCCACCAGAGCAGTCCGGCGACGTCTGCGGGAATGTCCATCGCGGCATCCTACTCCGGGTCCGGGACGTGCGCTGCGTTGCCACGCACCCCGCCAATCCGGAGAATCCCCGGGGATGACGGGTTCAACCAGCGGGACATCGAAGCCATGAACAGCGACGCCGGCCCCGGCCGGGAATCGGCCAGCGTCCTGGAACGGGTCGAACGATTCGTCTGGGGCGGCCCGCAGCAGGCCCAGCCGGGCTGGCAGCATCACCTGTCCCAGTTCCTGCGACTGATCTGGGCGGTCGGCCGCGACGTCGCCGAGGGGCAGATCACGCTGCGGGCGATGAGCCTGGTGTACACCACCCTGCTCTCCCTGGTGCCGCTGCTCGCCATCAGCTTCTCCATCCTCAAGGGATTCGGCGTTCACAATCAGATCGAGCCGTTCCTGCTGAACGCGATGGAACCGCTCGGCGAGCGCAAGGAGGAGATCGTCGAGCGGATCGTCGGATTCGTCGACAACGTCCAGGTGGGCGTGCTCGGCTCGGTGGGCTTCCTGCTGCTGTTCTACACCGTCATCTCGCTGATGCAGAAGATCGAGCTCGCCTTCAACGACGTCTGGCAGATCAGCAGCCGCAGGACGTTCGCCGAGCGCTTCAAGGACTACCTCAGCGTCATCATCGTCGGGCCGGTGCTGGTGTTCGCCTCGCTGGGCATCTCGGCCACGGTGATGTCCGACCCGATGATGGCGCGCATGGCGGAGATCCAGCCGCTCGGCAGCATCATCGAGTTCGTGGGGCGGCTGGTGCCCATCGCCATGGTCACCGTCGCCTTCTCGCTCATCTACATGTTCGTGCCCCATACCCGGGTGCGCGTCGGCCCGGCGTTCACCGGCGGGCTGGTGGCGGGCGTGTTGTGGAACCTGCTCGGCTGGGTGTTCGCCGGCTTCGTGGCCCAGGCGAACCGCTACACGGCGATCTACTCCGGCTTCGCCACGCCGATCCTGTTCATGATCTGGCTGTACGTCGGCTGGCTGATCCTGCTGCTGGGCGCGACCATCGCCTTCTACCGCCAACATCCGGAGTACCTGTCCGGGCGCCAGCTCTCGGGGCACCTCAGCCATGCCGACCGGGAGCGCCTGGCCCTCCAGGCGGTGCGGCTGATCGGCGAGCGCTACTACGGTGCCGGCAGCCCGCCCGACGCCGAAACCCTGGCGCAGGCGCTTCGCGTCCCGGCCAATGCCGTCGAAATGATCCTCGCACCGCTCGAGGTGCGGGGCCTGGTCGCCAGCACCGACGCCAGCCCGCCCGGCTTCCTGCCGGGCTGCCCCTGGGAGCGGGCATCGGTTCACGACGTGCTTGACGCGACCCTGCAGGCGGGCCGCGACGGCCGGTTCCGGCATTCCTCCGCCGGAGTCGGCGGACCGGTGGACGGACTGCTCGCGCGGCGCGACCGGCTGCTCGCGGAGACCTTCGGGAACGTGGCATTGAAGTCGCTGGCCACCGGCGAGGCGCTGGACGCCGACGGCCCCGGACTCAGCCCAGAAACGCGCGCTCGAGCCCCTTCCTGACGAGCAGATTGCCCGAGGTGAACCGGTCGATGCCGCCCAGTTCGTAGGGCTCGCCGGCCATGATCGACCGGGCCGCCAGCAGGCCGCTGCGCACCGCCGGGCCGATGCCCTCGCACATGTCCCGGGTGGCGAGGCCGGCGGCGTCACCGACCACGAATGCATCCCCCAGCCGGCCCGGATCGGAGCGGTCACGCAGGAAGTAGCTGTAGCCACCGGGCGACTCCGGCGGCTCGTCGACCAGTCCTTCGCCGACCAGCCGTTCACACAGCAGGTCCCAGTGGCGGCGGATGTCGTCACCCCGCCGCTTGAGCTTGTCCGCCATGCCGCCGACGCCGACATTCAGGTAGCCGTCCGCTTTCGGCACGTACCAGGCGTAGCCCGGCAGTCCCTTGTCCAGGAACCACAGATGGCAGCTCGGGTCCTGCCAGTCACAGGCGTACTCACGTTCCAGAGTCACCGCCTGCAGCCCCTTGGTCCGGGGCTTGCCGCCCCGGAACAGCTCTCGGTAGACCGGACAGCGGGTCCCCCCGGCGCCCACCAGATAGCGGCACCGGTACGCCTCGTCGATCTGGTAACCGTCGTCCGTCTCCGTGACGTGGCGGACGTTGTGCCGGCGGACCGGCGCGCCGGAACGCTCCAGCAGCCAGGCGTCGAACTCGTAGCGGCGGATCGAATGCTGGGGCGAGCGCAGCGGCACGTGCAGGCCCTTGAAGGCGATGTCCAGCACCTCGAAGGTGAGAAACCGGTGCGGGTAGTCCTCGGGGGCGAACGCCAGGTCCTCGAGCACCTCCGGCGTGATCCAGCCCGCGCACAGCTTTTCCCTGGGAAACTGCTCGCGATCGAGCACCAGGCAGTCGTAGCCGCCGTCGACGAGCTGGCGGGCTGCCGACGACCCGGCCGGGCCGCCGCCGACGATGATGACGTCGTGGTACTCCATGGCGCAGGTCAGTCCGGCGCGTCCTGCTCGAGCGACACCCGCATGTGGTCGCGGGTGACCGGCAGCGTGCGGCAATCCGGACGGCGGAACAGCACCTGGAAGAGCTGAAGCTGGCCCTCGGTGAAGGCCGCCACCGAGCCGCACAGATACAGCCGCCAGGCCCGCACGAAGTCGTCGTCGAACATGTCCGCCACCCGGGCGGCGTTCGCCTCGAAGCGCTCCCGCCAGTGGCGCAGCGTCTGCGCGTAATGCGGCCGGAGATTCTCCACGTCCGCCACGGACAGCCCCACGGGCTCGAAGATGTCCATCATCTCGCGCAGCGTCGGCGGGTAGGCGCCGGGAAAGATGTAGCCTTCGATCCACTCGTTCAGCGGCCGGGAGACGTCCTGGCCGATGGAATGGATGAGCCCGCGCCCGTCCTCCTTGAGACAGCGGTCGATGGTGCTGCCGAGGGTGCGGTAGTTGTCCACGCCGACGTGCTCGAGCATGCCGACGGACACGAACACGTCGTAGCTGCCGGTGGCGTTCCGGTAGTCGTCCTCGACGTACTCGATGTGATCGTCCAGGCCTTCCCGCCGCGCCCGTTCCCGCGCGTACGCCACCTGCTCCCGGGAGATGTTGTAGGAGCGTACGTTGACGCCGTAGTGACGCACCAGGTAGCGGGCCAGCCCGCCCCAGCCGCTGCCGGCTTCGACCACGGTCTCTCCGGGCTGCAGCCGCAGCTTGCGGCACACCAGCTCGAGCTTCGCGGCCTGGGCCTGCTCGAGGGTGGCGTCCGGGGTCGGATAGTACGCGCAGGTGTACTGGGTGTAGTCGCGGTCGAGCCACAGCTCGTAGAACTCGTTGCCGAGATCGTAGTGGGAGTGGATGTTCTCCTTGGAACCCTGCAGCGTGTTGGGGCGCGCCCGCCGCGTCAGCAGCCGCTCCGCCATGCGCTTGGCGACGCCGGCCTGACGATCGGCCCGCGCCAGGCCCCGGTAGAGGCGTTCCATCACCGAGACCAGATCGCCCTTGACGGTCAGCCGGCCCTGGGTGAACAACTCGCCGAACGTGCGGTTGGGGCGATACAGCAGCCGGTACAGCGCGCCGCGGTCCTCCAGGCGCACGTGCACTTCCGAGCGCCCTTCGGCCTTCGGCGTGTCCACGCGCTGACCATCCCAGAGCTCGAGGCCGACCGATGGCTCACCGACGATCTGCAGCAGCCGGGCGGCCAGCCACTTGTCCGTGTCGTTCGGCGCACCGGAGGCAGTACCGTCCATCGAGCCGTTCTTGCTCACTTCCTCGTGGGAGTTCCCGTTCACCGCCGTGTCCTCCTCGCTGCGGCGATCCCATCATACCCAGCCCGGCGGCCAGGACTCAAAGCCCCGCCGTCCGCCGGGATCAGCCCGCCGCGGTGGCCAGAACCACCAGGCGATCGTCGCCGCTCAGAGCGCAGGGCGCATCCGCGGGCGGACTCAGCCGCAGGACGTCGCCGTCGCGATGATGAATGCCGACCAGCGTGTCGCCGCCCTGGCGGATCCGGTAGGCGGCGGCGCCAAAGTCCGGACAGTCCAGCACGCCCGGGTAGTCTTCCACCCGCCGCAGCATCACCTCCGGACCATCGGACATGAGCAGCGCGTCGAATACCACGCGCAGCTCCCGGCGCAGTGCGACCTGAGCAACGATGTGCGCCAGCAGCTTGGGGCTCACCATCACCTCGACGGGCCGTCCGGCGAGCAGCAGCGCGTTGTCCGGATCCTGGATCTCGAGCAGCACGTCGGGCGGCGTGTTCCGGTCCTCGAGCTGGTCCTCGAGAAGGGCCTCCAGCAGCAGATAGGCCATCACCGCCCGGGCATCGGCCTCCTCCTCGGAATTGAGGCGCTCGGAGCTCACCAGCAGCACGTTGTCGTAGGACGCGGGGTCGAGCCCGCGCAGCACGTCCTCCAGCACGTAGTCGGCCTCGACGTGGCGGATCGCCAGCGCGGCCAGCGATCCCTCCCCCTCGCACATCGCTTCCCGCGAGCGGGCGCTGATCATCGACACCAGCGTGACGTCGAAACGCTCGTCGTCGTAGGACGCGAACTCGGCCAGCAGCGCCAGCACGCGGAAGTTCCAGCCGAGGACCAGCACCCGCCGGACGCCCTCGCCCGCGTCCGCGCCGGCGTGGCGGATCGGCGCCGCTTCCGCCGGCGGCACCGGCGCGCCCGCCTGGGGAACGATGTCGTCGTAGTCGTGGGCGACGAACACCAGCCGGTCGTCGGCGCCGATCGGCGTGTCCGGCGCTGGATTGAGGATGGGCTCGAACACCTCGCCACGCGGTCTCACCAGGCCGCAGAGCACCGCCCGGCGATAGCGCGCCGCGGCAGCGAGGAAGGTCGACCCGGCGACGGACCCCGCTTCCCTGACGAACACGCCGGCGCCGACCTGGTGGCTCAGCAGCTCGCCGTAGACCCGGGACAAGCCGGCGTTGCGCAGGTTCTGAGCGAGCAGCCGGCTGATCAGCGAGTTGCCGCTGACCAGTTCCAGCGGTCCCCGGTAGGCACGCCGCGCTACGGCGACCTTGCGCTGGTCCTGGATCTCCGCCACCACGTAGGGCAGCGGCCGCAGCGCCGCCGCCGGGTGGCTCGACAGGGACAGCAGGGCCTTGATGGTGGCCACGTCCGCCGAGGTCGATGCTCCGGTGCTGGCACTGGGGACGATGATGGCCGCGGCGTTGAGAGAATCCACCCGCTCCAGGTCGTCCAGCGCCAGCGGCGTGCCGGAGCGCAGCACGATGTGCCGGCCACGGGCGCCGATGGCAGGGTCGTCCCGCAGGGCCTGGGCGTGCCAGGCCGTGACCTCGTCGCACAGCACCACCAGCCGCAGCCGGGAGGCGTGCTGGCGCAGCAGGAAGCGCCGCACCCGGCCTTCCGACTGCAGGATCTCGCCGACGATCGGCAGCGTGCGGTTCGACCAGCCGAGCACCACGATGTGGTTGCGCGTCGCCACCGGCGTCAGCCCGCTCTCCAGCCGGCGCATGCGCGTGTTCAGCCACTGGGTGAGAATCGCCACCAGGGCGCCGAGAAACACCACGTATCCGGCCACCGTCAGAATGGTCGAGACGATCCGGCGCCACGCGCCCTCGTCGTCCCCCAGATAGCCCGGGTCCGACAGGCGCAGGAACGCCCACCAGACCACCTCGCCGAAGTGGCCCGCGTCGGCGGTCACGGGCAGCACCAGGGCGCCGCCGATCAGCGAGATCAGGCCGATCAGCCCGGCCACGAGCAGGAGCTGGAACGACACCCCGCGCACGAACAGCCGCTCGAGCGTGAACTGCAGCCGGTTCAGCAGCCTGAGTCGCGGAAACTGGGAACGGGCCATTTAACCCTCCGCCGGATGAACGCCTCTATTATGCCGATACCGGCCCGGCGGGCCGCAACGCCTCGCCGCACCGCCGGGGCGCCCCCTCAGGCCTCGAGCACGCGGTCGCGGTCGTCGTCGCAGCCGTGGCGATGCGGCGGCAGCGCCAGCCAGGCGGAGGACGTCATCAGGTCGCCGCCGACGTAGCGCATCGCTTCCAGGGTGTCCCGGGCCCAGCGGTGGCCACGCAGGGCGCAGCGCAGCAGCACCGCCGGATAGATCACCGTCGCGAGTATCACCAGAGCCCACCAGACGTATGCCATGCCTCTTCTCCGGCACGCGCGCCGGACGCGCGCGAACATCGGGCGGTGCCGCCGGACGGATGCATGAATCTCGATGTGCTGCTTGAAACGGAGAAACGGTCATCCCGCCGGCATTGCACCGGCGGATGAACCCATGCAACGCGGACTAGCGCCCGGCGAATTCGCCGCCGGACGGCATCCAGGTGTCGATATGTCGTTGCAGTCGGTTCATGGGGCCGAACCATACGCCGATGCGCAGGCTTGTCAATCGGACGGTTCCGCTCAGGGCAGCGCGAAGACCAGTCCTAGCGTCACGCCGTGCACCGTGAGCTCGGTGCGCAGATCCCGGCCGTCGGGCTGGGCCATGTCGAACAGGCCGGTCTGCCAGTAGCGATAGCTGACGGTGCCGGTGAGCCGCTCCGTCAGAGCCGCGGCGGCGCCGAGCTCGACCTGGAAGGCCCATGCCGCATCGTCGTCGTCGACGTAGGTCTCTCCGGTCGTGTCGAGGCGAACGTCCCAGTCGGACCACGCCATGCCGACGCCCAGCGCGGCGAAGGGCTGAAACGGCAGACCCCAGGCCGGGTGATAGGCGGCATTGACCAGCACGCTGTCGGCGCGGACGGCGCCGGACGCCCGGTCCTCGCCGAATTCCGGATTGAAGTCGATCAGCTCCGCCTCGTTGCGCCGCCGGGCGGCTTCGAGCTCCACGCGCCAGCCGTTGCCGAAGCGGTAGCCTGCCGCCAGCGAGGCGGCGTAGCCGACGTCGAAGGCATCGAAGTTGGCGAGGTTGTTCTTGATCTCCGCGTCCTTCGGAAACGTGGCACCGCCCGCCGCAGCCACGTACCACCCGGGGCCGGGCCGCCGGGGCGCCGCGCCGGCCAGGGCCGGACCCGCCGCGGAATCGCCGCCGAGCCGATAGCGCAGCGTGGCCATGACCGACTGCACCCGGTGGTCCGTGTCGAATTCCTCGCCGGCGACGTCCTCGAGCTCGATGTCCGGGGCGTGCCACAGCCGGTATTCCGTCGCCAGGTCGAGCCGGGCGGTCAGCGGCAGCTCGATGCCGGCCACGAGCTGGTAGGCCAGCGCCGTGTCCCGATCGTCCAGCAGCCGGCGCCCGGTGATGTACTCGGTGAGCTCGTAGTCGACCCGGGCCACCGCCACGCCCGCCCCGAGGTAAGGCCGGAAGCCCGTGCCCGCATCGAAGCGGCGCAGCACGCTGGCCCCGATGCTGCGGGCCGTGAGCGTCGAGTCACTGTCGGGCTGCACGTCGGCGCCGCCGCCCGGGAAGTACACCACCTCGGAGTCGTTGCCGCGGTGCGCCGCGTCGAGCTCGAGGCGCCAGCGGTCGCCGAGCGACATCCCCCCCACCAGCATCGCCATGGGCCGGCCCAGATCGAAGTCGACCCGGCCGCCCACCGCATCGCCGTTGTCGGCGCGGCCGGCACCCAGGCCGCCGCCCAGGTACCAGGCGCGGCCGTCGGTCCCGGTGTCGGCAGCGGCGCCGCTGCCCGTGATCGCGGCCAGTGCCACCGCGGTGAGTGCGCTCGTTCGGATGTTCAATACTCTGTCGACTCGCTGATTCGGGGTGAAGCCGCCCTCCCGGCGCACCCGCGCCGGGACGCTGCCGTTCGGTGCGGGCGCCATGCTATAACGTCGAGGGCACAGCACAAGGGTGGAGGCACGATGACGCAGGGTGGGGAGACCCGGTCGGCGGCGGGAGGCACCGGAGCCGAGCAGGCAGACGTGGTGGTGGTCGGCGCCGGCTTCGCCGGGCTGTACATGGTCCATCGGCTGCGCGGCCTGGGCCTGAGCGTGATCGGCTTCGAGGCCGGCGACGACGTCGGCGGCACCTGGTACTGGAACCGCTACCCGGGCGCGCGCTGCGACGCCGAGAGTCTGGCGTACTCGTTCTCCTTCTCCCCCGATCTCGAGCAGTCCTGGTCCTGGACGGAGCGCTACGCCAGCCAGCCGGAGATCCTCGACTACGCCCGGCACGTCGCCGAGCGGTTCGACCTGCGCCGCGCCTTCCGCTTCGGGCGGCGGGTGGACGGCGCCCGCTTCGACGAGCCTTCCGGACGCTGGCAGGTCACCACCAGCGAAGGGGACGCCGTGTCCGCCAGGTTCTGCATCATGGCCACCGGGTGCCTGTCGGTGCCCCAGGTCCCGGACATTCCCGGGCTCGACGACTTTGCCGGGGAACGCTACCAGGCCAGCCTGTGGCCCCACGAGCCGGTGTCGTTCGAAGGCAAGCGGGTCGGCGTGATCGGCACCGGGTCCTCCGCCATACAGGCGGTGCCGGTCATCGCCGGTCGGGCGGACCAGGTCGTGGTGTTTCAGCGCACGCCGAACTTCAGCGTGCCCGCCAGGAACGAACCGCTCGACGACGCCTTCGCGGCCGAATTCAAACGCCACTACCGCGAGCACCGCCGCCTGGCCCGGGAAGGCAAGGCCTCCGGTTTCGGCGGGCTGGAAGCCACCCCGAAGGAACAGGGGCCCGCCCTGGAGTCCTCGCGCGACGCATCGGCGGCGGAACTGCGCGCTATCCTGGAGGACTACTGGCAGACCGGCGGCGCCCGGTTCATCGGCGCCATCGGCGACACCTTGCTCGACGAGCGGGCGAACGAGCTGGTGGCCGCGTTCGTGCGCGACAAGATCCGCACCATCGTCCGCGACCCGGCGACCGCCGAGCGGCTGTGCCCCCGCTCCCACCCGATCGGCACCAAGCGCATCTGCGTCGACACCGACTACTACGAGACCTTCAACCGGGACAACGTGGCGCTGGTGGACCTGACCGAGACGCCGATCGAGCGGGTGACCCCGTCCGGGGTGCGCACCGCCGGCGCCGAGTACCCGCTGGACATGCTCGTTCTGGCCACCGGCTTCGACGCCATGACCGGCGCGCTGCGGCGCATCGACATCCGCGGCCGGGGCGGCCGGGCACTGTCCGACTACTGGCGCGACGGGCCCCGGGCCTATCTCGGCCTGGCGATCGCCGGCTTCCCCAACCTGTTCACCATCACCGGACCGGGCAGCCCGTCGGTGCTCAGCAACATGCTGGTGTCCATCGAGCAGCACGTCGACTGGATCGCCGACTGCCTGCAGGCCATGGCGGACCGCGGCGCCGAGTTCATCGAAGCCGAGCCCGACGCCGAGTCCGGCTGGGTGGCTCACGTCAACGAAGTGGCCGGGGCCACCCTCTTCCCGCGCGCGGGGTCCTGGTACATGGGCGCCAACGTGCCCGGCAAGCCGCGGGTCTTCATGCCCTACGCAGCCGGCGTCGGGCCGTACCGGGAGGTCTGCGAGCAGGTGGCGGCCGCCGGCTACGAGGGGTTCCGGCTCACCGGCCGGGCGGCGTCGGAACCCCGCTGACGCCCACAACCCACTGAAAAGACGATACATTTCCCTGCAACCCCGGGGCCCGGGCTGGCGTAGTGTGAACCACGTCACACACGGGGGTTCTACGAAGGATGATGCAGACGGGTCCAAGCTCGCGGCCGCGCCGGGGCGCCGGCCTCGCCGGTGCCGCCGACGGCGCCACCGTGGCGGTGCTCGGCAGCCTGCTGGTGCTGCTGTTCAGCCTGCTGGCAGGCTCGGCGGAGGCGAGCGACATCGTCACCTGGGTCGACGACGAGGGTGTCACCCATTTCGGCAACGCCCGGCTCGCGCCGGCCGCGGCCCGTCGCGTCGAAGTGGCGCCGGCCAACGGCATGGCGACACCCGCCACGCCACCGTCCCGCGCGACCGACGGCGGTCCCGCGATGATCCTCATCGAGCGGACGGCCAACCGCGAGACCATCGGCTGGCGCGGCCACGACTGGAACGTGCGGCGGCGCGGCCACCGCTGATCGCGCCCGACGTGACCGCGATCACAGAACCCGCATGCCGCCAGCGGCTATCGTAGGGAGCGATCCATGCCAGGCCAGACCCTGACCGTGCGAAATTCCGACGCCATCTCCGCCGACTACCTGCGCGCTGCGACGCGGTTCTACCAGTCCAACGGCGGCTGGTTCTACGCCACCCGGGAAGGCGAGCACGGACCGTTCCCCGACCGGGCCGCCGCCGAAGCCGACGCCCGGCGCTACACCGGCCTGCAGTCCCACATCGAGACGGCCCGGCAGAAGCGGGACGTGTGAGCCAGCCGGGCATTGCCATACACCCTAGCAATGCACGGACCTCACCAAGCTTCGCGGATCCGGCCCGCGACCAAGAATAGACCAAAGTGCGAACTTTAAGGCGACGATCGCGCTGGCGGCGTCGAAGGACGACGAGAGCCTCATGAGGCTCGCCGAGCTGTTCGCCGTTCACGTCGACCAAGCCACCGAATCGGCCACAGCGGCCTGACTCAAACGAATTGGTCTCCGGGAATCCCGGGGCGGTTCACGGGTTCGCGTACCTGGTGACGGTGCTTGACAGGGCCTCCCGGCGGGTCCTGGCCTGGCAGCATTCCAACACACCGTCGGTCGACTTCTTCGTGAAGGCATCGGAGACGGCGAACGACCGCTATGGCGAATTAGAGATCGTCAAAACAGATCAGGGGTCGCAGTGCACTGGCGCGGAGTACTTTTCCACAGTCTGCGAGTGCTGTCCGCTGCGTCGGGGAATGGCTTTCATATTCAGCGGCCTGGTCGTGCTGACGTCGTTGGGAATCCGCGCAGGCTACTACGACCGGAAGCTACCGCTCTACATCCCGGCTATATCTCCGATGATACTGATCGTGGCTGCCCTGCTGCCGCGCTCCGGATTCGCAGCCCTCGGCGTGCCGCCCAACGCCGATTCGGTCCGCAGCGTAACCGACCGGGAATTCTGCGCCCTCGACTGTAACGCAGCATAGAACGTCCAGTTCATCGCCATGGCGCCCGTCTTCGTCCCCTGGAAATCGCGAGCCGTCGGGCTCGGGTTGCCGCTGATCCTCACCATTCGATCAATCGACGACCCAGAGGATGAAAGCCGAAAACGGCCAAGCCCGAAAGCACGACAGCCGTTGTTAGCCCCAATTCGACATTAGCGCAGATGTTATCAACGTAGCTGAAGCGGCTGAGTGTCGTTGTTAGGCG
>MDTG01008294.1_pt1 | contig 43897 bp, 42 predicted proteins | sample 811421 | NCBI WGS metagenome assembly MDTG01 (sample SAMN05326645, study PRJNA326480) | marine metagenome | isolation source: seawater | place: Pacific Ocean: South East | collected 2011 | reverse complement strand
TTAAATAAGTAGCTATCCAGAACCCAATAAATAATGAACCTGAATGACCCAAAAACAGTTTTTTACCTTTTGAAAAATTATATTTTAGATATGTAATGCTAGAAGCAATTATAATTACAGAAACTGAATTAAGGGTATAGAATTTATTTAAATCAAAATTATATAAAAGGGATGTGAAAAAGAAAATTGAAAATATTGCTATATATCCATCAATTCTATCGTACATGTTAATAGCAATCATTATAAAAATATAGACAAATGATGTGAATATCAATCCCTGAATAGCTCCAATATTATTTATCCCTAAAAATCCATTGAAATTTTTGATAATAGGGAGAATTGCATTGGAATAAAGTAACATAAGAATTAAGAAGATCAGAATAATGAACTTACTAAATGATGAAATATTAACAAAGTCATTATAAAAACCAACAACTGCTATGAGAATTGAAGTTGCTAAAACAGGACTAAAATTAGAAAATTCCACAAAATCTAAGTTTTCAAGAACAAGCGCAGCGACCATAAGATTAGAAGCAAATACTACTCCTCCACCAATAAGTGTATTCCCTTTATAATTCATACTTGGATGTGTACGAGTAGTTAGATTAAAATTTTTTGCAAAATGAATATATTTTCTAAAAATAAATCTTGATAGAAAAATAGTCACAATTAATAACCCTATATAATATAAAGAAAAAAGGAACTCTGAATTCATAAGCACAATTTAATAATTTTAATAGTGTATATTATTATGTCAATTGAATTATAAAAAAAAAATTTAATTTTAATTTAATTTTACCTAATGATTTTTAATTTTCTAAAACAGAAGCCAACTTTAAAAGAAATTATTCCGGATGGATTTGTGGATATTCATTCACATATTATCCCTGGAATTGATGATGGTGCTAAGAATATTGAAGAATCATTAATAATTTTAGATGAGATTGAAAAATTGAAATTTAAAAAAATCATTGCAACCCCGCATATTTACCCTGGAATTTACAATAACTCTAAAAAAACTATAGTTAATAGCTACAGAAATCTTATTTCCAGTTATTCCGGAAATATTGAAATTAAATTTGCCGCAGAATATATTTTAGATAATTATATGATTAAAGAAGCTGATAAAAAAAATTTAATGTGTATAAACGATAATTATGTTTTAGTTGAAATGAGTTATATATCTGCTCCTATAAACCTTTATAATATTCTATTTTCAATCGTTACTAATGGATATATTCCAATATTAGCTCATCCAGAAAGGTATAGATACTTCTTTGATAATATTGCTGAGTTTATAAAACTTAAAAAAATTGGATGTCTATTTCAACTAAATATTTTATCAATTTTGGGTTATTATGGTGATGATATAGCTAAATTTTCTGATAAAATGTTAAATAAAGATTTATTTGATTTCGTTGGAACTGATATACACAATATCAATCATACTAGATTAATGAATAAAAAGGTAGTAATAAATAACTTAGCTAAGTTTAAAAAACTTATCAAAAATAACAACAATAAATTTTAAAATACTAAGGAAGTTTAATTATCATCTTGATCAAATCCATATCCATATCCATATCCATAATTATATTTATATGAGTATCTATATCCATATTGATAACCATAACTGTACCCATACGATTTGCTATTTCCAACAGAATTCAAGACAAATGACACTTTGGGTAGTCTCTTTTGATTTATAATTTCGTTTATGAAATCAAAAAGGTTTTTTTGTGTATAGTTAGAACGAACTACATAGACTGTTTTCGAAACATATTTAGAAATTTCAAATGTATCTGAAACTAGCAGACATGGTGCTGAATCAATAACAATATAGTCATATTCTTTTTTCAATAAATCTAATAACGATTTAAATTTATTAGAGGATAAAATCTCCGTTGGATTAGGGGGTATAGTTCCAGAATATATTATGTCAAGATTTCTACTTTTATTAACATAATTCTTCCAATTTAAGTCATTTCTGTAAATTAAATCAGAAAGGCCAAGATTACTCTTATCTTCTCCAAATAATTTATGAATTTGAGGGTTTCTTAAATCTGAACCAACCAAGATTACTTTTTTCCCACGATCAGCAAGACCTAAAGCTATATTTGTTGAAATTAAAGTTTTTCCTTCGGATTTAATAGATGAAGTTACCAATATTACTTTATTTTCACTTTTATTTTTATTGTTTTCATCTATATCAGTGAAAAGAGAAAAATTTAAGTTTGCTAATAGCATTCTTATACTTTCTGACAGGGGGTCTCTTGATTCCGAAGAAATTAAATTATGTTTGTCTAAAGTTTTTATAAATGGGATTTCACCCACTATCACAGATGATTTATCTTCAAGAGAATCTTGAAGTTGTTCTCTTGTATGAATTTTTGTATCAAATAAAAACCACAAATATATAAATGATATAGGTAAAAATATTCCCATAAGTAATGAGGCATATAGTATGAGTTGTTTATTTGGGCTAATAGGAACTGTAGAAGATAGCGCATTATCTATAATTTTAATAGATGGTTTGACCACGGCATAATTAATTGCAGCTTCCTCTTTTTTCTGTAGTAATAATAGAAATAGTGACTCCTTAACCTCCAATTCTCTGTTTATTGCCCTTAAAATCTTTTCTTTTTCGGGGATATCTCGATATAAATTACTTAATTCCTTCTCTTTATCTTTATTGCTTTCGATTCTGACAAGTAAACTTTTGTAATAGTTATCTATAGATAAATTTAGATTATTTTTAAAATCAGTTATTTCATTTTCCTTCCTGATCAAAAAAATGTTATTTGGGCCTGCACTTGCGCCTAATAGATCTCTCTCCTTTAAAAGAGTATTAAATCCGTTAATTAATGCTGTTATATTATCATCTTTAATTCCAATGTTAATAGGTAGTAGATCGAATTTGTCTCCCTCTGAAATAACATTTTTTAACAAGTCTAGGAGATCTAATTGAGCCTGATATTCAAAAAGAGATGAATCATACAGAATTTTTTGCTCAAAAGTAAAATTTGCATCAGCGTTAATATCGGTTAGTTGATTAGTCTCTTTAAAATTTTGTTTTCTTATCTCAATAGACTGTAATTCTTCTGCAAGGAATTTAGACCTAGAATCAACAAAATCCATTGTTCTTTTATATTCCATTTGCCTATCAACGATTCCATCTTTGTCAAATTCAATCATTAGGGTATTTATATAATCTATAGAATTAAGTCTATTATCAGAAGTGTGAGAAATTGATAATTGATCACTATCACTTCCAATAACATCTATTTCAATTGAATTTTTAAATGATGAAACTGATGAATGAAAAGGAACAAAAATAATATTCTTGAGATCGTCATCATCATCTGTTTCAAGAACCGTTAATTCAAAGGGAAGGGAATGTTTTTTTGAATTCGTGCTAAAATTATTAAAATTATACTCTAAAACTAATTCATCTTCTGAATCAAACTCTGAAATATTTAGTGAGTTTGTATTATTATCAGCTTCAACAACAAATTTTCTATAAATCCCAATATCATCTGCATTAACATTAAGTTCAAATTCAAAATCTTTGTAAAAATCTTTAATATGATTACGAGAGGTTTTAATTGTACCAACAGTGTAAAATTCGACATTTGCCTTAGTTTGCTTAACAACTTTTTCATGAATTCTGTAGGACTTTAGTACACCTATTTCATTTTCTAAATTAATCATTGACCTGTTAAATACAGTCATAGCAGTTGGCAATGCCATTTCGGAATCCTGAGCTTTATCGATTATTTCAATCTTAGCTGTGGCTAGATATTTAAAGTCAGCATACTTTTTTATGTAAATAAATTGCGCTGTTAATGCTAATAAAATAGAAATTAAGATATAAGGCCAAAATGATAAATATCTTTGAACCTCATGCTTGAGGTTGAAATTGGCATCACTATTAATAGGATTTTTGTCCATTTCTTAATTATTTGTTATTAGGATGATAGAAGACAAGATGAATGACAGTAGTGTGATAAGGGTTGATGAATTTCCGATTAGACCTGCGCTGTTTATCTTGGTTCTATTTGGATTTACAATAATAATATCATTAGAAATTATTTGAAAATTCTCTGATTCTAAGAGGTTTATATTTGTTAAATCAATTTCATTAATAAGTTTTTTATTATCAATCTCTCTTATCAACATAACATTCGATCTTTTACCTGTTATTGTTAAATCACCAGCCATACCAATTGCCTCGAAAATATTCAAATTATTTTGCATAAATTCATATCTACCAGGCATATTTACCTCTCCTAATATTGTAAAATGTGAATTTATAATCTTAATATCTAGTAGCGGATTCAAGAGAATTCCCATATTAGTAATTTTCTCGTATAACTTATCTCTAACCTGGTTTATAGTAAGATTAGCTACTTGAATTTTTCCAATTTCATTAAAATGTATATTTCCGTTAACATCTACTTGATAGCCATTATAAAGAATGCTCTCTTTGTTAGAATTTAAATTATATGCGTTTTTGTTCTCAAATAATAAATTAATTTCTGGGTCATTTGTTTTTAAATCAATTTTTAAAATATCGTCAACCTTAATTGTGTATTCATTATAATCCAGGTTATATGTCTTATCAGTATTTGATTTTTGAAGATAAAAAATATCTTTTTGGGATGAGCATGAGCTTATGCAGAAAAATACTAATAAAATGATATAAGGAATTTGACTATTCATAAATTAAATTTTTGGTTGACAAATCTACAAAATATATTTTTTATCTTTAAATACAATCAAAATCAATGTTAAATAAATTCAAATTCAGAAAAGAGGAAAAATTAATTCATAAATTAATTTTCGAACACGAAATTAGTGAATTTGATTTTGAAAATCTGGATTATGAAGAATTGATAAAAATTGCAAGTAGTCAACTTGTTGTTCCTTTACTTTACTCAAAATTTAAAAATTTAAATTTAGTTAATTTTTTAGAAGATGATTTTAGAAAATATATTAAAGAAATTCATTCAATTAACTTTAACAGAAATTATATTTTAATTAAAGAAATTAAAGAAATTGAAGAAATTTTCGATAACGAAAAAATAAAATTTGAATTATTAAAAGGTGCTGCTTTTGTCAAAAAAAAAATTTACGAGGATATCGGGGAAAGGATGATTGGAGATATTGATATTTTAATAAATAAAAATGACTCTATTAAAATTACAAGAATTTTAGAAAATAACGGATATTTTAAAAATAAACCTGTTACAAAGTTTTGGAAAAAAAAACACCTTCCCAGATTTCTAAACATAAAAAAATTATTTGCTATTGAAATACATACTGAACTGATAGATTACAAAAAGAAAAAATTACTTAATGCGGATATATTTAGAAATTCAAAAGATAAACTAAGACATAGTCTTTATACAAAACATACAATATTAAATTTTCAAATAAATGATTTTGGAGATCTTAAAGGAATTTACAGTTACAGAACAATAAATGATTACGTTAGGCTCGTAAAATTATTTAAGGTTAACCTGAAATTATATAAAAAGAGTAAATACTATAATTCATTTTTTGAAAATATTGAAATGATGAAAGAAAATAATAATGAATATATTTTGATTAATAACCTTCATAGACTTAGATTTTTTCTTAGAAGGAAAATTAAATTTTACTTTCATTTAGATAATTTAGTATGTTATTTTGTGGAAGTATTACCAAAAAGAGGGGCTCAATTTATTGAATTATTTATTAACAGTGAATATAGAAAATATGTTGTTAATAAAACTCTAACTGCTTCTGATTCCCCTAATAATAACATTCTTTAGAGCCCTCGTAAGATATGTTAAATCGGTATAAATCGGATTAATATTATGTTTCTTCAAGTAATTAAATTCTGAATCTATTATTTCATCAAAAGATTTTGGCATATCTGCATAAAAGGGAGGGATAAAACCAGGTTTATTCTTTATCCTAATTTTTTTCAGATCGTCAGGGTACATTTCATAATATTGTTTGCTAATAGGTCGAACTCCAAAAAGCTTTATATCTCCTTTTAGCAAGTTATATATCATAGGGATTTCATCAATCCAATATCTTCTCAAAAATTTTGCAAAACTTGAAATTCTAAAATCATTCTTAATTTTTCCACTTTTCATCAAACTATGCTTTTCATATATATATTTCTGTAAATATTCTGAATATGGATGCATAGTTCTTAGCTTATAGGCATTAAAAATTTTTCCATTTAAACCTACGCGCTCAAGTTTAATTAAGAATCGATATGAGGGGGTTTTGGATTTTTCAGGATTCGTGTATTTTTTACAAATAAAATAATTAAAAATTCCAAATTTCTGCTCACTTATGATTTTAAAACCACAGTAATATAATCTGCCAAAAACTTCTGCTTTTGAAAATGAACGATTTTTTCCTTTTGTAACATAGAAATAAATTTTTTCAAATATTCTTAACTTGGGAATTATTCTATGAATCAGGATATCAAAAAATATAATTGTTTTATATAGGTATCTGGGGTATATTTCTTTAATCTTCTTTTTTCTTCTAGAGTTTGAAATAAATTTGCCAACATAGAATCCATCTTTTGATAAATTTTGATTTACTCTTATAAAAAACTTATTTGCATATCTTTGATTATTAACTAATTCATCATCAATGAAAATTTTTGAATTTTTTCTTAGCACTGAAATATCACCATGAGATTTCAATAAAAAATTAAATTCTGAATCAATATTATCTTTAATAAAATTTAAAATCTTTTTATCCAATTATTATAATTTAAAATTTAATAATTCATTAAGAAATCTTTTTGCAGTTTTACCATCCCAATATTTTGGAATTGAAATTTTTTTTGATTTTTTAAAGATTGAATCGATAGCAATTTTAATTTTTTTAATATCATTTCCAACCAAGATCGATGCACCACCATTTTTTGTTAGGGTTATGGGTCTCTCGGTGTTTGGTCTTAAAGTTATACATGGAGTTTTCAAAACCGTACACTCTTCCTGTAAACCACCACTGTCTGTAATTACTAATTTTGAAATCATATTTAATTTTAAAAACTCATGATAATTTAGAGGGTGTAGTAAATTGATTGAATCATTTTGGGATAATTTTGACAACAAATTATAATCCTTCAACATTTTATGGGTTCTTGGATGTAATGGCCATAAAACAGTAAACTTATTACTTAATTCATCAACAAAAAATTCAACCAAATTACCCAATATATTTTTATCGTCAACATTAAATGGTCTATGTAAAGTCACTAAGGCAAAATTCTTATCTATAATTTTATTTTTATTTAAAGAATTTCTCTTGATAATCTCATGAAAAGATAATTTTTCTGCAATGTCTTTATTAGCCAATAATGTGTCAATCATTATATTTCCAATAAATTTTATTTTTTTCCTATCGATTCCCTCTCTACAAAGATTTTCAGATGATTTTATGTCAGGTGTTAATAATAGGTCCGAAATTCTATCAGTTATGATTCTGTTAATTTCCTCTGGCATTGTAATATCGAAAGATCTTAAACCAGCTTCTAGGTGACAAACTTTTAAATTTAATTTTTTAGCTGCAATTGAGCACGAAAGTGTCGCATTAACATCTCCGACAACAATTATCCAATCCGGTTTTTCCCTTATTAAAACTTTCTCAAATTCAATCATTGTTTTACCTACCTGAAAAGAGTGGGAACCAGAACCAATATTTAAATTAATTTTGGGTTTTGGAATATTAAGTGCTTCAAAAAAAATTTTCGACATTCTTTGGTCATAATGTTGTCCGGTGTGAACTAGAATATGTTTTATCTTGTTTTTTGCAAAAAGATTATATTTATTAACCTCATTAATAAAAGGAGAAATTTTTATAAAGTTTGGCCTTGCACCTACTACAGAAATTATCTTCATTTAAATTTAAATTTATCAATACTTATTTTATCTGATTTTAAACTCGCAATACTATTGGGGTAATTTTCAATAAGCCATACAGTTAATGAGTTTAAATCAATTTTGTCATTAAAAAGTCTTTTTACATTTGTTTTCCAAATTTCTTTATAATTTTTGGATTTAAAATGATCATCCAATATATCAAAAACTTTTTCAGGATTACTTGTCTTAACACCCCAACCTAATTTATAATTGTTTTCAATATCATTTAAATAGTTTATTTTACCAACAAAATCATTAAATCTTATGAATGGCACCCCCAGAATACCGGCTTCCGCGCACATTGTCTGACTGTCACCTATAAAAAAACTTGAATAATACATTAAACTGTGCATTTCATTAGGCATTATATTTACAATATAATTTGAAAATTCAGAATCAATTGTTGACTCAGAGGTTATAAAAACTTTTCCATAATTTTCTAAAAAGGAAATTAATTTCTTAATCATAATTAAACTAATACCAGAGTGCTTACCTTCAATATCATGACCAGAAGTAAGACTAACTAATCTAATAATAAAGAATTTTTCAGTTTTTGAAATAGATAATTTTTTTAAAATAGATGGGTCTGGCTTGAAATAGTCTTCATGTAAGTAAGCCATTTTTTGTATTCCATTATAGGATATTTTTTTATGAATATATTTTCCAACAGAAGTGTAATCAGGTGAAACAATAGCTGTTGCAAATGGATATGAAGTTTTACAAAACAACTTATTTATTTCAAAATCATCCTCATTGAAAACAAAAGATGGAATAGAGAATAATTTACCAATATGTGTGATGGAAATATCTGTACCAATTAACGCATCCGGATTTTTTTTCTTTTTTAAGATATATACGTATAAGTTAAAATTTTGAATTATTAATTCAATAATCGATGAAAAAAATATTGAAAAAATATTTTTACTTCTCCTAATTCTAAAACAAATTTTTTTAAATTCTTGTTTTTCACTATTTAACAAATCCTCAAGAATATCTTTTTCCTTTATTAAAATATCAACATGATGAGAGTTTTTTCTCAACTGTGATATAATATTTTTGAACAAATAATAATGTGCAGGATGATTTAAGACACAAATAATATTCATTTGAATAAGTTTAACAATTCATTATTTTCTGGGTAATTTATCAAAATCCCTTTACGTGGGCCATGATATACAAAGAGTGATCCTGCTGCAACCGCAGATGCGTTTGATAAAATTGCTTTTTTAAAATCTTCTAAATCACCGGCTCCACATGACGCTATTACGGGGATACTAACAGCTGATGAAATTGAGTTTATAGTATCGAGATCATAACCATTCATCATTCCGTCCTTGTCAATTGAGTTTATTATGATTTCGCCGGCACCATAATCTTCCATTTTCTTTGCAAAGTCCATGGGGTTTATATTAACAGATTGAGTTCCGGACCTAATATATATTTTTTTCTTTTTAAAAAAATTCTTTTTTATATCGATTGATATTGTAATAGTTGAACTGCCAAAATTTTCTGCTGCACTTTTAATAAACTTTGGGTTGATAACTGCTTCAGAATTAATAATAACTTTTTCAGCACCGGCATTAATAACATCCCTAATATTTTGAATACTTTTTATACCTCCACCAACAGAAAATGGCATATTAGACTCATCTCCAACTTCTCTTACAAAATCAATTGATATTAGTCTATTCTCATTGGTAGCAGTAATATCCAAAAAAGCCAATTCATCGGCACGTAAATCATTAAATATTTTCACAGCATTTATCGGGTCACCAATATATCTATGATTTTTGTAATTAATCGATTTTACAAGACCATCATCTTTTAATAATAAGATTGGAATTACTCTAGGTCTAAACATATATTATATTTCTATGAAATTATTAATTAATTTTTCCCCCACATCATGACTTTTTTCAGGGTGAAACTGAGTTCCAATAATATTATTTTTCTTTATTGCTGAAACAAATTTTGACTCATAGAATGTTTCTCCAATTATATCTTTTTCATTATTACAATGCATGTAAAATGAATGTACAAAGTAAAAACTTGAATTTTCATCAATTTGATCGAATATTTTACATTTTTGCTTTTGTTTAACATTATTCCAACCTATATGAGGAACTTTATATTTTAGCTTATTCATTATATCAAATCTTACTACTTTGGCATCAACCCAACCAAATCCTTCTGCATTACCCTCAGAACTACTTTTAGCCATTAATTGCATACCCAAACATATACCTAATATTGGTGTTTTTTTTTCCAAAACACAATCATCTAATAGATTCCAAATTCCTAATTTTTTTATATTCTGAACTGCTTTGTCAAAATGACCAACACCTGGAAGAATTAATTTTGATGCACGTTTAATATCATCCGTATGATTTGAAACAACCGGGGTAGCACCAACTTTATTCAGTTTTTTTTCAACTGACCTCAAATTACCCATACCATAATCAACAATTACAATCATATTAAAGTTTAAAAAATTTATTAATCACAGAATCTGGTACTAAATTGATTTTGTTAGCGAATTTTAACGGTTTTTCTAAATATTTGATCAAATTATAATAAGTCCTATAGTCAGCGAATGTTTTTATTTTATTATTCATAATATTATTAAAATCTTTATTTGTTATTCCCAATTTTTTTATCACGTAATCTAATTGTTCTTTACCACCGGTATAAGGATTTTTATTTATGATTTTTAGAGAACTTTCCCTATTGATTTGACCAGACCTAATTAAGGCTGATAAATGAAGTTTTCTTTTATCAATATTAAATTTTTTCATTAAAATATAAGACTGAAAAAAAGAAGTGTATGAAGATTCAAAATGCTTACCACCATAATCTGTCCAACCCAATTTTGTTTTTAATAAATCCATTACTGTTTTTTCATCATAATCTAAATAATAAAGTATTCTAATCTGTTTTATCCTATATAAGATTGAATATTTGAAATAATCAAACATAGACATAACGGGAAAACTTTTTATTGTTTTTTTTCCAAAAAGTTTATGCACTGATTTTACATACTTTCCATCCATATATGTCCAAGAGAGAGGTGTTGATCCTTCTGTTCTGAACGAATGTCCTTGGATAATATATTTTATACCTTCTTTTTTTGCAATATTGAAAAGGACAGAAAAAATAACCCAATCTGTAGGTACTTCTCCATCTGAAACGGATGCTTTTAAAAAAGATAATTGTAAATCTTTAAATTCTTCCCAATTTGCAACGATAGTTTCCAAATCAACATTTAATATTTTTGTTGCATTATGAATATTTTTTACTGCTATTTTTGAATTCCACCCATTATCAAAATGAACTGCTAATGGCCTTAAACCTAAAGAAACTGCTTGGTAAAGAGTATATGTGCTATCTCTACCACCACTAACACCAACAATGCAATCATATTTTTTATTTTTTCCTTTGGTTTTAATTTTATTAATAATACCGTTTAATCTGTTTTTTGTTTTCTCATTTAACTCATACTTCTTATCAATTTCATCATGAATGTGACAGAAATTACAAATATTATTTTCATCAAAGTTTATTTCTTGAATTGAGTCATCTAAAATACATCTAGAACATATGTTTTTACTATTCATAAATATCTTTTTATAATTTTTATTCTGTATTTGATTGCATCTAAAATAGTTGGTGTAGAATTATAGGTAGCTAATCTATCATCATTAATAATTACTTTATATTTATTTGATTCTATTATTTTAAGAGCTTCCAACATTGCTTTTGAGGCAATTTCATAATTTTTTTTGACAATTGAATTAAATGTGTCTCTTTTATTCACTTTATATTTTTTTTGAATTACTATATCCCCAGAGTCAATTCCTTCTTCAACAAAATGGATTGACACACCTGTAATTTTTTCATCTTTAAAAATTACCCAGAACGGGGTTAATCTACCTCTATTTTTAGGTAACAAAGCATTGTGTCTGTTTAAAACACCTATTTTGGGAATACTTAAAAGTTTGCTTTTTAGTATTGATTGACTCTGATTAATAATTACATCTGGTTTAATTTTTTCTAACAATGTTAAAAATTTATCATTATTTGGGTTGGAAATCCTAAAAGCATTTATACCATGAAACCTAGCAATAGATATTATGGAAGGATCATCATTTAATATGTTTTTTCGATACAAAAGTTTCTTTAATTGAAATAATATTGTCGTTACTGAATACTTGAAAAAATTAATTGGACCCATAATCAACAACAATGATATAATATATGCGTATTTTGATTTACCTTTTCTTAAGGTTAGCCTGTCTCCCATTGGTACAGCTAATCCAACAATATCATCCTTTCTTTCAACAATTATATCACTTATAAATTTTTTCGTGAGTATGGGGTCATCCATTGTGATTATAAATATTTTCACTTCTTTATTTTTTAAAATTATTATAATATTCTTTGATTGTATTGAATTGAAATTTATTATCAATAAAATATTTAATCTGATTTTCATAAATTTTTAATCCCTTAATACCCAAATTTTTTTGCTTTAATTTAGATCTAATGGAATCTTGTAAGATACCAATAAAAATATTTGATGCTCTTCTATCAAATTCTCTTTTTTCAGCAGACTCATCAATAAATTCATTTGGATGTACATCAAAAACAATTGGTTTACCGCTTATTTTTGTTTCTAATGCTAATAAATTTCTTTGAAGTTTTGTTAAAAAGGGGAAAATTCTCATAGTTGTACCAACATATGGAAATAAGGCAGCACTAAGAGGAATTTCTATTATATTTCCGTTACCCTTATTGAATAACGAGTTTTCAGCAGTCCTGTAAGGAAGTCTCGGTGCTGTTAACCAATTTAGTTTTTTAATTCCGCCAAAGGACATGAACATATCAAATCTTTGGGATGCAACAGAACTATCAATTAAATAGCCAGTTTCCTGAAGGGCAATAGCTGTATTTGAATTAACCCTTAGTGCAGGTGCTCTAAATGAAATAACTTTTTCTCCAGAAATATCCTGTAATATTTTTTTTGATTCTCTTAAATCATGAATCTGATCTTTTAGAGACATAACATCAAAACCTCTTTCTCTTAAATGACTCATGCCATGACTAGCAACTTCATGACCATCATCTAAAATCATTCTTACAATATTGGGAATTAGTTTAGCTATATAACCTGTAAAGAAAAAAGTCGATTTAATATTATACTTTCGATAAATATCAAGCAAAACTGGCATTCCTTCTTTATAAACCCTAACCCCGGTTTTATCTCTCAAGGAATTATGCCATATTGAAGTAGTTTCTACATCATTTGTTAAAATACAAACTCTACTCATAATTTTTTTTAATTTTTAATTCAACTAAATTTTTAAAAAAAGGATGCATCTCAAAGTATTGTTTGCCTTCTTCAGGGTGTTGAGTAGTAAATTCATTATTTTCTTCCATAACCAACTTTACAGAGCGTATAATTAAGTCTGCCGTTTGATTTTTACATTTTTCTCTTATAATATTTATATTATCATCAGAACTGATACTAATTTTTTTCTTTAAAATTATATTACCCATATCAATTCCTGGAGTAACAAAATGAGAAGTAATATATACACTATCATCTCTTAAAATTGACCATTCAATCGTATTAACTCCTCTATAATATGGTAAATTTCCTTGATGAACATGGATAACTCCAATATTAGGAATATCTAGAATATTCTTTCTTATTATGCCAGTTCCTAATAGCAAAATAAGGTCTGGGTAAAGTAATCTAATTTCTTTTTCTGTTTTAAGCGAATTTTCACCATCAACCCTAATTATTTTTATCCTAGATTTAAAATAATTGTATATGGGTTTATTATTTTTATCATTCAATAAATTTTTTGTCGAATTGAAGATTTTATCACCATAAAGTTTATATGCAAATTTAGCATGAGAAAAGATTGATTTGTGTGCAAAAACTAAAGCAACATCATATCCAGCATCAATTAATGTTTCAATTATTTTAATCTTCCAAAAGCTTTTTTCTGCTCTGGGGAATCTTAACATAATAACGATCTTTTTCGTATTAAATTTTTGTTTCAAGTTCATTTTTTAATTCAATTGACAACATAAGAGAATCTGCAAAAAATTTAGATGCCCAATTTGGGTATTTCATGAAAGCATACTTTCCATACACAGGAAGGGATCCTTTGATTCCTCCATAAATATTCTTGTTATTAGTTTTTATATCTTGAGTATTTTTGACAAAGTCTATTACTTTGAAAGCTGAGCTCAGGTAAGTTTTATCACCTGTTATTTGATATATCCTCATCCAAACTAATGACATTTGTATTATGCCAGTAATACAAACATATTCACCTTTGGAAAATTTAAATATTTTATCATGATTTTTGAACTTGTTATCCCAAAAGGTGAAAAGTAGTTTTTTAATTTCAAACATTTTTTTGAATTTCTCTGACAATAACAAACAGGATTTTAAATAATCATCATTTTTTGTGATATCATACGATTCAATTAATCCTCTGATTGTATACGCCAATCCATGTGTATTTGGATATTCGTTTTTCTTGAAGTTAGCATTATTGAACCATCCGTTTTTTTGTTGTTGATTTATAACCCAGTTTAAATTTGCTTCAGCTACCTTTTTATATTTTATAATGCCTGTAGTATTATATAATTGTAAAAGAGCCCATGATGATCTAGAGTTATAAGTGTGTTTTAAATTGTTATGTAAAGAACTATTCCAAATAAAATTATCATCGACACAATTAATCAAAAAATTACCAGCATTAATTGCTGCATTTAAGTATCTATTATCATTTGAATAATAATATGCCGAAATAAACCCAAGAATATTTTGTCCGGTATTAAATATTATAGGCTTTTGATTTTTAGATTTGTTAAAGTACCCCCCCATACATGCACCATTTTGCATTTGGACTGAAATAAGCCAATCACATATTTTTAAGGCTAGGTCGCTATATTTTTTTTTATTATAATCCTTAGAATATTTTATTAAAGTAGGAATAATATATCCAGTTGTTTCAGGGAAAGGATGAGACCAACTCCCAGAAATTAAATTAAACTCACCACTACTTCCTCCATTTCCCGTTTCAATGGATCTCTCCAACCAATCAATAACAGCACTTAGTCTTACTAGATCACTATCGTTGTTTAAAACCAATGGACCATATTTACACTTAATTATAAGTATGTTATCAGAAACTATTTGCTTAATTATTTGTCTTAAATATATCATATTATAAACTCTTATTTACTTAAAAAATAATGAAGTTTTCCGCTTTTAAGTTTTTCAAAATTTTTTACAACCTCTAATTGAATTTCACAATCATCACCTGAGTGTTTTTTAATCGTTTCAACAATTAAATCTTTCTCTTGTTTTTTAAAATTATTATTGATCATTATTTTACATAATATTTTCATTTTACCAATTTTAGATATCTGGTATGCATTAACATTTAAATCCTTAAATAAAATGGTAAAACCTGGTCCAGTTAATTGCCTACCATTCTCTAAATTTATAATGTCAGATTTACGCCCATAAACTCTTTTTAATGTTTGACCATTATATAATTTTTTATTTGTGGAACTATTGTCAATTTTAACTCTATCTCCAACATCATAATTTAAAAATGGTAAAGAATAATTTTGAAGATTTGTTAACAAAATTTCACCAATATTATGCTTTAAATTTTTCGTAATATAAAATGAATTATAACCAACCTCATAAATAGAATTAGATGTTCTTACGGCATGAATTCCACCATCGTGAGCTGAGTATATGTCAACTAGATTACAATTAAAAGCATCAATAATTGTTTTTTCATAATGCTCTGTTAAAGTTTCAGATGTGGTAAAAACCGACTTAATATCAATTTGAATTTTATTTTTTAAGCAAAAATCTGCAATCAAAAATATTGATGATGTGTATCCGTATAAAAATTTTATTTTATGCTTTTTAATTAAATCAATACAATCCAAAATTACATCATCTGACATATTAACTCCATTTACACCTATTTTATTCTTCATTGAATAATATATGTCATGAAGGAAAGACTTTTTTTTAGTAGGAAACAATGAAGTACTACCAATGGCTAAATATTTATCACCATACTTGTATCCATACTTTTCCATATAAATCATTCTGTTAGCGGTAATATAACTCCATGAGTCTAAATCAATATTAAATTTTAATGGCATTCCTGATGAACCTCCAGTTGATTGTTTTTTGAAATTTATATCATCTATTTGTTTTGGAATTAAATCTTGAAAATTTTTATTAATTATTTCTTTAGTCAATATTGGTATTTTATGTAGGTCATCGACTGTTTTTATATCTTTAGGGGTTATGTTATTTTTAATAAATAAGGCATTATAATATTTAGTATTATAATATGCGTGATTTACTATTTTATGTAGATTATAATTTTGCCATTCAATAATTTGATAAGAAGAAAATGAATTTAATCTTTTAATCAAATTATAATGATATGAAACACTAGTTGACAATATTTTATCACTAATTGGCAAAATAATATTGATCAAAAATTTCGAGTAGATATTCCTAAAAGGCATCATATTAAAAAACCAATATTATTATAAATCTCAAAAAATCAATTATCATTTTCAAAATATTTTTTTAACATTTTTTTAATTCCAGATTCAAAATTAGTCCTTGGGCTCCAATTTAAAAGTTCCTTTGCTTTAGTAATGGATGCTTTTGTTTCTAAAATTTCATTTTTCCTTTTGTTTTTAGAAAAAGAAACAGAAATATTTTTATTTATTTTTTTAATTATTTTTTCTGTAATTTCTGAAACGGATAAACTATCTCCATAACCAATATTAAAAATTTCATAATTAGTTTTTTCATATGTAATTGCTTTTATAAAAGCTTCAACCAAATCATCAATGTGTAAAAAATCTCTTTTTGGTAATGAGTTTTCTAAAAATATTTTCCCATTTTTCGCATCACTTATAATTTTCGGAATTAAAAAATTTTTATCCTGACCGTAGCCATAAATATTAAAAGGACGAAATATAATTACCGGTAAGCCAAAATCTCTATTATATGCTCTACATAAATCCTCGGAAATTAGTTTTGACTGAGCGTATGGATTAAAAGCATTAACCGGATGATCCTCGTCAATAGGAAGATATTTTGGTGTTCCATATACGTATGAACTAGCAAGAATCATCTTAGCATTGTGTTTCCTGCATAGTTCTAATGCGTTTAATGTAGTAGCAAAGTTGGTATCGTAAAATAATTTAGGGTTTTTATAGGAATCTGGAACATATGATTTAGCTGCTAAGTGTATAAAAGTATCAAATGACTCAATATTTTTTATATTATCCCATATTGATAAATCATAACCTGACTTTAAGTCAATTTCTATTATTTTAAAATTATAATAATTATTTTTAATACTATTTTTAATACTATTTCCGATAAAACCGGAGCTTCCAGAGATTGCTATCGTTTTCATTTTAAATAATTTTTAGCACATCTTGACATGCCCTTTCATAATCGTCAGGTCTTCCAATATCTAACCAATATCCATTATGTTTTTTTACATTAATTTTTTCATTTTTTTTAATTAGATCTTTCATTAAATCATCAAATCCATATTTTTTATTATTTGGAATATGATCTATTAGCCTTTTACTTGCCATATATACACCCATACTTACATTTAAAATAGTTTTTGGTTTTTCTTTAAAATCAACAAGCAAATTATTATTGTTAATATATAATACACCATAATCATTCATTTGTTCTCTTTGATAAGAAGAAATTGTATAAATGTTACCAGAATTAATGTGAAAATCATAAAATTTAGCATAATCTAAGTCTGTCAAAACATCACCATTCATGATGAGAAAGTATTCGGGTAAGTCAGAAATAAGGCTTAATGGGCCTATCGTACTTAGAGGCTTTGATTCCAAAGAGTAATCAATCTTAATTTTCCATTTTGATCCATCACCAAAATAATCTTTAATCATATCTGCCATGTGATTGATGGTAATGGTTATATGGTTAAATCCATATTTAACTAACTGTTGAATTATAATTTCTAGAATGGGAGTATGTCCAACTGGGACAAGAGGCTTAGGCATTGTTAAGGTGTAGGGCTTTAATCTTGTTCCTAACCCTCCAGCTAAAATTATTGCTCTTTTAGACATTGTACAAATCGGATTTAAATAAATTAATATTTTTCTGAGTCCATTCAATTGTTTCTTTAAGACCTTCTTGAATATTATATTTTGGATTCCAGTTTGTAATTTCTTTTATTAAACTGTTATCACAATAAAGCCTTGTAACTTCGCTTTTTTCAGGTCTGATTCTTTCCAAATTAGAAATGATTTTAATATTTTTTTTCGCTGTTAATTCACAAATAATTTTAACAAGATTTCCAATACTAATTTCTGAATTCATTCCAATATTAACGGCTCTTCCTATACATTTGGAAGATTTTGAGATTTCATAAAAACCATTAACCGTATCTTTTACAAATGTAAGATCCCTTGTGGGTGTTAAATTTCCTAATTTTAATTCTTTTTTTCCGTCTATAATTTGAGAAATAATTGTTGGTATGATTGCCCTAGCAGATTGTCTTGGGCCGTAGGTGTTGAATGGTCTGACTATCTTTACCGGCATATCAAAAGACCTGTAAAAGCTTAATGAGATTTCATCAGCAGAAATTTTTGTTGCTGCGTATGGCGATTGACCTACTTTTGGATGTTTTTCATCAATGGGAATATACTGAGCGCTTCCGTAAGTTTCACTAGTAGAAGTGATCAATATATTTTCAATATTCATCTGTTTAGATGCCTCTAAAATATTGTAAGTTCCTTCAATATTAGTTCTTATATACGCTAAAGGAGAAATATAAGAATATGGAATACCTATGAGAGCTGCTAAATGAAATACTGTATCAATATTTTTCATTGATTTAATCACTGAATCGTAATCTCTTATATCTCCTTGATAAATTTCAATTTTGTTTTTTATCTTTGATTTTTCAAGCCACCCCCAATTATTTTGAGAGTTATAATGAATAAAAGCTTTTACATTATATCCTTTTTTAACTAATAATTCAGTCAAATGAGATCCTATAAATCCTCCTGCTCCAGTAACTAATATATTTTTCATATATCTAAAGTTTTTAGCAATTTAAGTAACAAAAGTACTTAAATTGCAAAATTATCAATAAATGTAAATTATAAAATTGAAAAGTATCTGGAATTATAATATCTAGTATTTATATTCGTCAGACTTTTAACTTGACATTCTTGTTAAGTGCCTTCTATTTGGACTATACATATGATTGAGTGCAGGTAAGCACCACTTCTTATTAATCAATTGATAGTCCCACTTTTTCATCTATTTTTCAATTTTTTGGCAATTTAAGTATTTAAAAATTTTTTCCCACACTTTTTTCGCTGCTTCATGAGTGAAATATAAATTTATGTGTTTGTATGAATTACTGGCAAAAAATTCTCTTGATTTATCACTAATTAGAATTTTATATGTTTCTTCAGCAATCTTTTCATTACTATCAGTTCTGTTTATTAAATAACCAGTTTTACCGTTAATAATAACATCTTTCATATCTCCAACATCTGTTGCAATCACAGGAGTTTTACATGCCATACTTTGTATTACTGACCTGGGTAAACCCTCAGAAAAAGAAGTTGTTATGAATAACTTTCCTTGATTTAAGAATTTTACAGAATTTGTAACATATCCCAATAAACGTATGTTATTTTTGAGCCCTAGTTTTTTTATATATATATCTAAATTATCATAAATTGGTCCACTTCCAGCAATAGCTACACTGATATTTGGGATTTTCTTTTTTAGAATATATATGATGTCAATTAATTTATATAATCCCTTTTCAGGACTTAACCTACCCAGTGTAATTAAATCATATTTTTTTTCAATATAAATTGGTTTATATTTTTCTGTGGAAATAGAGTTTGGTAAAATAAATATCTTCTCTGATGAAATAGATTTTTTATTTATAAGAAAATTTTTACTTTCAGATCCTGTCACTGTAAGTACAGTAGCTGATTTATAAATGTAATTGGTTAAATATTTTCTAAATCCTTTATTTCTAATTTTAAATCTAGGATTTCCGATTATACTAACAACTGAAGGTTTATTATTAAACCATGAGCCAATTAAAGCAAACAAACCATGAGGAATTTCATATATACCAATATACAAATCTGGTTTTTTATCATTTATTATTCTAAATAACCTGATTAAAAACTTTAAAATTGTGTTATTATATACTCCCTCTAATTTATCATAAATATCAGATTTTAAATGAAGTGGTTGAGTGTCACGGTATAATATAACTTTTTTTATTTTCCTGGAAATTAAAATAGGATTTAAAAAATACTTTGAATCCTCATCAAATAATTTACAGGCTAATCTTATTATCATTAATCTTTTATTTATTGTAGATATACATAAATTTATCAAACATTAATTTCATTGAGAATTTTTTAATTACTCTATTTTTAGCACTAGTTCCTATAGATTTATAATGAGGTTGATTATTATAATGTAACATAATAGTATCTACTAGCGTACTTACTTTACCATCTTTTAAAATTGTGCCTGATTTATTATTTTCAATCAACTCTGAATTACCGCCATTATTTGAGGCTATTACAGGCTTATTCAAAGCCATTAATTCTAACAAAGAATTTGAAATACCTTCACCATGAATCCTAGAATTAGTTAGAAGAACTCCAAGATCACATATGTTGATCAAAGATTCAACATCCTTTAATTTACCTAAAAAATATATCCCATGATCATTAAATTCATCTTTTAATTGCTTTCTTAATTTACCATCGCCAACGCAAATAAACCCTATTTCTTTCTGTTCATTTCTAATTTTAGTAGCAGCATTTAAAAATGTTCTAAAATCTTTTCTTACAGAAAATGATGCTATCATAATAACCAAATATTTTTCAGAGATTTCATATTTATTCCTTATTATTTCTGGGCTTTTTAAATTTTTAAGTCTGTTAAAATCAAAACCATTATAAATTACCCTGCTTTTATTTTTAGATACTCTGTACGCATTGATTCCTGCATAAGAGTTTGACAAGATTATATCAGAAAAAATAAAACATAATTCTGATAAAAAACCATAATATGAAATTTTTTTATAATTAGGTGGAGCGTCAGTGATCTTACTAGAAATCAATTTTACTTTATTAAAAAATTTAATCGGAACAGCGTATAGGGTAGATAAAGTATCCCAAGCATGAATTATATCTGGATTAAAAAACTTATTAATTTGAATTATTCTATTTACTACGCCAAAATGTGAAAGAAAATTTCGATCAATAATATGAGTTTTTATCTTATAATCAAAAACTTCTGTATAGTGAACCTCATTTTTTAACAAGATTAATTCAACATGAAAAGAATCATGATTTTTTAATTTTTTTAATAATGACAGAGCTCTTCTTTCCTTTCCTCCAGCTCCCAAACTACCAATTATAAAAAGAATTCTAGTCAATTTTTAATTTTTAAATAAGGCTTGGTAACGAACTCATCATCTTTCATTATTAATGTCTTTTCTTTTTTTTCTTTTAATGAAGATCCATGAAGACTATTATCATATTTTAAAATTTTATCTATAAACTCATCAACCTTAGAAATATATTTAACCGGATTTCCAGCAACAATAGATCCTTCAGGAATACTCTTGGTAACAACAGATGAAGCTCCAATAATACAGTTTCTTTCAATAGTAACACCTGGCATAATAATCGTACCCTGCCCAATATATACATTGTCTTTTATGGTGACTTTACCGAAATACTCTAATTTTTTATATTTTTTATCTAATTTCCTAATAGACCATAGCCCGCCATGAGTTAGAATATGAACATTTCTTGCTATTCTGACATTATCTCCGATAGTTATAAGCCATGGTTCGGAACTAAAATTCTTTGTTGAAATATTACACCCTTTTCCAACATTAACACCAATTTTTTTTGCATAACTTTCAGCAGAAAGAAAATATTTATTGGTTATAGATTCAAATTTTTGAAGTATATTTTTAAAAATGTTCATATTAACCTTTATTTAATAAGTTTATAATATCGTTAGCCAAAACATTTGGGTCATGATTTTCCTTTAGATAATTTCGCAAATTTTGATGGTCTGAAAAACCGTTTCTTATAATATTTTTTATTAAATATGGAATTTCTGCGTAATTATCTGCTACAAAACCTAAATTATTTTTTTCAATAATACCATCAGGATCAGTAACTCTTCTTGTAATTACCGGAGTTCTATTTTCAAATGCCTCCAAATAAGTATTAGAGAAACCTTCGTAATGAGAAGTGTTTAATAGACAAACTGATTTTGATAAAAATATTTTTATTTCATCTCTGTCTAAAAAGCCTACAAATTCAACATTTTTCATTTTCCTAAGCTGATGTATAGCTAAGTTAGTAGCTTCATTCATAGATTGTTTAGAATCACCTGCAATTTTAAAATTAATTTCCTTACATGACTTCACAATTTTTAAAAGCGCCGGAATATTCTTTTGGTCTTGAAATATACCAACCCATGAGACATAATATTTTTTTTTAAGATTTAACTGTATATCATTAACAATAAAATATGGATTGTAAATAATTTCTTTATTATTTTGGGGAAACATTTTATTAATATTTGAGTATTGCTCATCATTTTGACATAATATTAAATCAGCATATTTAACCCCAATCCTAGACAGTTGATATTTAAAAAATCCTAATTTTTTTTTGTAAGTTTTTTTTTCGAAAACTATTTTATTAGAAATTCTTTGGACATATTTTGCGTTGGTTGACTTAGCTATAATCGCCCAAATAATTGTTCTCCATCCTGCAGTACTCAAATAAATAATTGAAGGGTTGAATAATTTTACAACTTTGTAATAATTATACAAATAAAAAATCCATATAAAATATTTTGGACTTGAATGTAAATATTTAAAAACCAAGGCTTCTTTAGTTATTTTTTTGGGACTTGTAAATTTCACATTATAGCCTAAATTTTTAAAACCTAATAGCCAGCTTGAAGTTTGAACAGCAGCTCCACCGGTGGATTCTTTATTAACCTCAAAAAGTTTATACATTTGATCGTCAACAAATAAAATATTTTTCATTGCTAATAAATGTTTTTTTATTCAAAAAATTTTTACCAAAATTAATATAAATCTATCATGCATAACTTGATTTCCTCTCACAGTATGCCATATAAGCAATAATAGCCAAATACATATCAGGTCTTCTAAATAGAAATAGTACTAAAACAAATATAATGCAGCTAAACAATATTTTATTTTTAAAGAGTATTTTAATTTTGGATCCAAAAAACTTAAAAATCATATTAAAATATACTATAAATAGTAATACACCTCCTGATGCTAAAATTTGAGTGTATTGAAAATTTGATCTTGTAATACCGACATATACATTCCTTGCTGCATCTTTATAACCAACTCCCAAAATGGGGTTATTTATAAAATTTTGAAAAGTAGCTATAATTTGAAGCAGTCTACCTTCCTGTTGAACTGTATCTGTAGTTTCAAATAACCTGCTAAATAAATTTATTTGAAGTAAATTTTTTAAAACTAAATCAAAAAATAAAAAAATAAATAAAACAACTGGGAAATAATATATAACGTTTCTAAACTTAATTGAATTTGAAAAATAAATTGTCATAATTATTATTGTTAGAACAATAGATCCTCTACTAGCTCCAAAAAAAGTAAGAGGAGTACAAAATAAGAAAATAAGAAAAATTGAGACTTTTAAATGAAAAATATTAATATGATATATTTCATATTTTTTAAGAAAAACTGCTATTAATAAGATTATTACATTTCTGTCATTAATTGTATTAATATTCAAGTTACTAAGGACTCTGCCACCCTCAGCTTTAATCTCAATAAATTCAATAAATGAAAATAATCCAAATAAATTTGCGTAGAATATTAAAATATTTATCAAAGAAATTATGACAAATGTTTTTAAAGTAAACCATATATATTTATTTCCAGCATTTATCAAAAAATAAAAACTCAAAATTAGATAGAAAATTTTTTGAGGAAGATCAGCCCAAATATCTGCTAGATTATTTTCATGATAAAAGAACTCCAACGAAAAGAAAAATAAAAAAAATAATAAAGCTGAGAAAAAACCATAACTTTTTAAAAATCCTTTTCTAATATTTTTTGAGATAATATAAAAACCAGGTAACAAAAAAAAGAAAAGTTCTTGAAATCTAATAGCGGGTATACCAAAATCATTAAACATAAATGTTATGTAATCATTTAATCTTAAAACAAAAATGATTATTAGAACTATAGATAACTTTATTGGGTTTAAATTCATATTATTTACTTATTTTAAATCCTTTTATTTTCTGATTAATTAATTGTAAGTAGTAAAAAACAGTGATTATTTGTACAAAAAATATAGCTATTAAATCAATTATTATAAAATTGTAAATATTTAAATTTTTTGTGTAATATAAAATTAGTGTGCCAATCAACAAAATAGAAGCACTTATCAAATAAGTTATTGGTTCAAATTTTAATTTGTTCAATTCTTTGGACTTTATAGCAAAAATAGCATAAGAAGAAATTAGCTTAAGCGGTATACACAAAGAAAATAATATGGCAATATTTATTGCGCTTGTCCATTTGGGTAATATAATAGGGATCAAAATATTTAAAGCTGCTGAAAGTATAACTAAAATAATTAATGAGAGGCCAATTAAAAAAGATGTTTCTTTAATTATTAATTTGTTAACTTCATAATACTTGTTTTGCGAAAGCAATTCAAAAACTCTCAACCCCCTTACCTTCATAACTGTTCCAATGAAAAGGGTAATAAAGATGTTAGCGATCGTTTCCGCAAATCCAAAAAAACCTACTATAGATAAGCTAAAGAATGAGATTATCAAAATTCTTTCAGTGTACTTAAATATACCAAAGGAAAGTGTTGAAGCAGTGAGGGGTAAACTAACTTTAAAAATTTTTTTAAACTCCTTTTTATCAAACTCAAATTTAAAAAATATACCCATACTATATATAACATAAAATATAATCAGCAAAGAAGTAATAATAGGAACTGATAAAACGCTATATATGTTAAAGAAAGGTACAGTTATAATAATAAAAACAGTATTTAAAATCCCGTTTACTAAAATAATTTTACTTAAATAATCAAAGTTTCTATTTAATGTCAATTCTGTTTTAATAATACCAAACATTTTAGACGTAAATAAACCTAAAGAAGCAAGAATTATTGAAATTTTGATTAATTGATTATCAAAAAATAAAGATGAAAAGAATCCAATAAATACCAGTAAAATACTTAAAATTATTTCTCCACTAAAGGCATTATTTTTTAATTTTTTTAGTTTTAATTTCTCGTTTAATGTAATATATGGAATCCCGTCTCTAATTACTGTTTCTTTAAAACCAAGATTTCCAAACTTATTTAACATCTGAATAATTTCAATGGACTTTAAAATTCCGTATACTTCCGGACCTAAAAATCTAGCCACAACAAAACTTTTTAAAATTTGAAAAGGTCTAAGAAAAATTTGTGCAGAACCTAATTTGAATATATCAGAAAAAGCTTTTGATTTAATTAATTTTTGAAAATATAATTTCAACATTTGTATTTATTTATAAATTATTCAATACTGTTACTTCTGCATTTATTCTATCTTTCCAACCAATAAGCTTGGGTTTTAAATTATTTTTAGTCTTTGAACTAAATTCACTTACAATGTTTTTATTTTGAAAAATTTCTTCTAAAAGACTGATTAAATTATTTTTCATTTGATATCTAGAAACATACTTTACATTATCCGTTAAAAAACTGTTTGACTCAATATCAAAATCGTTCTCTAAATCTTTTTTAAGAGTTATTATCATTTTTTCGTTATTAATTGATTCTAAAACAACGTTTGATAAATTACCTAATTGATTGAGAGATATGACAACATCAACTTCTTTAAACTTTAAGCTAACCTCAAAAAAAGTCATTTTTCCTAAATACTTTATTGAGCTATTATTGATTTCACTTTTTTGAACAAAAGATTTGAGTGAGCCATCTCCAATGATCCATAACTCCCAATTTTTCTGAAATTTTTTATTCAGTGAACTAAAAGATTCAATGATTTCAAAAATCCCTTTGTCAACTTCAAGTCTACCCAAAACGAGAAATATTAATCTTTTTCTGTCAAAGTTAAACTTTACATCATCAACTATCTCAACTCCGTTTAGTAGAACTTTTCTTGGTGTATCTTTATGTAAAAATTTTTGTAAAAAAATCTCAACTGGGGTTCCATCTTTTGATGCAATAACATAATCTATCTTCTGCTTAAATGATAATCTCTTAAAATAGTTTTGAAATCTATAAAAACCAGAATTAGAAAAATTTTGATATAAAGTGTGTATTCCATGTAACCTCAAAAATATTTTTCCTTTATAAAAATATTTTAAAAAAGGAATTAAATCAACATTCGCTCTGTCTAGGTAAATAATATCATAACTATTGATGTCTATTTTTTTATTTATTCTGTAAACATTAACAAAAGAATTTATTATATCCGAAATGATTTTGAATTTGATTTTAAATTTAAACCTCTGTATAAAGAAAAAAATAGAGTCATTAAAAAAGTCAATTTTAAAAATATTGTCTTTGTTATTTGAGAGAAAAACATAATCAAAATTGATGTCATATGTATTTAAATATTCAAGTAGCTTAACTATTGCTGGCATTCCTTTTGGATTCCACCTACGTTGAATTACCGAATCTTTTATACCGCTATATAAGCTTGTTATAAAAAGAATTTTTTTTTTGTAATTAGTATTATTCATTCAAGAAGTTTTGAAGAATCTTTACGGCAATTCTTGATTGGATATTATTCAACTTAACAGACTGATAATCATAAGAGAAAGACTCTTTCATTTTATCAGTTATTAAATTAAAATCGGGAACAATAAATGATTTTTTTGGGAAAATAATGTCATCTGGAAATAATGTTTTTGCAAACTCTAAATATAAATTTTTATGAATTTTTAAACATTCAATTGGATTAAATAAGATTTTTTTATTGAATTTAATTTTAAATTTATATTTTAAAGGAATACCCATAATAAACTCCGCAAAATCAACATCATAATAAGGGTTTGAAATTAAGCGGTTATTATTTACAGACGGCATAACAAATGATTCTCCATCAGCAGGTGTATGCCCGCAAAAAACTCCTGAAAGTATTATTTTCTGTGATTTTGAAAATCTATTCATAGAGAATATCTTATTCAAGTAAGAGTTTTCTTGGACATATCCATTACTTCTGTAATTTAAATAATTAGAGGTTATCGAATCTTTATCCATCCTGTAATTCTCACCGTAGTACTGATATTTAACTTTTTTAGATAAAAAATTAGGCAACAAGGATGCAAAATAGGTTCTAAATTGATTTCCCATACACATAAATAATGTATCTAGATTTTGTCCAAAATACATTTGCTCCCTTTCTTTTATATTTGTGTTATTCCATAAACTAACCAAATTTAAACTAGCTGTGGTACCACCAGGACCACCATTTAAAATATGTGTTTTATTTAATAGTGTTTCGGAATCTTCAAAGTTAATTTTATCGACTATATGATTTTTTATATTTAAAAATTTACAAATCCTCTTTGATTGATAATAATGTTTATCATTTTGGTCTAAAATCGAAGTATAGCAGGTTAGATTTACTCCGTTTTTAAGAAGAAAATATGCAATTAAAGAAGAATCAACTCCACCACTTAAATATAAGCCTACATGATCACTTTTAATAGACCTCTTGATTGCCCTATCAAAATAAAACTCAAAATTTTTAATAATTGTTTTCTTTGAATAATATAAGTCTTTTTTTGGCGAAATATTATATAAATATTTTATAGTTTCTACCCCGGTTTTTTTGTTAATTTCAATTACAGTCCCGGGTTCTACAGACTTTATATTATTAAATAAGCTAATTATTTTGGCAGATTGAAAACCTATATAATTTAACAATCCTTCTTTATTTAGTGAATCAGATGGCTCAATTAAATCTGAGAGGATTGATGAAAAATAATACTCTTTACCTTTTTTTCTATAATATAACGGAATAATCCCAAGGTGATCTCTAAACGCAATAATTTTATTACCTTTTGAATAAGCTGCTGCAAAAATCGAATCTCTTCTTTTATTTTCATAAAAAACTTTAAAATCAATATTCAGTAATTCATCATTGACTATGTTATAAGAATATAATATATTCATCTTACTGGTAAATTTCATCAAGAGCTTCTAATAGACAGAAATGAGTAGATTCAGTTCTAATTAGGTTATATAAATAAACTATCTTTTTTGTTCCTTTATGCTTATTTAAATTGTTTTTTTCGTTTGACAAGAAGGATGGTGGATAGATATGTTTAATTAATTTAGGGGTAATCTTTTTTATTAAAATATCCCAGTGTTTTTCATAAGCCTTAGAATTGCTCAAGATTTTATTCAACTTATTTATTGACTTGTGAAAATTATCAAAGTCATTAGTCTTCATTAGTCTAACCCCTGTGTTATTTAAGGATTGACTATAAGGAATAAGTTCAAAATCTAGTTTCAAATTATTATCAATTTTTAATTTCAAAATAAAACCTTCAAACCACGTCTTAATATTTGCCTTTCTGTCAAAAACAAAATTTCCCAATCCATAAAATATTGGAACCTCATTATACACCTCATATCCACTGTAACAATGTGTATGATGACAAACAATAGCACTTACTCCAGCTGACGATAAGAACTTCAAATTCTTTCTCATTTTTGGATAAGGTAACTGAAAATTCTCTACCCCTCCATGATATATTAAAAGAACAAAGTCTGCTTTACTTTTTGCTTCTACAATTTTCTGAAATATGTCAATTAAATCAAAATTGTGGGCTTGAAATGTTGATGTTTTTGAGAATAGAAATTCATTTTCTGCGGTATTGATAATTGCAATTTTTTTTCCTTTAATGTCAATGTAATAAGTTTCTTTTGCCTCTTTTTCTGAAACTCCGGCACCAACGGTAGCTATATGGTTCCTTTCACATAATTTAATTGTATCATTTAATCCTTTTCCATCATAATCCATGATATGATTATTAGCCAGAGTAACCATATTAAAACCACCTAGTTTAATAAACCTAATATTTTCAGGACTTCCAAACATACTGGGTCCTGATTTTTTAATTGGCTTATTAGCATTAGTTAGTGGAACTTCCAGATTCGTAATTGATAAATCTGAATGAGATATGGTATCAAGTAATTCTCTTTCATATAGAAAGGATTGGAGTGCAGAATCTTCTAGTTTACTAGAAATGCTTGGAGGAACAAAATCTCCTGTGATTATTATTTCAATATTATCAATCATGATGCATAATATAATTTTTTTACTTAAAGTTAATGATCCTTAAAAGATCTTTAGAATTATTGACGCCAATATACAAATCATCACCACAAATTTTAGTTCATTACTATGAGCCTTTAGTTTTGCTATGATTTATTTCCACATCTCATAGTCATAAACAAATTGATATAAATTTAAACTTCATATTAAAAGTTTACGTGAAAAATACACCCATATTTCTTATATATAATTCAGTTTAGTTCTTTTATAATGACACCTCTTAGTCAAGATGTCCATCATAGATTCTGGATAATCTCTTAAATTTATATCATAAAAATAAATTGGCTTATTGGACATAAAAGCTGACAAGAAAGTACTAGTTGATGTGTAATAAAAAATAAATGCATCTGCTTGCTCTGAACTTATCTCAAATTTATCTTTATTTATCTCTACATCATCCGGAAACAACTTTTGAATAACAGAAATATCTTTTACATATCCTTTTCTATTAACAAGGTTTTCAGGATGCATTTTATAAATTACCTTATATCCTAATAATTTTAACTTTTCTATAATCTTTAATTCCACATAAAGTTGTAAGGTGGGAAATATAGCAGTTACTGTAGAGAATGAACTTTGTCTAAAACGATTTCCAATAAGCATTACAGTAGAAATGTTATCATTTTGTTTAATATCTATATTTTTGAAACTGTCTTCGTATAGATTATTCTCCATTGTCCTTATTTTGCATTTATTATTTTCTAATGGTGGATAATGTTTGGCTATTTCTTCAAGCATTTTGGAGTTTTCTTTAGTGTATTCATAAAAGTAGTCATTCAATGATAACTCCAACCAACTCATTAGATCACAATTATAATTAACAGCTTCACCATGCCTAAAACCATGAACTTCACCTCCTGCAGCTCTTACTGCAACAGACATAATTCTAGTGTAATAGTTTATGTTACCACCGAGAAATAGCTTAACTTTCCTTTTTCCCATATTCTTTTTTACTACCTGAAGTACTGCATAAGACCGAGTGAAAATATTGTCTATGTGATTTGACAAGTAATTTTTTTGTAATGTTGACATCGACACCCCTAATGATTCCATGTAACGACATAATTCAATACTTATATTTACGGACGTATCTTTGATTTTTTTTAATAATAAAGAATCAATAGGTTTTACATCCTCTTTTTTATAAAGATCAAAAAAACTAAGAGAATATATTCTGCCCAAATACTTGTTTTGAGCATACTTTAACGCATTAACTGATCTAGATTCGTTAAAAATGTAAACACGAGGCTTCCAAAATAAAGGGATTGAAAACTTATTATCCTCTAAAAAAAATTTTATTTTTTTTAGTCTATGTTTTATTGTTTTTTTTTTATTGTCTACATCCGGAAATTTAACAAATGTATCGGGAATTCCTTCTTCAAAAATTGATTTATAGTAATCATTATTTTTAAAGTATAATGCTTTATTTCCAATCTTATCCTTTAATAATAATGCAAATATAAAATTTGAGAATTCAATATATATTTTATAATTTATTTTTATGATGTCTGCTAGCTCTTTTTGTTTTTCGATCTGACGATTTAATATTGACTTAACAGAATCTTCAATTTTAACGAATTCTTTCCACGAAATAGGCCATTCAAATGTCTTATACCAATTATCTACACCAATTGATAAAATACTTTCGATATCAACTGGTAAAGCTTTATTAGTTATTTTGGTCATTTCATTAATTTTATTTAATGTTCTTTAATTTACTGTAGTTTATATCTCTTTTAAAATCTTGATCACACCATCTTCACCTATAATGTATTCTACAAATTCTCTAAAAGCTCCCTCACCACCATTCTTCTTTGTTATAAAATCTACTACATCTTTAACATAATGAGACGCATTATTTGGCGCCGCACTAAATCCTACCGAATTTAAAAGTCTATAATCACCTATATCATCACCTATGTATGCAATCTGATCTAAAGAAATTTTAAATTCATCACATATTTTCTGCACAACAGATAATTTGTCATCAATTCCTTGATACAAAATATCAATTTTTAACTTTTGAGCTCTGTTGGCTACAATTTTTGTATTTTCTCCTGTAATTATTCCAATAGGTATATTTAGTTTTTTTAAAAAAAATACACCTATAGCATCAGATGTATTGAATTTTTTAAGTTCATTTCCTAATTGATCATAAAACATACCTCCGTCTGTCCATACACCATCAATATCTGTTAAAACTAGTTTAGGTAAAGTACTCATGATTTAATTTTTATTTGGTTTATTTAAAGATTCTCAATTATCATCCTCGTTATCAATTTCAAAATAATTAGTGTCATTTATTAATAGATACCCGATTCAACCATTTAATATGTTGTTGTTTTTCAAAATATCTAAACTATTACTTACATAAATTGCTCCATTTTCATCAAATTAAAAATTAGAGAATTTAACTTTCTTCTTCATAGATGTTATTAAAATATTGAATTTTAATATTTGTCTTGGACAGTTCTCCCTTGACATCTTTAACAAGTATTGATTCATCATATTCTTCAATTGTACCGTCATAACGATGTATGATTCTTGAATCTAATCCATACACTCGACCAGTGATTATCGTTTTAAGATTGCTAAATTCCATTAAATGCTTTTTGGATAAACTTATATCTTTTTGTGTGTAACCACTACTCCCAATCAATAATATATTATTTGAATAGTGTGTAAACTCATACCTATGTATGACTTCTGGTAAATAATTTTTACCCTTATACTCAGTATTATTAAAACCTGAAAATAAAATGGTTTTACCTTTTTGCTTTACCAACCTAATAGATTCTTCAAATCCAGATGATGATGAACAAGCCATTACAGTTATATCAAATTTATAAATTATAGAATTATTTGAAATAGTAATATTATCAAATTTTTTAAATACATCTGAAAGAACTTTTATTCTTTCACTACAACTTTCAATTATAGTAATTTTAGTATTTGGGTTTAAATTAGTAGTATAAATTGCATGAAGACACCCAATTGGACCTCCACCAATTATACCAATCTCTTTTTCTGTATTAGAAATATTACATTTTGCAAGTCTCCATGATCTAATAACACACGATAAAGGCTCTAAAAATGGCGAAAGATCTAATTCTAATTCAGAAACATCCACCAATTGAGTCCTACTTACAAACATTTTATCACTGAAACCACTTGGCTCATTATTGTCAAGCCCAGCATGTCTCATTGATTGACATAAATTTTCCTTACTATTTTCGCAACAAACACATACCTTTTCCTCATTACGTGTTAAACAATTTGAATGAGGTAATAGAGCATATGTTTTAATTGGGTAGTCTTCACCTACAATAGAACCTACCGCTTCGTGGCCACCAATAAAAGGGTCCTTATCATTTGCTGATTTTGTTAAATTAAATCTTCTTCTTTCTGAATTACAAACCGAAGAAACATTCCATTTAACTATAACATCTGAATCCTTTTTTCTTGAAATGTTTATTTTCTTGAAAAGAATATCTTCTTTGGGTTTTATTAATAACCCATTAATATTGATTATATCTTTCATTAATTAAATTTATCAATTACCGATTGAACATAGTGTCCGTCAGAGAATTTTGCAGTTCTTTCATCCTTAAAATCTTTTTTTGAAATTTCTTTTATAAAATTATATAAGCAATGAGTGTGTGCCATCAACCAACCATTAGAAACTTTTGGAGGAGGAAAATCAGATTTATCTTCTTTATTATTAAATGAAGGAATAAGCTTATAACCTTCATAATCTTCATCTTTCAAAAAAAGTTTAAAATAATTTAGGTTTTCTAAACTCCAATTTACAGCTCCCTTAGTTCCATGTATTTCAATTCTAAGATCATCAACACTCCCCGTTGAAATTCTTGACACTTCAATATATCCATCAGCATTGTTTTCTGTTTCACATAAAATGAATGCCATATCATCTACAACTCTGTTAGGCATTTTTTTTATTTTCTTATACGAGTTAATCTTAAAAGGTCCTAATAAAAATTTAGTGAGATCCAAAACATGTGGGCCAAGATCTACTAAGGCTCCACCAGTCCCTTCTTTTAGTCTCCAGGTGATAGGTCTTTTATTAATATAACTGCCATGCAAATACATAATTCTAAACTGAAGTATTTTTCCTAACTTATTGCTGGCAATAATTTTTCTTATTTCAGAAATAGCAGGAATATATCTGTATTCAAACACCATATTACATACTAAATTTGGCTTATTGATTGACATTTTAAGCATTTCTTTAGTTTCAAAAATATTCATACCCATAGGTTTTTCACAAAGAACATGCTTGTCATTTTGCAAAGCTAGTTTTACTTGTTCAAAGTGAAAATTATTCGGAGATGCTATGTAAAAAGCATCAATTGTCGGGTCATTTAAAAGCTCTTCAATATTTGATGTGATTAAACTAAATCCGTACCTTTTTTTTAAGCCCTCAATATCTTTAATGGATTTGTTTTTAGAAACCAAAATGGAGCTAATTTGAATTTCTGGAATATCTGGGTAATAATCGTTCAAAGTTTTAACAGCGGAATTATATACCTTACCCATAAAACCAAATCCAATTATTGCAATATTTATTTTATTCATAATTTATCTTTATATAGCTCTTCATAATGTGTTTATATTAGTAAAATAAGCAATTAATTTTTTATTTTGAACTTACTATAAAACCTATAAAATCTTGATGAATTTATAATTATCCATGATAGGAATTTGTATTTTTTTGTACGAATTACAGATTTTCGCATATGATAATTTTCATATTTTGCCCTTGTTCCTGCTCCAACTCCTATAGATTTTAATTGATGCATGTCTAGTCTTTCCAAATCACTAATAATAACAGGAATTCCTGTTCTTGATTTATTTGATGTTGCAATTTTCGATTGAAAACCATACAATAAAACTGTTCTAGGTACTTTTACGGGTTGTTCAGGTCCATGAAAACCTCTTTCATCAAAAATTATCAAATCACCTTTCTTACCATTAATTTTCCGCATATTGGTTTCTAGTTCTTTCTTTTTTTTATGTTTTGAAAGATTACCTTCTGGGTTATCTTCAATTTCAATTAAATGACTTTTTAGCGAGTAGCAAAACGCCCCTGTTTCAGTATCATGAAGATATAGTATGGCTCCACAACCAAACGGTTTATCTTTAGGTCCTCCAACATCTGCGCCAGTATGTCTGTGATATGGAAAATATTGTGTTCCAGTTCCAAGATCATTTTTCATTAATACCTCATTTAGTATAATTTCATCATTTATATAACTTTCAATAAAGTTTAAAACTGATTTATTAGCAACAAAATCCACTACTTCTTTACCAAGCAAAAGTCCGTCATAAATTTTTTTGTTTTGGTCCTTTTGAAAATAACCTAAAGACCCTAATATTGATGGATTACTTAGAATTAAACCTATTTTCTTATTGATTGTTTCAAGGTTTGATCTGTTCTCCAGTCCTCTTAACACGACAACTCCATCTTCTTTTAGATTTTCAAGTGCTAATTCTTGCCAATTTTTTGTGTTAGTTTCAATAAAATTATTATATAATTCCATTAGTATTATTTTTATTAAAAATTATTTATACGATTTATTTTATTCATGATTTATCTTCCTACAGTTCTTGATAATGTATTTTTTTCTGCAACAGAAACATCTTTGAATGCATTACCCAAAGCTAATTCAAAATCTTTGATCGCATTTATCATAACTTGCATACCTCTTGGTTCAAGAGACATTGCTTGGTCAGTTCCCCACATGGCTCTATCAAGAGTTACATGGACTTCAGTAACTTTAGCGCCATAAGCTACTGACATTGCTGTAATCATCGGAGAAGTATGATGTGAAGAAAAACCTGCAGGAACTTTAAATTTCTCTGTTAAAGTATTCATAACTTTTAAATTAATTTTCTCTGTTGGACATGGATAAATACTTGTGCACTGTAAAACAACAACTTTCTTGTCTTTTAAAATATTTAAGATTAATTCTAATTGATTAAAATCTGTTCCACCAATTGATAAAATTATTGGAATATTTGTTGTTTTTAGGGCTGAAATAAAATCAATATCTGTGCATTTATCAGAAGGAACTTTTATAAATGGTAATTTATATTGATTTAAAAATTTAATTGATTCAGTATCCCATGCAGAGGCAGACCAATCTATCCCAATTTTTTTACAATATGAATCTATCTCATCATATTCTTTTTTTGAAAATTCTATCCTTTTCTTATAATCAAAATATGTCATCTCTCCCCAAGGGGTAATTCTCAAACTATTTCTTTTGCTTTCAGGAACACAGAGCTCAGGCACTCTTTTTTGAAATTTAACTGCATCAAATCCAATATCATTAGAAATCTTAATTAATTCTTTTGCAAGTTCAATATCACCATTATGATTAATACCAATTTCGGCTATATTATAGCACTTCTCATTATTTTTATCAAAAATGTCAATAAATTTGTTTTTTATTTTAGTTCTATTTTTAAAATTCTTCATACATTATTTTTTTTTATTTCAGCTTTATTCCAATCTTCAATTGAATCTATATCAATAACCTCTTCCCTAGACAAAAGTAAAGGTATTACTTTATCTCCAGAAACAGACCCGTTTAAAACAACGTCTCTTTTTACAATTTCTAAATCTCCAGCGGAGTAATATGCTTTTGGAAGTTGTTGTCTTGGTAAATTGTAAGGCTCATGTATACTGTTTTCATAACCTCTGATATATTTTCCATCTGGAACCCAATGCTTGTATGGGTGTTCTTTACTTGGCATTACCGCTTTGATCGATGTTGCTTCTGGATTTAAGATCATTAAGTCTAAAGCTTTTTCAATCAATTTTTTTGGTCTTAAGGGAGATGTTACCCTCAATAAAATTATAAAATCATAAATAATATTATTTAATTTTTCACATTCAACCACAGCGTGAAACATAAAATCGATATCTTGGGACAAGTCAGATGAATACTTTTTTGGTCTTAAAAAGGGTACATTTCCACCATGTTGTGTTGCTATCTTGGCATATTCTTCAGAATCAGTTGAAACGATTGTATGAGTTATTAGTTTACACTTTTTTGCATAGCTTATTGTATGCGCAATTAATGGTTTTCCATTGAAGATTTTTATATTTTTATTTGGAATTTCTTTACTCCCAGATCTTGAAGGAATTACACATAAAATTTTCACTAAACTATTTTTTTGAATGGATGTACAGATAATTTATGTTTTGAAAAAGGGTGATAATCACCCTTCAAACCAATTGGTTCTAAATTTCTAATTTCATGAATAACTCTAACTGATTCGATTGCATTTTCAATTCCATAATCATCATTATTAATAATTTTATTATATACCGCTGTATGCAGGTCGTTAAAGCCATCACTAAACTCTAATTCTTCACCTCCAATTTTTATCGAACGATATGTTCTTTTTCCTAATAACTTTTGATCTTTTGGAATTAAATCTTCATTTATTGAAAGAAACCATCTAACCCTTGCTTTTTCAAATTCTAAATAACCGGAGGCTCGGTCGTGTTTAGCAAGATGAACCACATTTTTTTCCATTTTTCCAAAAATCCAACCTAGCATATCAAAAAAATGAATTCCTATATTAGTAGCTATTCCACCTGACTTTGATTCATTACCTTTCCATGATGTATAATACCAATTTCCTCTTGAAGTTATATATGTTAAATCGATATCGTATTTTTTGGATAATGAAGAATTATCAATTTTATCCTTTAATTTTAGTATTGAAGGATGTTCTCTTAACTGTAAAATATTATAAATTCTAAACCCAGTTCGTTTTTGTAAATTTAATAATGCATCTAAGTTCCACGGATTTAAAACCAAAGGTTTTTCACAAATAGCGTTTGATTCTCTTCTTATTGCCATTCTAATGTGTGAATCATGCAAATAATTAGGTGTACATATTGATAGGTAATCTAAATTAATATTGTTTTCATATTTTAACTTTTCAAGGTGTCTATCAAATCTTTCAGTTTCACTAAAAAAATCGGCATTTGGAAAAAATGAATCAAGGATACCTACACTATCATTAGTATCCAAAGCTGCAATTAAGTTATTTTTAGTGTCTTTTATAGCCTTTAGATGTTTTGGTGCTACATATCCTGCAACCCCTATTATGCCAAAGTTTTTCATGTTCCGATTTTTGTAACTAAATTATTTTTTAAAATGTATGATTCACCACTTTCAGAGCAAATTGCTGAACCATTTTCATCAAAATTAAGTCTATGTCCATATTCACTTATCCAACCGATTTGTTTCGAGGGATTTCCTACTACCAAAGCAAACGCAGGAATATTTTTTGTAACCACAGCACCTGCACCAACAAATGCATACTCACCGATTGTATTCCCACAAATAATGGTTGCATTTGCTCCAATTGATGCACCTTTTTTTATTAAGGTTTGTAAATATTCATCCCTTCTAATAATGGCACTGCGGGGATTAATGACATTTGTAAATACCATTGAGGGACCTAGGAAAACATTATCTTCACAAATTACCCCGGTGTATACTGAAACATTATTTTGAATTTTATTATTATTTCCAATAATTACCTCCGGTGAAATCACAACATTTTGACCAATATTACAATTTTCACCTATTACAGAATTTTTCATAATGTGGCTAAAGTGCCATATTTTTGTTCCATTACCAATTTTACATGGTAAATCAACAACTGAAGTTTCATGTACAAAAAAGTCTTTTTTCATTTTTTAATCTCCGATTCAAAATTTACAAACGAAATATATTTTTTCCCTTTAAAACTGACTTAATATCGTAAATTATATTTTTATCTTCAACTATTTGGCTAAAATCAAATTTAATAAATTCCTTATGAGCTACTGCTAAAACAACTGTGTCATACTTTTTTTCAGGACATTTTGTGAAGATTTTGATTCCAAATTCTTTTTCAACCTCAGATTTTTTAGCCCACGGATCCCATATATCGACTGAAGAACCCAATTGAATTAATTCTTTTATTAAATCAACAACTTTTGAATTCCTGATATCAGGACAATTCTCTTTAAAGGTTATTCCCAAAACTAAGATTTTTGAAGAAATGACAGGGATTTTATTCTTAAGCATGATTTTTGTAATCTGATCGGCAATATAAATACCCATCGAGTCATTTAGTCTTCTGCCTGCCAATATAATTTCAGGGTAATAACCTGCAGACTCAGCTTTTGTAGCAATATAATATGGATCCACCCCGATGCAATGACCGCCTACTAAACCTGGTTTATATTTTAAAAAATTCCATTTCGTTCCCGCTGCTAATAAAACCTCATTTGTGTCAATATTTAATATGTTAAAAATTTTTGCGAGTTCATTAACAAAAGCAATATTTATGTCTCTTTGGGAATTTTCAATAACCTTTGCTGCCTCAGCAACTTTGATTGAGGGAGCAAGATATGTGCCTGCTGATATTACACTTTTATATAATTGATCTATTTCTTTTGCAACTTTAGGATTTGATCCAGAAGTGATTTTTAAAATTTTTTCAATTGTTCTTTCTTTATCTCCAGGATTTATTCTCTCAGGTGAATATCCAGCATAAAAATCTTTTTCAAATTTTAAATTTGAGCCTTTTTCAATAATTGGAATACAGAAATCCTCCGTAGCTCCTGGGTAAACAGTACTCTCATAAATAACTATATCTTCCTTTTTAATATAATTTGATATAATTTCAGATGCTTTTTTTAACGGATTTAAGTTAGGTTTATTATTCTTATCGATTGGAGTTGGAACTGTGACAATATAAATTTCACATTTTTCTAAGTATTCAGAATTATCAGTTGGATATAGCCCGCTCTTTTCATCATTAGAATGTTCAGTAATTACAGCATTTAATTCCTCGCTTGTAATTTCAAGTGTAGAATCAATTTTTGATTTTATTTCAGCTACTCTTTTTTTGGAAATATCAAATCCAATAACATTATATTTTTTTGCAAAAATCACAGCCAAAGGTAAACCAACATATCCTAGACCAATTATTCCAATTTTTTTTCTTCTCATCATTATTTATTATAAAAATCTTTATACCAATTAATAAAACTATTTAATCCATTTAAAATTTCAGTGGTTGGCTTGTATTTGAATTCATTAACAAAACTATCAATATTGGCCCATGTTATATTTACATCTCCAGGCTGCATTGGCATAAACACCTTTTTTGCTTTTTTATTAAGTATGCTTTCAATAACTTCAACAAACTCTAATAAATTAACAGGCGAATTATTTCCAATGTTAAATACGCTGTAGTTATTTTCTAAATCATTTTCTTTAAAAATAACTTTAACCAGCCCCCTAATTATATCATCTATATAAGTAAAATCTCTAGATAAATCCCCATTATTGTAAATCTGAATTGGCTTGTCTTCTAGAATATTTTTAACAAATTTAAAATACGCCATATCTGGTCTACCCCAAGGACCATAAACAGTGAAAAATCTAAGCCCAATTGTGTTCAAACTATATAAACTGCTGTATGAATATGCAATTAGTTCATTTGATTTTTTAGTAGCAGCATACAAGCTTATAGGTTTATCTATTTGCTGTAATTCATTGTACGGAACTTCATCAGAATTTCCATAAACACTTGAACTACTGGCATATATAAATTTTTTTACTTTATATTTTTTTGATGATTCAATTACATTATAATATCCAACAATATTAGTCTTAATATACTCTGCTGGATTTTCTATGGAGTATCTTACGCCTGCTTGAGCTGCTAAATTACAAACAACATCAATCTCATTGTCTTTAAAAATTTCATCAATAGAATTTAACTCATCTATACCGGTGTGATAAAACTTGATTTTATTTCCGTAAGAGTCGCTGTAGCAAAATTTTTCTTTGTTTTTATTTTCATCAAAATTAATTCCAAGTAGTTTTAGTCTAGAATATTTCAAATCAATATCATAATAATTATTAAGATTATCTATTCCAATTACATTTACATCATAATCCATAAGAGTCTTACTTAGATGAAATCCTATAAAACCAGCAATTCCGGTAACTAAAACATTCATAACACTTAAAATTAATATAATTTTAAATCCAATATTTTAAATTTATCAGATATTATAATTGCAATTAAATCTGCGAAACTATATATTCTTTTAATCCCTTTTTAAAATCAATAAGTGGTTTCCAGTCCAAATCTTTATTTATTTTTTTTGTGCATATCGAATATCTTCTATCATGCCCAGCTCTATCTGAAATATATTCTATCTGTTTTGAAACTTTTTTATATTTTCTCATAATCAAATAAATCATTTCAATTAAATCATAATTAGTTATCTCATTTTTGGCACCGACATTATATGTTTTCCCTGTTTCAGACTGATTAAATATTTTTTCAATAGCTGAACAATTATCAGAAACGTGTATCCAATCTCTAATATTTAGTCCGTCTCCATATAAAGGAATTGGAGTATTATTATTTAGAGAAGTTATTATTGTTGGAATAAATTTTTCAAGATCCTGGTTATCCCCATAATTATTTGAACTTATAGAAATAGTGGTATTTAAACCATATGTCTTATTAAAACTTCTGACCAACATATCAGCACTTGCTTTTGAAGCGGAATAAGGAGAATTTGGGCTATACTTACTTTCTTCAGAAAAACTACCCACTAATGTACTCCCATACACTTCATCGGTTGAAATTTGATGAAATCTAGCATCATTAAATTCATTTTTATATTCAAATGGATTATTCATCCATGATTTATATGCGATATTTAATAGGTTGAAAACTCCATTAATATTACTCTCGATAAATACTCTTGGTGATTTTATGGATCTATCTACATGAGATTCAGCAGCAAAATTTATGACTCCATCGATTGAATATCTATTAAAGGTATGGTATATAAAATCATAATCGCAAATATTACCATGCAAAAAATTATATCTGTTGTTTTCTTTAAATCTTTCAGTATTAATTATCTTCCCAGCGTAGGTTAATGAATCAATATTATAAATAATCAAATCATTATACTTATTTAAAAGGTATTCGATAAAGTTAGAGCCTATAAATCCGCAGCCACCCGTAATCAATAATCTTTTTGATCTAAATTTCATTTTTAATTAAGATAGTTTTTAAAATGCATTTCTAAACTTTCCATCCAGTGATAATTCGCAATATTAAATTTTTTCTGGATTTTTGTACAATCTAACGCAGAATATTTAGGTCTATGTACATCATTATTAGATTCCTTTAAAATAATTTTTGAATTAGACCCTACCAGTTCTTTTATTTTTGTAACAAATTCTTGTCTAGAACAAAATCCTCCATTTGAAAAATGATAAATTTCAACAAATTCATTTTTCAATTTGGGTATTATTTCAAGTATTGCCCTGGCCAAATCAGTAGCATTGGTAGGTGAGCCAATTTCTTCTTTGACAATATGTATGTTTTCATTTTGATTAAGTTTTTTTGTAATTTTTTTTACAAAATTTTCTCTAAATTGAGAGTATAACCACGAAGTTCTTATTATTATTGAATTCTTGAGTTGAGAACTCAAAAGACTATTTTCTCCCCTTAGCTTTGTTAATCCGTAAAAATTTATTGGATTAGTTAAATCAGTTTCATTATATGGTGTTTTTTTTTCACCATCAAAAACGTAATCTGTGGAAATATGAATAAGTTTAACATTATTTTCGTGACAAAGCTTTGCCAAATTATCAACAGCTTGAATATTTACATTTTCAGCTAATTTTTTTTCAACAGCAGACATGTTTACATTAGTGTAAGCTGCACAGTTAATAATAATATCTATTTCGAATTTTTTTAAAAAACTTTCAACTTTTAAAAAGTTATTTATATTTAAATTATCCTTGTTAGTGAAAAAATATCTGTAATCGTATTTATCAGAGATATTTTTTATCGAGGTGCCTAGTTGACCAAATGAGCCTGTTATGAGAATATTATTTTTTTTCACCAAATAAACGGATCTTGATTTAAGTCTTTTTCAGAAATAATAATATCCGATTCATTAACACCCCAATCGATAGCTAGAAAATTATCGTTGTAGGGAATTCCAGATTCCATCAAAGGATTAAAATAGTTATCAACTTTATAGCTTATTACTGCATAATCACTTAGTGTCAAGTAGCCGTGTGCAAAGCCGGCCGGAATAAATAATGATTCATTATTTTCGGATGAAAGTATATATGAAAAATATTTTCCATATGTTTTTGAATTTTTGCGAATGTCAACTGCAATATCTAATATTTTTCCCTCCGAAACAGATATTAATTTAGATTGAGACTCAGGTTCTTTTTGAAAATGTAAACCTCTTAAAACCATATATGAAGACTTAGCCAAATTTTCTTGACAAAAATTAATTTTATATCCAAGTATATCTTCAAGCTCATTTTTTCTAAATATTTCCTTAAAATAGCCTCTTTTATCAGAATATTTCTCGTGGGAAATTAAAATTAAATCTTTGAAATCTGTTCTACTTAGTTTCATTTTATTAAATTAAATAGATATTTGCCGTATTCGCTATTCTTCATTGATTCTGCAATTTTTAATAATTGAGCATCGTCAATATAATTCATCTCATAGGCTATTTCTTCTATGCATGATACCTTTTTTCCTGTCTGGGTTTCTATGTCTTCAAAAAACTTAGAGGCCCTGATTAATGAACTATAAGTTCCAGTATCAATCCATGATGTATTATTATCTAACAGTGATAATTTTAACTTATTTTTTTTCAAGAAAAAATTATTAATATCTGTAATTTCTTTTTCTCCTCTTTGGCTTGGCGTTAAATTATTAGCTACTCTAATTACTTCATTTGTATAGAAATACATACCCGAAACTATAGTGTTACTTTTTGGTTTTGGTGGTTTCTCGACTATTTTTGAAACGGATAAATTTTGATCAAATTCTATAACTCCAAAATTTTTAGGATTTTCAACTTTAACTCCAAAAATGGTCGAGAAACCAGAAACCAAGTTTTCTTTTGCAATTTCAATATTTGACATGAAATTAACACCATGAAAAATATTGTCACCTAATATTAAACTTACATCATCGTTTTCTATAAAATCTGAACCAATAATAAATGACTCAGCTATTCCATTAGGGTTTTGTTGAGTTTCATAATTTATATTTAAGCCTAATTTTTTTCCATCTCCGAGCAAATTTTTAAATTTTGATAAATCTTGGTTTGTTGTAATTATCAATATATCCCGAATCTCAGCCAGCATAAGAATTGATAATGGATAGTATATCATAGGTTTATCGTAAACAGGTAAAAGTTGTTTTGAGGTTCCATGAGTTAGAGGGTATAATCTTGAACCATTACCACCAGCAAGTATTATTCCTTTGATTTTTTTCATTTATTTTTAACAAAATAATCAATAGTTCT
>MDTG01072537.1_pt1 | contig 43917 bp, 38 predicted proteins | sample 811421 | NCBI WGS metagenome assembly MDTG01 (sample SAMN05326645, study PRJNA326480) | marine metagenome | isolation source: seawater | place: Pacific Ocean: South East | collected 2011 | reverse complement strand
GGAGAGGGTTGCCCAGAAAAGAAAACTCATCCCGCAGATAAGTGCGACCCAGGCGGACTTGCGGCCTGCGCGCTTGCTGACGCGCATGAGAATGAATAGCCCTAGTAGACCTTCGATGATGAGCGATCCGCTTTTAAGCCAAAAATCGACGATGCTTTCTGAGTATTTGTAGACAAAGAGAGCTGCAATGATTGAAAGTATCCCAAATATGAATGAGCAGTTGCGCATGACATTCATATTCTGGAGGACTTTCGAGCTTGTTTGCCTTGCGAAGGGTTCCCAAAAGTTACAGTAAAAAACGGTGGAGCCGCTGTTGATGCCAGTGTCAATGGAACTCATGGCTGCAGCTAAAATACCCACAATGGCCAGGCCCAGTAATCCATTGGGAAACTGGTTAGCAATGAAATAACTAAATACTTGATCGCCGGGAATGCCTGCTTGGAGTTGTTGAGGATTTAATTGGTAAAATATAAAGAGGCCGGCTCCAATCAGTATGAACATGCCTACAATGAAAGGGATACACAGTCCAGCAAGGAGAAGGCCTCCCTGGGCGTGTTTATCTGTCCGTGCGACTAGGTAACGTTGTCCATAACTTTGGTCTGAGCTGAAAATGGCTAATTCTCCAACGAGAAAAAATACTAATGTGATGCCTAAAGATTCTGTGATGAATGTATCGTCATGAATGCTTGTATGGATGATGTTTTTTATGTTAGCCCACTGTAAGCCTGGATCTAGGGATGTATCCAAGATATGACTTCCGATATAAAATAGAGCTAAGATGCCGGCTGTAGCCAGTAGGACCGTTTGGAAGAAGTCTGTCCACATGACCCCTTCGATCCCCGTCATGTAGGTGTAGAAAATAACAACGAACCCACACACAAGAATGATACCGCTAACATCAGCCTGGGTGATGTAATGGAGCGCTTGGCCCACTAAAAATAAAATGAGGCCTCCGCGTAAAATTTGGTAGGCAATATAACACCCAGAAGCATAGAGGGCAATGCTCGCACCAAAGCGGTCATTCAGTAGAGTGTATATGGATGCATCTCTCGTTTTTCTGAGTGGCTTGACGAAAAATAGGATAGCAATGATCGCGCCTGCTAGAGGACTCACCATGTCTCCGATAATGGCATTGATGTCCATTGTATACCCAAGGACCGGAATAACCAAAAAAGCTACACTGCTTAAGTTAGTGCCCGTCAGAGAGGCCCCTATGAGCCACCAGGGCATATTGCGCCCACCGAGCATCGGATCTGGATCGCGTGTGCGTAGGCTGAGCACGGAGGTGACTACAATGAGAAGGCCTAGATAGATGAGAAGGATGGTTAAGTTCAGCATTGAGAAAATAATTTGCCAAGAAATATGATTTATAAAATGCACAGAATGGTATGTCCTGAAACAGAGTCGACTTAAGCGTTATAGCGCTCTAAGCATGCTTTGCGACGAGCTGGTAAAAGTCGTCAAAAAGAGGATCTGCATCGTTGGGGCCGGGCGCTGCCTCAGGATGGTATTGGACGGCAAAAAGTGGTAGCTCCTTGTGGCGCAAGCCTTCGACGCTGTTGTCCGTCATGTTGATTTCGGTGACTTCAGCGCCGCGTTGTTTAAGGTCTTCCTCGGTCGATGCGTAGCCGTGGTTTTGGGCGGTGATTTTGACGAGGCCTGTTTCCAGGCTTTTCACGGGGTGATTGCCACCGTGATGGCCAAACTTGAGCTTGTAAGTTTCTGCGCCGAGGGCGTGTGATATAATTTGGTGGCCTAGGCAAATGCCGAAAGTTGGGTAGTGCTCGATGAGCTTAGCGACGGTTTGGTGGATATCTTTTAAAATGGCGGGATCTCCCGGGCCGTTGGAAAGGAAGATGCCTTGAGGTTTGAGCTCCTGAATGGTCTCTATAGGGCTGTTGGCAGGGAAGACGTGTACATCAAACCCGTAGTAGGCAAGTTTGCGGAAAATGCTGCGTTTGGAGCCAAAGTCGAGCGCTGCAATGCGGAAACGGGGACGATCTTGGCCTGCGGGCTTAAGAACCGTGCCCTCAACGGTGAAGGGCTCGCTGGCAAAGCCTTGCTCGTTGAAAAAGTAGGGCTTTTTGCAGCTCACGTCAGCGACATAGTCGTGCCCGGAGAGACCCTCCCAGGCGCGTGCCCGGGCCAGAGCGTCTTCATCGCTTAGGCCATCCGTCGATAGGCAGGCCTTGAGGACGCCCCCGGTGCGGAGTTTTTTGGTGAGTGCTCGCGTGTCGACCCCTGAAAGGCCTGGGATGCCGTGGGCTTCCATGTACTCGGGTAGGCTGCCTTGGGCGCGCCAGTTGCTAACAATGGGACTGAGCTCATGGATGATGAGGCCGCTAGCTTGCACCCGATCAGACTCTTCATCGTCTTGGTGGACGCCGTAGTTGCCGATATGAGGGACTGTCATGGTGACGATTTGACCGCTGTAGGATGGGTCAGTGAGGATTTCTTGGTATCCTGTCATGCTGGTGTTGAAGACGGCTTCGCCGACGACGTTTGTTGCGGCGCCAAATGCGTGCCCGCGCAGGATGGTGCCATCTTCAAGTGCAAGGATCCCCGGCTTTCTTGTCTGCATGAATTTCCATGAAAACGCTTCTTCAAACATTCGCAATGAAATTTGGGGTCGATTTTCTGCGCTTTTTGTGAATAATCAGCTAACTTATGTATCCTAATGATGCTTATGAACATTGGTATTCTGGACAGGGTCTTTGGGCGGACGTTCCCGCTGAAAAATGGAATAGTTGGGTCTGGCAGTTGCAAAATCGTATCACGACAACAGAGCAACTCGAAGAGCATCTTGAGCTCAGCCCTAAGGAAAAAGCGGGTTGTGCTTTTGCCAACAAGAAGCTTGCTTTGGCGATTACGCCCTACTTCTTTAACCTGATAGATCGCGATAATCCGGACTGCCCCATTCGCAAGCAGGTGATCCCGCGTGGGGGTGAAATGAAGGTGGCTCCCGAGGAGATGCTCGATCCGGTGGGTGAAGAACATACGATGCCGGTTCCTGGGCTTGTTCATCGCTACCCGGATCGCGTCCTCTTTTTAGTGACGGATCGCTGTGCTGCTTATTGTCGCTATTGTACGCGAAGCCGTCTTGTTTCGAATGCTCAAGATTATAATTTTCACCCCGAGCTTGAGTCAGGGCTCAAGTATATCGAAAGCCACCCTGAAGTGCGTGATGTGCTCCTGAGTGGCGGGGACCCTTTGCTTCTTTCCGATCGCAAGCTCGATACCTTGCTAGAGCGCTTGCGGGCAATTCCTCATGTTGAATTTATCCGGATTGGCTCACGCATTCCTATTTTCTTGCCCCAGCGTATTACCCCTGAGCTCTGTGAAATCTTTAAAAAACACGGACCGATCTGGATGAGCATTCACGTGAATCACCCCCTGGAGTGCACCGAAGACCTCAAGCTTGCCTGCGAGCGTCTAGTCTTTGCTGGGGTGCCGCTTGGCAATCAGTCTGTTTTGCTGAAAGGGGTCAATGATGATGTCGAGACGATGCGTGCTCTTGTGCACCGCTTGCTCATGATGCGTGTGCGGCCTTACTATCTTTATCAGTGTGATCTTATCACGGGTAGTGCTGACTTTCGAGCCGATGTGCAAAAGGGCATCGATATTATCCGTGCTTTGCGCGGCCATACGACGGGCTATGCTATTCCACAGTATGTCATCGATGCTCCGGGTGGCGGTGGCAAGGTCCCTATCAACCCTGATTATGTCGAAGAGATTCGCGATGATGCTGTCGTTATTCGTAATTATGAGGGCAAGCTCTATACCTATCCTGCTTCACCCGATGGCAAAACTGCAGAAGGAGACGAGCTGAAGGAGCTGCTCGCTTAACTGAGGGTGTAAATATCTGGGTAGTTGCTGTAGTGGTTTTTGTCTTCCATGCCATAGCCTGACAGCCACTCCTTGCCAGCATAGGTGAAGGCATGCCAGTCTGGAGTGAATTGAGGGTTTTCGACTTCCCGCAGGACGGTGACGACAGACTTGACCTCGTGTGCATCTGATGCCATGCAGTGTTCTTTGACGGCATGAAGCGTGCGCCCTGTATCGCAAATGTCATCAACAAGAAGGACTCTTCGGCCTGTAAATTTTGCGCTAACAAAGTCGATAGTGACGGAGGCCTTGGGGCTGAGATTGGCTTCCGAGGAATAGCTCGTGCAGTGGCAAAAAGCAGGCTCAACCGGGTGGGGGATGTGCTTTAAGAGGTCCGAAAAAAAGAAGATGCCTCCCCTAAGGATGCATAGGGCAAGAACTTGCTCGTTGTGAACCTCGATGGCCTCTTGGGCCCAAGGGCTGATCGCTTCGGCCAAAGCTCGGATGCGCTCTTCGATGGCGGCCTTGCCGAATAAGGGGTTGAAGTGCGGAGGGATCTTTCTATGCTGACGGGTCATCAAATTAAAGCTTATGGAGACGATTGAATACGCAGATTTTGAAAAAGTACAGATCGTTTCAGGAACGGTTACTAAAGTAGAGGCATTTCCTGAGGCGCGCAAACCTGCTTATCAGGTGTGGGTGGACTTTGGCGAAACTGTGGGTGTCAAGAAGACCTCCGCGCAGATAACGCAGCACTATACCAACGAAAGTCTTGTCGGCAAGCAGGTCATGGGCGTTATTAACTTTCCGCCTAAGCAAATTGCCCATGTTCGCTCGGAGTTTTTGCTTCTGGGTTTTGAGGCAGGCGAGGGCGGTATTATTTTAGCTCAGCCGGAGCGTCTTGTCCCTAATGGGCAGCGTCTCCATTAAGCCCATGACTAGGGATATTAAAGTCCTGCTTACGGCGGGGTTTGCGATGTTCTCGATGTTCTTTGGCTCGGGGAACCTTGTCTTTCCGCTTCTCATTGGCACACAGTCCCTAGATGCTTACCCATGGGCGATTGTAGGCCTTTTGGTAACCGCTGTGCTCGTTCCCTTTCTCGGCCTGATTGGGGTCGTCTTGTACCAAGGTAGCCGGCATGCCTACTTTGGCGGGCTGGGTGATCGCGGGGCATTCTTTTTAACGGCGATTATCTTGTCGTTGCTTGGGCCTTTTGGTGTTGTGCCGCGCTGTATTACGGTTGCCTACGGTGGGGTTGAGCTCATGGCCCCGGAGTTTCCTGTATGGCTCTTCAGTATGCTCTTTTGCTTGCTCATGGCTGCGCTCATTTGGGTGCGCCACAAGATCGTCACGCTGATTGGGCGTGTGCTGACCCCTTGGCTCATGTTAGGGGTGGTGCTCGTTATCATTGCTGGGCTCCTTGAGGGAGAGCCTGCTGATGTCGCTACCCTGTCTTCCTTGCAAGCCCTGAGCTATGGTCTTCTCAAGGGCTATCACACGATGGATCTTTTAGCGGCCTTTTTCTTTGCAACGACGACGGTTTACTACTTGAAAGCCTATGTGAGCGCAGAGGGGGGGAGTACGCGCAAGTTGCTTGGGATGAGCCTTGGGGCAAGTGTGATTGGAGCAAGCCTCTTGGCACTCGTCTATGTAGGCTTTGTCAGCCTGGGGGCACGTTATGCCTCGAGTTTACAAGAAGTGCCGCCAAATGACTATTTGGTGGTGATTGCAGGGCAGGCGATGGGGGACTTGGCGATTCCTGTTGTTGCTGTGACGATTGGCCTTGCTTGCTTGACGACGGGAGCCATTCTCTCCGCGCTTTTTGCGGACTTTGTTTACCAAGATGTGTCGCTGCGCCGCATTCGGCGAACCTGGGCGATCCTTGCAACGCTTGGCATTAGCTTTGTATTCTCGCTGGTTGGCTTTACGACGATTAGTGTTTGGCTCGGGGCCATTCTCGAGGTGATGTATCCAGCGCTGATTGCACTGGCGCTTGCCAATATCGTTCAGCTGCGTGTTCAGCGCAATTTGGGAAAGCCCGCCTTTTGGGGCGTTTTTGCGGTGAGTTTGATCGCTAAGCTTGTGCTCTAGGCATTTTCGTTGATGGCCTGCACGCGTATGCAGGCGACATTGTGGTCGCGATAGCGCTCAAGCGCTGGGCATGTAGCCTTGCAGGCTTCTTCAGCGTAGCGGCAGCGTGGATGAAAGTGGCAGCCGCGAGGTGGATTGAGCGGGGAAGGTGGATCTCCCTCAAGCAGGATACGCTTGCGCTTGTGTTTAGGGTCTACCTCGGGAATTGCGCTGATGAGGGCCTGTGTGTAGGGGTGGTAAGGTCGATCAATTACTTGGGTAGCTTCGCCAATTTCAACGATTTTGCCAAGGTACATAACAGCGATCCTGTCTGCGATGTATTTGAGGACCGATAAATCATGGCCGATAAAGATCATGGTTAAGCCCATTTCGCGACAGAGTTTGCGCAGGAGATTTAAGATTTGAGCCTGGATGGAGACATCGAGTGCAGAGACTGGCTCATCGGCGATGATAAGTTTTGGCTTAGGGGCCAGGGCCCGTGCAATGGCGATGCGCTGACGTTGCCCGCCTGAAAACTCATGAGGGTACTTTTTCATGTGGCGTGGATCAAGGCCCACTTTTCCCATGAGTGTAGTGATGTCTTGAAGGCGTATTTGTCTTGATGTCTTCGTTTGTGTATTGAGTGCTTCTGAGAGAATGTCAAAAACGGTCATCCGTGGGTTGAGCGATGCGTAAGGGTCTTGAAAGATCATTTGAATGTCCCCCCGGGTCTTCCGCAGGGACTGGCCAGAGAGTTGCCCTAGGTCTTGACCTTCAAGCTTGATACTCCCCGAGCTGGCTGCTTGAAGCTGCATGATGGTGCGAGCGAGGGTTGTCTTGCCGCAGCCTGACTCACCAACAAGGCCGAGGATTTCCCCTTTTTCAACGTCAAGAGATACGCCATCGACGGCCTTGACAAGGCCTCGAATGCGCTTGCGCAAGAAGCCGCCCCAGACGGGAAAGTGGACTGAGATGTTTTTAACTGCGAGAAAGGGCTCGTTCATGATAGATCCCCCTGTTGGTAGCGAATACAGGCGGAGAAATGTTCTTCGCCGATGGGCTTGAGCTCCATGGGTGTTTCGTCGCTCGAGCAAGCTGGAATGGCATGCTCACAGCGGGGAGCAAAGGGGCAACCTCGGGGTGGATTGGAGAGGTCTGGAGGGCTTCCTGGGATGGTGTAAAGGGCGGTCTCCTTGTCGTGCAGAGCTGGTATGGAGCTTTGCAAGGCTTGTGTGTAGGGGTGTTTGGATTGCTCAAAGAGCTTACGCGTGGGTGCAGACTCGAGCGTCTTCCCTGCGTACATGACGTGCACTCGATCACAAAAGCCGGATACGACGCCGAGATCATGAGTGATGAAGATGATGGATGTCCCGAGCTCGGCTCGGCGTTTTTGGAGGATGTCGAGAATTTGTGCTTGGACTGTTACATCGAGGGCGGTTGTTGGCTCATCAGCAATGAGGACCTCCGGCCGCGTGATGAGGGCCATGGCGATCATCACGCGTTGGCGCATACCCCCTGAAAATTGATGAGGATAGTCTTCGACGCGCTTAGCTGCATCTTGTATGCCGACTTCCTCAAGGGCTTCGATAGCTCGCTTGTGAGCCTCCCGGGTACGTATGGATGCATGCTCTTGTAAGGCTTCTGCAAGTTGAGTGCCGACCTTGAGGAAGGGGTTTAGCGATGTCATGGGGTCTTGAAAGACCATACTGATGCGCTTTCCTCGGATAGATCGGAGCTGTTTTCTAGATGCTTTGAGAAGGTCTACATCTCCTAGGAGGGCCCGGCCAGATTCGATTTTGGCAGGTGGCTGAGGGAGGAGCCCAAGGAGAGAATAGCATGTAACCGATTTTCCTGAGCCAGATTCTCCAACGATGCCGAGGATCTCACCCTCTTTAAGGTTGAAGGAGACGTCTTGAACAGCGCGCACGATGCCGTTGCGCGTGTAAAAACTCGTCGTTAGGTGTTGAACACTGAGCAGTGGCTTCTGTGTGTTTGAAAAATGCATACGGTGCTGCTTAGTCTTGTGCGCTTTGTGGATCCAGAGCGTCTCTTAAGCCGTCCCCTAAGAAATTGAGTGCGAACAGTGTGACTGAAAAGAAGAAAGCTGGGAAGATAAGTAGCCATGGGTAGACTTCCATCATCTCGGATCCGTCTTTAATGAGTAGGCCCCAAGAGCTCATTGGGGGCTGGACGCCAAGACCTAGAAAGCTGAGAACAGCCTCAAGCAGCATGGCCGAGGGGACCGTGAGGGTTGCATACACAATAACGGGACCGAGCACATTGGGGATGAGATGCCTTAAGATAATGCGGTTGCGGCTCAGCCCTAGGGCGACGGCAGCTTCGATAAACTCGAGTTTTTTTAGCGAGAGTACTTGGCCTCGAACGATGCGAGCCATGGTGAGCCACTCAACAGCGCCGATGGCAAGAAAGAGTAAGACGATGTTGCGGCCAAAAATGACCATGAGCAAGATGACAAAGATCGTGAAGGGGAGTGCGTAGAGAATGTCGACAATGCGCATCATGAGCGCGTCTGTCTTGCCGCCTGCATAGCCGGAAACAGTGCCATAAAGCACCCCGATGAGAAGCGATACGGCCGTTGCTGCAAAGCCAACCCCAATCGATACGCGCCCGCCATACATGATGCGTGTGCACAGGTCTCGGCCGAGATTGTCTGTCCCCATCCAGTGGGCTTTGCTGGGTGGTTGGCTGACAAGGCTTAGATCTTGGTCGTTGTAGGAGTAGGGTGAGAGCCATGGCCCTGCAAAGCTGAAAAGGAATACGACTAAAAAGATACACCCGCCAAGGAGCGCTAAGCGGTTTCTCGTAAAGTGGTACCAGGCGTCCTTCCAGAGGGATGTCCCCGACTCTAGAGTCAGGGCTTCGTTTGCCGTATTGTCGATCAGTGCGCCCATATGTTTTTAGTCGTGAAGCCTTAAGCGAGGGTTCATCGCAGCTTGGATGATATCGACAACGAGATTGAAGAGAACGATGAGAATTGCATAGAAGAGAACTGTCCCCATGATCATCGTGTAATCGCGGTTGAAGGCGGCGTTAACAAAGTGTCTGCCAAGACCGGGGATTTGGAAGATAGTCTCAACGACGAAGGACCCGCTAATGAGCCCTGCTACCGCTGGCCCTAGGAAGTTGACGACAGGAAGCATGCCTCCTTTTAAGCTGTGCTTGAAGATGACTTTGTGCTCGGGGACACCCTTGGCACGAGCGGTGCGGATGAAGTCTTTAGAGAGGATTTCGAGCATGCCGGCACGAGTTAGACGTGCGATATAAGCGCCATAGAAGAGCCCCAAAGTTAACGAAGGGAGCACGCGGTCCCCCAGGGTGTACCAGCCTGAGACGTGGAACCAACCAAGGCCAATGCCGAGGGTGAGGGCAAGCAAGGGCCCAAGGACGAATGTGGGGAGACAGATCCCAAGCATTGAGAAGGACATGGGTAAGTAGTCATAGAGGGTATTAGGCTTGAGGGATGCGATGATCCCTGCAGGAATGCCTAGTGCCAGGGCAACGAGTAGAGCATAGCAGCCTAACTCAAGAGAGACGGGGAAGGACTCTGCGATCAATTCCTTTACCGAGCGACCCTGGTAGGCGTACGAGGGACCTAGGTCGAGCTTGAACAAGTTTTTAAGGTAGTTGCCGTATTGCACGATAATAGGATCGTTGAGGCCGTAATGCTCGTTGATCTTTTCTAGGATCACGGGGGAGACTTGGCGCTCTTGACTGAAGGGCCCTCCAGGTGCGAGGCGAACCATAAAAAACGTGGCCGTTGCTATGAGAAGTAGAACGGGAATGGATTGCAGCAAACGACTTGCAATAAATTTTAACATCCTATGTGAATCAAAGGCTTAAGGGATGCTTTGGGTGAATGCGCTAGGTGTCAAGTGGTGTTTTACGATGACTCGAGATAAATGTACTTCAAAGGACGGTTATCCAGGAGCTTTGGATTCCAGTTTTTGACGTCCGGACTCATGATATAGATGCGCGTTGTCCAATAGAGAGGGATCATCGGCATGTCTTGAAGTAAAATCGTTTCTGCTTGCTGGAGATAGGCATGGCGTTGCTCGATATCGCTCGTTTGGTAGGCTTTTTTGATGAGAGCATCGTAGTGTGGATTAGACCAACCTGTGTTGTTGTTGCCGTTGTCGCTTGTCCACATGTAGAGGAAGGCCATAGGGTCAATATATCCAGCGACCCAAGCTGATCGGGAGACGTCATAGTTGAGCTCGCGCTGAGAGTTAAGATAGACTTTCCATTCTTGGTTAGAGAGCGTGAAGTTGAGATTTAGGTTTTTGCGCCACATCTGTTGGATTGCCTCGGCAACAACCTTGTGGGTTTCTGAGGTGTTGTAGAGGATATCCATCGTTGGAAAGCCCTTACCATTAGGGAAGCCCGCTTCTTCGAGGAGTGCGCGCGCTTTCTCCGGGTTGTACTCAACTTCTTGAGGGGTTGAATAGCCTGCTGTGCCATCGGGAGTGTAGCCGTGAGCAGGTCGTTCACGGCCAAGGCTGACATTTTTAATAAGGGACTCCCGATCGATGGCAAGGCTGAGCGCTTGGCGTACGCGCTCATCGGTGAGGGGCCAGCGGGTGACGTTGAGCCTGTAAAAGTACGTGAGAACGTAGTCATCAATGTGGATGAGCTCTGGGTAGTTCTCGAGATAAAAGTCAATTTTGTTGATCGGTACACGGCTTACGTAATGGATTTGCCCAGCTCTAAAGGCGCGTTCTTCGGCGTCATGTCTGTCAAAAGGAAGGAAGTGGACTTCTTTTAGTTGTACGGTGTCTGCGTCCCAATAGGTGGGGCTTTTTTCAATGATGATTCCTTTATTTGTCACATGTTCTTTGAGACGAAAAGGCCCATTGCCGACATAGTTTTCGGGGCGCGTCCACGTTGATAAGCGAGAGTCGATTTTGCCAAATTTTTCAATCGTTGCTGGGTGGACAGGAAGCCAATAAAAATGCTTCAGCATGTTGAGGAAGTTGGGCATCGGATATTCGAGCCTAAGCTCGAGGGTGTGATCATCCAGGGCTTTCGCTCCCACGAGGTCGAAGTCTTCAATCTCACCTTGGTGGTAAGCTTCCGCATTGTGAAGAACATAGAGCATGTCTGCAAATTCGGCTCCAAGGGCAGGAGAGAGCATGCGCTTGTAAGAGTAGACAAAGTCTCCAGCGACAACGGGGTCTCCATTGCTCCAGCGAGCGTTGTCTCTTAAGTGGAAAGTCCACGTGCGGAAATCATCCGAGTGGCTCCAGTGTTCGGCGACGCCGGGCTCGGGGAGGGTGTCGTCCGTTGGGTGGTAGATCACAAGACCCTCCATGAGTGATGTCGTGATGATGCCTGCATACATGCCCCGAACGAGATGAGGGTCAAGCGTTTCAGCTTCGCCAGGATTCCCCATGAGGAGGATGTTCTCACGCGTCGCTCGCTCAACGGGGGTTTCCCGTTTGCTGCAGCCACAATTGAGCCCTACGAGGAGATGGCTCAAGAGAAGACTGGCGAAGACGATACGTGGTTTCATTTTATTGTTTTATTTTGAGTTAACTAGAACCCCAAAGCAAAACGGCGCTCCATAAGTACTTCAAGATAATAAACAGCAATTCTATAGTTGATTGATAATAAAGGCCTAAGGGAGTTCGAAAAGCTTTGAATAATTCTCCGGTTATTGTTTTACTCAGAGCTCTTTTTAGAAATGTCCATGCGCTTAAGTATTATTATCCCGGTGCTTAATGAGGAACGCACGCTAGAAGTTCTTTTAGATAAAGTACATGCAGTTCCTCTTGAGGATAAGGAGATTATCGTCGTCGATGATGGTTCCACCGATGCGACGCACACTTTATTGAAGGGTAAGCTTGCTTCCAAGGTGGATCGTGTGGTCTACCACGACAGAAATCGCGGCAAAGGAGCTGCTTTGCGTACGGGCATGCATGAAGCACGGGGAGATATTATTTTAATCCAAGATGCTGATTTGGAGTATGATCCTCAAGAGTATCCTCGCTTGATAGCACCTATTGAAGACGGCTATGCTGATGTTGTCTATGGCTCGCGCTTTATGGGCATGGGACCTCATCGGGCGGTTTATTTTTGGCATTGGCTTGGAAATAAGGCGCTAACCATGATCTCGAACCTTTTTACCAATATTAACCTAAGCGATATGGAGACTTGCTACAAAGTCTTTCGTCGTGAAGCCCTCGAAGGCATTGTTATCGAAGAAGACCGTTTTGGTTTTGAGCCTGAAATTACAGCTAAGCTTGCAAAGAAAAAATGTCGAATCTACGAGGTAGGTATTGCTTACTACGGTCGTACTTACAGCGAAGGCAAAAAAATTACTTGGCGCGATGGCTTTAGAACTTTGTATGCCATCGTGAAGTACAACTTGTTTCGCTAAAGGTTTTTTATAGGAAGTGTTGCGCAATCTAGTTCCTGCGGCCCCAGCGTGGAGGTTCAGGAGCTTGAAGTTCTGCAGTTTCTATTTGGATGCCTCGTAGCGCAGAGTGTTCTTTGAGCTTATTGAGAGCATCGGTGTCGATAGAGCACCTCAGCGATGAGGCGATTTCAGAGTGAAGAGCAGTGTCGTTGCCAGTCAGAAAGTGTAAGGCTACTTTTGTGCTACCTTCGTTGGCTTGGATATAGTCGCTCAAGCGTTGTAGGAAATCATTCGTATGCTCGTTGCAGTCGATAAAGTAGTGAACCGACTGAATGAGCCCAGGCAAGCGTCTGTCAAGAGTGCCGACATCCGTTGCGTTGAGGCGAAGCTCGCCATTATTGTCTTTTACTTGGCCTTGGATGAAGAGTGTTTTGCCCTCTTCTAGCTGTGTGCCATGATTTTCAAAGGCGTCGGGAAAGAGGTTTACCGTGTAGGTGCTCTTTTCGGTGGATAGGCTGAAGAAGGCCCATGGGCGGTTGTCCCGTTTGGTGAGGCGTTTGTTGATATTGGATGCGACGCCACAGAGCCGGAATGAGTCGCGGTCAAGGTGTTTTTCAAAGTCCTCTTCGCGGAAGCTGTTTACCGCTTCAGCCAAGATTTTGTAGCGCCTCATGGGATGACCAGAAAGGTAAAAACCAAGTAACTCACGCTCGTAGTTGAGCTTGTCTGCTTCTTCCATTATGGGGCCGGATGTTTGCACTTGCATCCGAGGATTCTCAGATGCATCGCTTGTGTCCATGAGGTCGAAAATAGAGCCTTGGCCTGCTTCGCGATCTTTTTGTGTGGAGCTGACTTCACCCAGGATGGGATCTAGCGAGTCGAGAACGTGCTGCCTGTCGTCTCCAAAACAGTCAAAAGCGCCTGTTTTGCAGAGCGCTTCGAGTACGCGACGGTTGACGACGCGTGTGTCCACCCGGTGGGCGAAGTCGACAAAGTCTTTAAATAGCCCATTGGCATCGCGTTCTTCGAGGATTTTTTTTGCAGCTGCATCCCCGACGCTTTTGATCGCTCCAAGTCCAAAGCGAATGGAGCCTTGATGGGTCTCTGCATCGATGCTCGGCGTGAACGTTTCTCGTGAAATGTTAATGTTGGGACCAAGAACGGGGATTTCGAGGGCGTTACACTCTTCGATGAAGTGGGATACCTTGTCGGCATTGCCTAGCTCACTAGAGAGGATGGCGGCCATGAACTCGACCGGGTAGTTGGCTTTGAGGTAGGCAGTGCGATACGCGAGGATCGCGTAGGCGGCTGAGTGCGATTTGTTGAAGCCATAGCCCGCAAATTTTTCTAGAATGCCAAAAATAGCTTCCGCCTTGTCCTTGGGGATCTGGTGGTGTTTTTTAGCGCCCTCGACGAAGACGGCCCTTTGGCGCTCCATCTCTTCGACTTTCTTTTTACCCATGGCACGGCGTAGAATGTCCGCACCGCCGAGTGTGTAACCTGCGATGAGTCGAGCGGCCTCCATGACTTGCTCTTGATAGACCATGACTCCGTAGGTCTCTTGGCAGACATCTTCAAGCAGCGGGTGGGGGAATTTGATCGTCGATGGGTCTTTTTTGCCTTTGATGTAGTCGGGGATCCAGTCCATCGGGCCGGGCCGGTAAAGGGCGATCAAAGCGACGATTTCATCGATGCTCGAAATGCTAAACTGCCTGCAGAGGTTTTGCATGCCGCCGGATTCAAGCTGGAAGACACCAACGGTTTTTGCCTCGTTGAGAAGCTTAAAAGTCTCGGGGTCATCGAAGGGGACTTTTTCGATGTCAAAATCTTCTTTGCCAGGTAAGCGACGAACGTTTTCTTGAGCATCTGCAATGACGGTCAGCGTTTTGAGCCCAAGAAAGTCCATCTTAAGGAGCCCAAGGCCTTCGACAGGGTCTTTCGGGTACTGTGTTGTCAGTGCGCCTTCTTGGAGGGTGACGGGGATGAGGTCTGTCAATGGGCGGTCACTGATGATGACGCCTGCCGCGTGCGTTCCTGTATTGCGCACCATCCCTTCGATGATTTTACCCTGTTCGATGATTTTTTTTGCGAGCTCATTACGCTGCGTTTCGCTGCGAAGTTCTGCACTTTTTTCAACAGCACCTTGCAGGGTAATGCCAAGCTCATCAGGGACCATTTTAGCGATTCTGTCTGCCTCTGAGTAGGGAATGTCGAGCACGCGAGCAAGGTCTCTAACGACCATCTTCGCTCCGAAGGTACCAAATGTGATGATGTTTGCGACCGACTCTTGACCGTATTTTGAGCGAACGTAGTCAATCACCTGGCCGCGGCGACGCATGCAAAAATCGATATCAAAGTCTGGTGGGGAAACGCGTTCTGGATTTAGGAACCGCTCAAAAAGAAGCCCGAAACGTATTGGGTCGATATCTGTGATCTTTAATAAGTAGGCGACAATACAACCTGCTCCTGATCCCCGGCCTGGACCGACGGGAATATCTTCTTCGCGAGCCCAGCGGATAAAGTCCCAGACGATGAGGAAGTAGTCGATAAAGCCTGTTTTTTCGATAATCGATAGCTCATAGTCGAGACGCTCGCAGAGAAGTTTTGCGTGCTCGGGATCATCATTGGTCTCTGGTTTTGCGTAATCAACACCATAGCGGTCTACAAGGCCTTGCGTGCACAAGTGCTTAATGTAGGCTGCATTGCTGGAAAACTGCTCGCTGATAGCTTCGTCTATTTTAAAGACAGGATAGTGATTCTCGCCGAAGGGTAGCTCGAGGTCGCACATTTCGGCAACGCCCACGGTGTTGGTGATCGCCTGAGGATACTCTTTAAAAATGCGCTCCATCTCTTCGCGCGATTTCAAATAAAATTGCCGTGAGCTGTAGCGTAGGCGTTTTTCATCAGCGATTTTGGTCCCCGTTTGGATGCAGATCAGTGCATCATGAGGCTCCCAGTGGTTGGCCTCCACGTAGTGTACGTCATTGGAGCAAATCGTTTTGAGATCAAAGGCTTTGGCAAGTTTGATTAAGTCAGGAATGATTTGCTGTTGTTCTTTGAGCCCGTGGTCTTGCAGTTCGACAAAAAAATTTTCACGGCCAAAAATGTCTATAAAGCGCCGGATTGCCGTTTCTGCTCCAGGAAAGTCACCTCGAAGGAGATGTTGAGGCACAACGCCTTGCAAGCATCCTGTAAAGCCAATGAGCCCCTCAGCGTGTTCAGCAAGGAGCTCCATATCGATGCGTGGCTTGTAGTAAAACCCATGTACGTGAGCTTGAGATGAAAGTTTTGTCAGGTTTTGGTATCCCTTAAAGTTCTTTGCGAGGAGACCCATGTGGTGGGTCTTGTGCTTTCCGCGCTCGGGTTTTTCGTACATTCTGTGGTCGTACACGAGGTAGACCTCACAGCCCAAAATCGGCTTAATGCCGTGTTTTTTAGCACTTTGGAAAAAACTTGGGAGGCCAAATAAATTTCCGTGGTCGGTGATGGATAAGGCCTTCATGCCGAGATCACTCGCCCGTTTGCACAAGCGGTCCACGTGGCAACAGCCATCTAAAAGGCTGTAGTCAGTGTGGACGTGAAGGTGGACAAATTCTTTATCCTGTGCAGGCATGTCGAGCAGTTTTGAGATAGCTTTGACCTCCTGCAAGCAAATCCTCAAAAAGAAGGATTATCGATTAAACTGCTCGGGTTTCAGATTTGGGTCAGCGTATCTTTGAGGGTTGTGATTGTTTGTATCTTTCTGTTTATTATGTTCTTATGTTAATTTCTGTTGTCTTTGCTGAGCTTTTTTACAAAAAGCATTGACCTGGATGGTTCTAAGATCTTTATTAGCCAGATTTTCTACAATAGCGTATTTTAATTATTTTAAACATGGCAGTTGAAGTCAAAGTCCGCAAAGGTGAACACATGGAAAAAGCCCTCCGTCGCTTGAAGAAGCGCTTAGACCGTGAGGGTGTCATCCGCGATGCACGTGCAAAACGCTTTTTTGAAAAGCCTTCTGAAATTCGTCGCCGCAAGAAAAAGGTCATGGCCTTTTCAAATATGCTGCGCGTGCGCTACCAGAACCGCTAAAGCATCATTTTTTACTTTTAAACAAGCCGTGGGTATTTGCTCGCGGCTTTTTGTTGTCATATTAGTTGCGCTTAAGGAGTGCATTTGCCCATTTTCTGTGGGGCCCTGAAAGTGTTACCCTTTCTAGCTCTTCCTTGAGTACCCAGTGTAGCTCGGGGTCTTGGTTGATTTTCTTCAGCAAGGCAGCGCTTGGCTTCAATGCATAAATGCTCTCCTCGATACGCTCATTGCTAATCCCGCGTGATTTTTTAAGGAGCAAATCATCTGAGTTTAGGGTTAAGGCTTGTTTAGAAGGAATGGCGCTTTGGGGTGGGATTTCGAACAAATCGGCAAGGCGTTTTGCTTTTGCTGTTTTTTTGTGGAGTAAGATAGCGCCCTCGTGAGCAATCCATACGCGCTCGACGGTACGCTTCACAGTGGCCTTGCGTTTGAGCTTGGGGAAGTTTTCTGGTTTGCCGTGCTTAACGCTTTGACAGTGCTGCATGACTGGACACACGGTACAAAGGGGTTTGTGCTTTGTGCAGAGAGTGGCCCCAAGCTCCATCATGGCTTGGTTGTGGTCGCCAGGGTTCTTTTCGTCAAGAATAGCCTGAGCTAATGGGCTAAAGTGCTTGAGTGCAGCCGTGTTGTCCGAAAAGGGAGTAGCATCCGCAGTCAGTCGTGCTAGGATGCGAATCACATTCCCGTCGACGACGGCCGATGCGTCGCTAAAAGCAATGCTTGCAATGGCGGCGGCCGTGTAGGGGCCTATGCCGCGAAAGGCGAGCCAGCCTTCAGCTTTTTGGGGAGTTTTAGGCAGCTGGACGAGTTCCTTGGCAAGTTTGTGAAGATTTCGTGCCCGGCTGTAATAGCCAAGCCCCTCCCAGCGTTTGAGTACGAGAGCCTCATCTGCTTTTGCAAGGGCTTCAAAATTGGGGAATGCCTTTAGCCAGCGTTCAAAGTAGGGTAGTACCGTGGATACCTGCGTTTGCTGTAGCATGAATTCTGAAACAACTGTTTTGTAAAGGCTTGGTTTTGAGCGCCAAGGAAGCTTTCTTTGATGTTTTGCGTACCAACTCTCAAGAGCGGTGCAAAAACGGGCTTTAGCCTCAATGAGTGAATTTGGATTGCCGTGCTGCATGAATTTTTAAGTAATGATAGGCGCTATCCATGAACAAAGAGAGTAATTTCGAAGAAACCGAGCCAAAAAAACGCAGCTTGTACACCCTCACGCTGACAGATGCCCAAATGGACAGGCTCAAGGCCTGGTGCGATCGTCAGCTTTGGGAATTTTATGAGGTAGACCACGCGCGCTTTGCCTTCAAGGGGGATAAAGTCAATGTTGTTGGCTACAAAAGCGGTAAACTCGTCATCCAGGGCAAGAAGACAGAAGACTTTGTCACTTATGTTCTTGAAGCTGAGATTACCCAGGAGCCCAAGATGGGCTATGAAGAAGTGCATCATCCCGAGTGGTTTGAGGCTCATGCAGGTCTCGACGAAAGTGGCAAAGGAGACCTTTTCGGCCCACTCGTTTCTGCGTGTGTCGTTGCCGATGCTGGGGTTGCTCGCATATGGATGGATGCTGGGCTCAAAGAGAGTAAACGCATTACAAGTGATGCCTCTGTTCTTAAGCTCGAGAAGGTTATCCGTGCAACGAAGGGCGTTGTTGTGAAGACGACCTTTGCTGGTATGGAGAAGTACAATGCTCTGTATGTTAAGTTTGGCAGTAACTTAAACAAGCTCCTCGGTTGGATGCATGCAAGGGCCCTGGAGGATGCTTTGGATGCCAAGCATGTTCCTTGGGGTATGCTCGACCAGTTTTCCAAAAAGGACCTCGTTACTCCCAATTTAAAGCTCAAGGCTGCTTTTGAGCTGCGTATGCAAACAAAAGCAGAAGAAGATCCTATTGTCGCTGCAGCTTCCATCATCGCCCGGGCAACTTACATTAAGCAAATGAAGAAACTCTCTGATGTTTTTGGGGAGCCGCTTCTCAAGGGTTCTGGGGCACAGGCAAAAGAACAGGGCTACCGCGTTGTTGAAAAATTTGGCCCAGAGTCCTTTGGCCAGTTTGCGAAGCTTCATTTTCGCACCGCAAGTGAAATTTTGGGTAAGCCCGTTCCTGAAAAGCGCCCATGGCAAAAATATTAAAGCGTCCAAAGCCACACGGGCGTCATCGCTTATGGGAGCACGATGCAGCTCTCTGTCAAGAGCATGGGAGCTTGGTAGGCGTTGATGAGGCGGGCAGGGGAGCGTTTGCAGGGCCCGTTGTTGCTGCCGCTGTTTATTTGCCTAAAGAGTTTTTTGAAGAGCTGTCCTTTAAGCAAGCCACTCGGCCTATCTTTGACTCAAAGCAAGTGAGTCCTGAAGAGCGCGATGCTTTGTTTGACAAGATCACCACTTGGTGCGATGCAGGGCATCTTCGTTTTGCTGTAGCTCAAGGTTCGGTCGAAGAAGTTGAGTCGCATAATGTCGTTGGGGCGACGGTGCTTGCGATGACACGTGCACTAGAAGGGTTTAATCTTCCTCTTAGGGTTCCCAGTGCATCTCCACTACCTCTTTTTGATGAGCCTAGTATTCAGCCTTTGCCCCATGTCCTTGTTGATGGTCGTCCGTTGAAGAAACTTCGTTATGCACACCGCGGGCTTGTTCAGGGCGATGCCAAGAGTCTTGCGATTGCGATGGCTTCTATTGTTGCCAAGGTCACTCGAGACCGGGTGATGATCGCTCTGGATGCCGATTTTCCTGCCTATGGTTTTGCCAGTCACAAGGGTTATGGAACTCCTGCACACCAGGCTGCTATTGCCGAACATGGGGCGACGTTGTACCATCGGGCCACGTTTCTTAAAAATACTTTAATGCCATACTCTTCGTCCAATGCCACAGAATCTCAAGCCATCTTCCCTCTTTCTCGGTGTTAATATTGACCACGTCGCAACGGTTCGCCAGGCGCGCTACCGCCAAGAGCCTGACCTCACTCATCCCAAGGTTGAGCCCGATATACTCGCGCTTGCCCTTGCTGCAGAAAAAGGTGGTGCTGATGGGATCACGGTTCACTTGCGCGAGGACAGGCGCCACATCCAAGATGCTGATCTTTTTCGCCTCCGTGAGGCTATTGAAACTCGCCTCAATTTTGAGATGGCCTGTACGGATGCCATGGTTGAGATTGCTCTCAAGTTAAAGCCCAAGTCTGTGTGCCTGGTGCCTGAGGCTCGCGAAGAGGTGACGACGGAAGGAGGGCTTGATGTGCTTGCGCAGCAGTCTCGCGTGCAAGCGGTTGTCGATGCGATGAATGCTGCGGGTATTGTTGCTAGTCTTTTTATTGATCCTACGATGGCTCAAATCGAGGCTGCTAAGGCGGCAGGGGCTCTTGCTGTTGAATTGCATACAGGTAGCTTTGCGAATGCCTACTACAGCGATGGCCGTGTCCAGGCAACAGAGACACTCAAGCAAGCTTCAGCTCACGCGCATGCACAAGGTCTCATCGTCAACGCAGGCCATGGTATCAATTACGACAATATTACAACCATTCGCACTATTCCTGAGCTCTATGAGCTCAATATTGGTCATTCCATTGTCAGTCGTGCGCTTTCTATCGGCTTAGAAGAAGCCGTTCGTGAGATGAAGTCGCTGATGTGTTGACGGATGATTATTATTTCCCATAATGCTAGGGCGTAAGCATCTTTCAATTAGAAACTATGAAACGACTTTTATCCCTAGAAGTATTAGAGGAACGCCAGTTGTTGGCTGGCTTAAATGACGCGTCGGTCGGGGCTGACGATGCTGAAACTCCAGACGATAAAACCTCTGAGAGACAGGGTGTTTCGTGGGGTATGTTGGGTGTCTTATTTGTCGGTTGCCTTGTGATGAATTTTGCTTTCGAGGCCCCACCAGAAGATTTCGATGTTTTTTGAAGTTCTAGAAGATCGTCAGCTTCTAGCGGGGCTCAGTGATGACCCTGGAAAGGGTGAACAGGCTGATGAAGATCTTTCTGCCTTAAGCTTAGACCAAGAGGTAGGGATCGACTGGGAAGCTTTGGGGGAGCAAGTATGCACATTTGCTCTCTGGGGGCTTATTATTGGTACGCCCATTTTTGTCGGGGTTGGCGTTTACTTCGGTGAAGTTGTGCCCGACGTTTGGGACGTTAATAATGGCGATCCCTGCAATGGTTTTTCCTATAACGGAATGCCTCCAAATCAGTTATTATAATGAGTACATTTACTCTTTAAGGTCCTTGCTCCTATGCCTTAAGTACCCGGCAACTCCCAGTGCAAGTGCTCCAAGCAATAGCGCATAGGTGCTTGGTTCAGGTATAATGACAATGCCGTATGGGTCAGGGCTTCCAGACAAGGAGGTAAGCGTAGTGAGCCCCGTACCATCTATGTTAGCCCGCTCGATGGTTTCGTTGAGCTGATTGGTAAGATACATTCTGCTATTAGTTAAATCAAGATCGATTCCGGTATAACCTGTAGCATTAATAATCCTCGTAGGATTACTTCCATCGAACTCAACACGCCATACGCCTTGGCTACTACCTCCAGCATTGTTTGTGTAGTAGATGAGCTGATTACTAATATCGAGCCGAATGTTCTTAGGGCTCCCTGATGTGGTGTAGATAATGCTTCGATTGCTTCCATCAAGGTTGGCACGCTCAATCGACTCATTCGTGTTACTATTGGTCCAGTACATATGGTTGTTAGCAACATCCAGGGCAATGCCTCGAGGGTTTTCTGAAAGCCCTGAGATCAGGGTCGTTGGAGAGCCTGTGCCATCTAGGTTAGCTCTGCGAATGCGAGTGCCGTCTTCTGTGAAGTAGATATGGCCATTGGTTACATCAAGAGCAATGCCACTGGGTTGATCAAGCCCTGAAAAAAGTGTGGTTACACTTGCCCCGCTTGTTGTTGCCCGCTTAATGGCACTATTGCTTGTATCTGCAAAATAAATGAGGCCATTGCTCGAGTTATATGCAATGGACCGTGGTTCATCGAGGCCAGTGTTGATGAGCGTTGTTAAGTTACTCCCATCGAAGTCAACACCCTGAATGCTATTGGCAGATTCATTTGTGAAAATAAGATCGACAGCTTTAGCGATAGATCCTGGTAACATCAGCGCTCCGATGATGAGCGAGCTCCTTAGAAGAGTTCCTAAAATTGTTTTGGCTGTATGCATCGTTTTTCCTCTTGTCCTTCGGTATGCTAGATAATGGTTTAATATACCCCCATTGGGGGTGGTTTTCAAAAAACATAGGGTGTATTTCCTGTTTTATTGCATATTTATTTTGTAATGTAATGATTCGTATATGCTTATGAATTATTGTTTTTGATGAATTTTTCCGCGACTTTTTGAAAAAAGCCCTTAAAACTAGATAAACATGCCTGCATGCCACCCCATTTTACACCTGGATGAAGCCCTAAAGTACGAGGAAGCCCTATTGGGTGCTCATGAAGCCAAGGTCTGGGAGGCCATGTCTCGTGCAGGCGGCGCCTTAGGCCGTGCAATATTCCGGGATGTGAATGAATGCTTTCCCCTACCGCGCGACCCCCATGTGCTCGTTCTCGTGGGCAAGGGTCACAATGGTGGGGATGCCCTCATCGCTGCAGAGCAGATGTTAAAGGCACGTCCCCGCGCGCGTGTGGTTCTTCTTTTTGCTTTGGGCACAGAAAAGCTGAATATCCTCACTCAAAGAGCCCTTGAACGTTTGGCTGAGTATCCGCAGGTCGAGCAGCACAATATTGCCTCCATGGGTGATGACGTGTGTGCTTATTTAGACAAGCTTGCTCAAGGTAAGATTTTTGACATCTGTGTCGATGGTGTTCTAGGAATGCAGGGTAAGCCACCATTGCGTGGCGATTTGCCAAAGCTTTTCCAGGGTATTAATCAGTATTCACATATTCGATTTCGAGCCGCAGTTGACTTACCAACGGGCCTTAGCAATGAGGTGGATCCTGCAACGTTCCTTGCAGATTTTACCTATGCAACTGGCATTGCAAAAGCGCCTCTGTTTCGTGCAGATGCACGACCTTATGTAGGGCGCATTCGCTATTTAGATATGGGCTTTTTCGAAGATCCAGTCGAGATGATTGTCCCTGAGGTTTTGATCACAGAGTCGATTATGGATCCCTTGAGGTCTTTACGCAGTCCTATTTCGGATAAGCGAGACTATGGTCACCTCCTTGTCGTGACAGGGTCAAGGCAGTTTCCTGGGGCTCTAATGATGAGCGTGAAGGCAGCATTGCAGGCAGGTTCTGGTCTTTTAACGGCCTGCGTTCCCGAGTCTTTGTCAGCTGCTTTCGCAGCCAGTGTTCCCGAGGCTATGTGGTGTCCATGTTCAGAAACACCTCAAGGGTCTCTTTCTATTGAAAGCTGCCATAATGTGCTTACATTGTCTGAGCGGGCAACGGCTGTATTGATGGGCCCTGGTCTCGGTCGTGAGCCCGAAGCAACAATGCTCGCTGCAGACTTAGTAGAAAAGTTGCCGCTTCCTTGCGTGCTCGATGCCGATGCCCTTATGCCTGAGGTTTTTGAGGCAATGGCTAAACGTTCAAGTAGCGCAGGTCCGATTATTGTTACGCCTCATGCCGGAGAGTTTAAGCGCATCAGCGGTGTGGATGTTGCCGATCAACACACGGATGCTTTGCGGGATTTTTCTAAGAAGCATGGCGTTATTACAGTTTTGAAAGGCTCTGTGACGCGCATTAGTGATGGTGAGCAAGTTGCATGCTCTACCTTTGGTGGGCCCGTGCTTGCGCGTGGTGGAAGTGGAGATCTCCTCGCTGGCATACTCGGCACCTTGCTCTCTCAGGGCGGCGTATCCCCTTTTGAAGTTGCATGCCGTGGGGTCGCTTGGCATGGGCTTGCTGCAGAAGCGCTCGCGCGTGCTCAGGGTCAAGTCGCTGTAACGACAACAAAAGTGCTTCCCTATATGGCTCAGGTACTTCGCGAGCCCGTACATACAGATTTATGAGCTTAGTAGACGAAACCCATTTGACGGATGCCGATGCTTATCAAATTCTCAATGCTTTGCCAGGTCTTGGGCCCGTTACGGTGCGTGCATTGCTAGATCAAATAGGAAATCCAAAAAATATTTTAAGCGCAAGTGAAGCTGCTCTGCGGTTGGTGCCTCGCGTGGGTCCAGCTATCGTTAAGGCTTTGCAAGACTGGGCCTCTTATATTAATTTAGAGGAAGAAAGAGGTAAGATGGCCGAGGCTGATGCATCTTTTATCAGCCTTGCAGATCGAGATAAATACCCTGCTTTGCTTCAAGAAATTTACGATCCTCCTCTTGGTCTTTACATTAAGGGCGATGTTCTCCCGAGGGAGCGTTGTATTGCCATTGTCGGAAGCCGGCGGTCAACCTTGTATGGTGTAAACATCGCTAAAAAAATAGCACAAGATCTTGGTCGCCTTGGGTTTTGTGTGGTAAGTGGGCTTGCCCGTGGTATTGATGCTGCTGCACACCGTGGAGCCCTTGAGGTTGGAGGGGCCACGGTGGCCGTCCTTGGTTGCGGGGTAGACCGTATTTATCCGCCTGAAAACAAGGACCTTTATCAAGAGATGGCAAAAAAAGGAGCCCTCATGAGTGAGTTTCGTATGGGGCGTCGTGCAGACCGTCAAACCTTCCCCATGCGCAATCGCATTATTGCTGGGCTTTCTGAGGCAACGATTGTGATTGAGTCTGATGTGCACGGCGGAAGCATGATTACCGCGCGCCTTGCTGGTGAGTCAGGGCGCCTTGTCTGCGCAGTTCCGGGCAGGATTGATCAAGCTTCCAGCCGTGGCTGCCATCGCCTAATTCGCGAAGGGGCTGTTTTGTTGCGTAGTGTTGATGACTTGCTTGAAGAGTTGCAGTATGCATCGCAACTAAACTTGCTTGAGCCTGAAACAAAAACACCCAAGCTCAATCTCGATCCTAAGTCTGCACAGGTTCTCCATGCTTTAAAGGAAATGAGCATTGCCGATGTCGACGCGCTTGCTGAGAACACGGGCATGATGTCTTCAGATGTGAGTGCTGCACTTCTTATGCTTGAGCTCAAAAAAACCATCGTCCGCAGGGCCGATGGCACTTTTGAAGCACAGTAACCTTGTAATCAGCCTGGAGGCCAGTGCATGGCGCGGTTTGCGAGGACATGAATGTGTAAATGAGGAACGGTTTCACCCGCTTTTCGGCCGTTGTTGATGACAATGCGGAAGCCTTCACCATCTCCGCAGCGAGCAGCCATGGTGTGTGCAATTTGAAGAAGATGCCCGAGAAGTTCGGTGTCGTCATCGCTTGATTGGTCGAGCCTTGGAATCACTTTTTTAGGAACGACCAGCATGTGAATAGGAGCCTGGGGGTTGATGTCGTGTAGGACAGCGCAATGCTCATCCTCGTATTCGATTTTTCCAGGAATTTCGCCGGCAATGATTTTTTGAAAAATAGTCAATTCGTCACTCATCGAGGATTTAGGTTAAACATCTATGTGTTGGGTGAGAAATGCGAGAAGATCCTCTTCGCTTAGGCGTTCTTGCTTTGTTGTGTCGCGATCGCGTAGGGTGACTGTACCATCTTCGAGCGTGTCAAAGTCTATAGTGATGCAGTATGGCGTACCGATTTCATCCATTCGGCGATAACGACGGCCAATAGCACCTGAGACGTCAAAGAAGACATTCCAGTGTCTTTGCAGGCGCTTATAGAGTTTTTGTGCGATTTCCATCAGCTCAGGTTTATTTTTAACGAGCGGTAGCACAGCTGCTTTGATGGGTGCCATACGTGGGTGAAAGCGAAGTAGTGCGCGTTTTTCACCGTCGATTTCGTCCTCTGCATAAGCAGCACAGATGAGTGCAAGGAAAGTTCTATCGACTCCAAGGGAGGGCTCGATGACATGGGGAATGTAACGTTCTCCACGGCCTTCGTCGAAGTACTCCATGCTTTTGCCGCTTCCCTCTTGGTGTTGCATGAGGTCGTAATTGCCGCGAGCTGCGATGCCTTCAAGTTCTTCAACGCCAAAAGGGTACTTAAAGGTAATATCCGTGCAGGCTTTGGCGTAATGAGCGAGGTCTTCCTTGGGATGGACTTGTTCGATCAACATATCGCGTGGAATGCCAATACTTTCGAACCAATTGAGCCGGGCGTCGATCCACTCACGGTGATATTTAGGCCAGAGATCTTCATCGGGCGGGATGAAGTACTCGATCTCCATTTGTTCGAACTCACGGGAGCGGAAAATGTAATTGCGCGGGGTGATTTCGTTGCGGAAAGCCTTACCGATTTGTGCGATTCCAAAGGGGACGCGTACGCGGCTCGTGTCGACGACATTTTTGAAATTCGCAAAGATGCCTTGGGCCGTCTCAGGACGTAAGTAGGCCGTAGACGTCGCTGTTTCTAGAGCACCGACGTAGGTTTTGAACATTAAATTAAAATTGCGCGGAGGTGTTAGCGAGCCTGGTTTGCCGGTTTCAGGTGAAGGAATTTTTTCGTATTCGCTTGGATCTGCCGCTGTGTAGGGCTTAAGTTTAAGGGGCTCCAAAGTCCCTTGGATGGCAAGTTTCCTCTTGAGCTTTTCGGCTTGAGCCTGGGTATCTTCATCCAAGGTTTCCGACTGGAGAGCCGAGACGTAGCCGATTGTCTCTCCGTCAACAACGACAGGTGCATAGTAGAGATGATCCGCCCGGTAGCGGAGTTTTGACTCTTTGCAATCGACCATAGGGTCGGTAAAGCCCTCGATGTGCCCTGAGGACTTCCATGTCTCGGGGTTCATGATGATTGAGGCATCGAGGCCTACAACATCGTCCCGGCGGTGAACCATATCACGCCACCAGGCATCTTTGATGTTTTTGCGCAGCTCAACCCCAAGTGGACCATAGTCAAAGAAGCCATTGATACCACCATAAATCTCTGAAGAAGGAAATATGAACCCCCTGCGTTTGCAAAGAGCGACGATAGTGTCCATTTGAGAGGTTTTGGATGGTTGTTTGGCCATGATGGCTTCCGATTATGTGAGTTCTCGCTTAAGGTCAACCGTTTAAGGACGCCGCCAGCTCTCGGTTCTTGGGGTGTGGTCTACCACAGGTTTGGAGAGGTCTTTTTGTGGTAGACCACAGTAAGATAGTTTCTTATCTTGTTTATGGTTAGTGAATTGTTGTTTTTTTGCTGTGGTATTGTTGGGGGCTGTATTGAGGGCATATGAGGCCTTAAGCGCACAATACATTTGTCTTTGTATAGGGAGTTTTTTAGACTATAAGCCTCCTTATGAAAACCCTAAAAGCCCTCCAGCAGAATGACTTGGATGCCGTAGCCCTTGCCGTTGGTGAGATGTTTGTACTCTTTGATTGCACTGGTAAAACCCGGTACATCAGTGAGGCAGCAGCTCATTTTTTGAGAAAGCCTCAGGCAGAGCTCGAAGCGCTGAATGTATTTCAATTTTTTGGTGTTGAAGATTTAGAGCTTGAGCGCTGTGTGAAGGCGTTTCGTGGGAAATCCTCAAAAAATGAGGGCTTAGAGTGGTTCAGTAGTCGCTTTAGGTGCAAACTGGATCAACGAAATTTTGGCATCGTGGTCGTTCCCTATGGTATTGAGGGTGTTAATGAGTCTTGTTTTGCCCTGGGCTTTGTGCCAGATGCTACAGCCCTTGGTTGTGCTCCTGGTGACCGTCGTGGGTATGCCCTTGAGCTATTGGCTGCAGGTATTGCGCATGACTTTAATAATTTGCTTACTGGGATTTTAGGAAATCTTTCTTTAGCGCGCAGTGGACTTGAGAGTTCCGAAAAAAGAGAGACCTCTTTGCTCGCTGCAGAAAAAGCTGCTGTGAGAGCTCAAGACTTGACGCTCCAACTCCTTAGTTTTTCGAAAGGAGGTACGCCTGTTAAAGAAGAGGTCTCTATGGCTGAGCTTTTAGAAGAGGCGACGCGTTTTCTTCTCTGCGGAGGAAAGTATGCCTATGATATTTCTGTGCCCAGAGACTTAGCTTCGGTTTGTGTTGATGCAGGGCAGATGAGTCAAGTGCTCAATAATATTTTGCTCAATGGGATTGAAGCAAGCCCCGGAGCTGTGCGCTTTAATATTGAGGCACAAAACATACGCGTCGATGCTGGAGATTCTCGTGGGTTAAGTCCTGGTGATTATGTGCATATCAGTATTGCTGATAATGGGCCAGGTATTCCCGAGGAGCATTTGAGCAAGATTTTTCACCCCTATTATTCAACAAAGCCAGAAGGAAGTGGGCTGGGGCTCGCCAATGCCTATGGCATTATCTCTTCGCATGGAGGTTTTTTAAGTGCAGAGTCTGTGCCAGGACAAGGAGCAACTTTCCATATATATTTGCCCGTTGCGCAGCGAGCGCTGAGGCAAAAACCCCTTGTAGATGCGCCTAAGGTGCATTCGGGACATGGGCGTGTACTGATTATGGATGACGAAAGCATGATTCATCAGATCGCTGGTGAAATGCTCGAGCACCTCGGTTATGATGTTGATTTTGCCTTCGAGGGAGAGAATGCAGTCCAAAAATATGAATCTGCAGCCCGCAGCGGAAAGCCTTACGATACGGTAATTTTAGACTTAACAGTGCCTTCAGGCATGGGTGGGCGTGCGGCGATTGAGCAATTGCGGGCAAAAGACCCTCAAGTGCGCGCAATTGTTTCAAGTGGTTATTTGCATGATGCTGTCATGGAAAATTATCGGGACTATGGATTTAGTGGGCGCGTGCTCAAACCATATACGCTTGAACAATTGAGTCAGGTATTGCACGATGTCCTCTATAACTAAGATGATGAAGCAAATCTATGGTTTAATAGTGTGCGCGTGTCTCTTGAGTGCCTGCACGGGTTCTAAGAGTGTTGTGCCGCCTCAAGAGCAAACGAATGCTCTTGGAGTTGTGAAAACACGCCCGCGTTCCTATGCAAAGTTACCACCAACGAGCTTTAATGTGCATAGCGATGAAGTTAGCCCTAAGCATGAGTACTCGGGCGATGAAACAAGTTACCTCTGGGGGTTGATTCGGACGGCAGACTACTAGTTGAATTTAATGGAAACGCCGTCCTTAGCGAATGTAGCTCGGTACCTTCCGGAGCAGGTTGAGCGTATGCCGGATGCCAAGGCGGTCCAAGTACCTATTTTTGGTGGGGATTGTGCCAATTATAGTTTTCAAGATTTGAATACACTGTCCAGTGCAGCTGTTGTCTACTTGAAGCAGTATGGGATCATTCAAGGGACAACGGTGCTCCTGATGGTGAAACCCGGGTTTGACCTTATTTGCCTTACATTTGCATTGTTTCGGATGGGCGCTGTGCCCGTAGTGATTGATCCTGGCATGGGTGTGCGTGCATTTTTGAGTTGCGTTGAGCGTGTAAAGCCTGATGCCCTTGTAGGGATTCCTTTAGCGTTAAGATTGAGCCAGCTTTTCCCTAAAGTGTTTGGGTCTCTACGGGCGCGTGTCTGTGTACGAAAAAACGCATTTTTAGAAGAGCTTCGAAGGGTTGTAGCTCAAGGCGTTCACCGGGAAGGAGCTTACGTTGAGGAGACACGCACCAGTGATTTAGCAGCAATCTTGTTTACATCGGGATCAACGGGTCCCCCTAAGGGTGTGTGTTATGAGCATGGGATGTTCGAGGTTCAAGTAGGCCTTATTCGTGATGCTTATAAAATAGCTCCCGGCGAGGTTGATTTGCCAATGCTTCCAATTTTTTCCCTCTTCAATCCTGCCCTTGGAGTTACGACAGTCGTGCCGCAGATCAATCCAAGCAGGCCCGTGAATGTAAATCCGCGTTTTATTGTCGATGCTATTGAGCGCTGTGGGGTAACGACTACCTTTGGCTCACCTGCTATCTGGGCAAAAGTGGGCCGTTACTGCAAGAAGCATGGCATTGTGTTGAGTGGTCTTAAGCGGATATTGATGGCGGGTGCGCCTGTGCTACCTCAGGTTCTCGAGATGTTTGAAAGTATTCTACCCAATGGTGTAGTTCACACGCCCTATGGTGCAACCGAGGCTCTGCCTGTCAGTACAATTAACTCGAAGAAAGTGCTTCATGATGCCCGTGCTTTAAATGAATCGGGCTGCGGGACGTGTGTCGGTAAAGGTTTTCCTGGAGTATCGGTAAAAATTATTCAGCCTGTAAATGGAGAGATTGAATTTATGGGAAATGTTGAGGAAGTCTCTTGTGGCGATGTGGGTGAGATCGTTGTTAGGGGGCCTTCGGTGACACGGGCTTATTACCAAGAGCCCGAGAAGACGCGCTTGGCCAAGATAAGCGATGGTGATGCCTTTTGGCATCGAATGGGAGACCTTGGCTATAAGGATGCCCAGGGCAGATTGTTTTTTTGTGGACGCAAGGCTGAGTGTGTCGTCTCTGGGGGGCAGCTGTTTTATCCGGATTGTTGTGAAGGGGTATTTAATGTGCACCGATGGGTGTGCCGTAGTGCTTTGATTTCTTTGAATCTTGATAGTAAGATCGTTCCAGCACTTGTCGTTGAGCCAAAGCATTGGAAGCATGTGATCCTATCTAGGAGGTGCTTTCTTCATGAATTGCGTGCCTTAGGTGCGCAATACGAGCATACACAAGCCATCGAGCATATTTTCTTTCAGCGACGGTTGCCTGTCGATGTGCGTCATAACGCGAAGATTCATCGAATCGCGCTTGGGCGTCGATGGTCTCGAAAAATGGGAGCTCAATAAATATTTAGCTAGCGGTGTTTGCCTGTGCTTTTGGGGCGGGCATATCCCAGCCGCTAAGGACCCGGTCTCGGATCTTTTTAGCAAGATCTCGCGTTAGCACAGGCATAGCCTGGTACTCGGATTGCTGGAAGCCAGTGTCGACAAAGGCATCGATAGTTGAGGAGATGGGCACTTCGCGAAGGAGAATGTCTCCGGTTTTGGTGTTAATGAGTGTACACTGCGCAACCAGAGTAATGTTGAAGGAGCGACCTACGAGAGTGTCGGACTCTTCGGTGGCAGAGACGTTCTTTTCAAAATCCTTAAGTGTGATTTCGAGCAGTGCATCTGCCTTTTTTTGCGATGTGATGCGAACACGACCATCTTCGATGAAGGCTGTCGCAAGCTGATCTGCAAGGAGGGCTTGGGCTTGTGGAGCATAAGACTCATTGCGGATGGGCTCTATGTAGATCGATTGAAACGACAGTGTAGCGGGTGCACCCATGTGATAATGAGTGCACCCGGTAAAAAGCGCTACCAGTAAAAAAGTGACTGAAAGGAACGATCGTTTCATGGTTTAATTAGAAGCGATGCTCACCTTCCCAGTTGTCCCCAATCGGCTCGTTAGGATCGATATTGTCTGTAGGGAGTGGATCAATCGGAAATTCGTTGAAGGCTGGATCGAGTGGATCGAGTGGATCAAACGGATTGGTTGATTCGATGGTTTCAAATTCGTCAACTTGGTCAGGGGCGAAGCTTTCTTCAACCCATTCAGTGTCGTCACCCTCGGCGACGAGACCTTCAGTTGATCGAAGAAGAAACTCTTCGGTTTCGTAATGCTCGACGGCTTCGTCTTCCTGGTATTCTTTAAGGGTCTTACGTTTGTAACGGCCTAGGACAAAGTCCACCCAGGTTCTGCGAGCAGGGACACCCTTGTTTAGCTTGGCGACAATCATTTGTTCAGATTCAGCGGCAGCTTTAGACTCGGGTGCTGTTGTGATTGCTTCTTGGTAGAATATGCGAGCAGCCTCAGGGTTGTTGCGGCGTGCGTAGTAAAAGTCTCCGATTTCTTTGCGGTTGCGAGCTTCAATATCACGCATTTTTTTGAGTTTAGCTTCTACTTCGGGGACTCGGTCGTTATTTGGGTAGAGTGTTAGAAAGTCCTGATAGTAGAGGATCGCTTCTTTGGTAGCACCTTGGTCGTAAGCTGGGCCTTGGACGAGCGATGCATAAAGGTCTGCAAGCTGGATGTGGGCACCGGGGGCTAAGATGCTGGATGGGTAGTCGTCGATTAATTGCTCGAGGGCATCAATAGCGTCAGTGTCTTTACCGTGCTTTGCCGAAATAAGGGCGATGTTCATGAGGGCGACAGGCGCATATTCGCTGGAAGGTGCATTATCAACGACGCCACGGAAGAACTTGATGGCCTCTTTATAGTTTTTAAAGCCAGGGATGACGCCGAAGTAGTAAGGGCGTTTACCTTCCATGAGGGAGGAGGCGATTTCAAACTCTTCATTAATGACTTCGTTGAACCTGCTATAGCTTGGATAGTTTGCGAGGATAGCGCTGAATTGGTCAAAAGCCTTTGAATACTGATGGCGCTTTTTGTAGAGGAGGCCTGCGCGGTAGAGGGCTTCAGGGGCAAGTGAAGTGTCTTCGTAGTCAGCAGCGACTTTTTTGTAGAGGTCTGTGGCCCTTCCGAGCTTCCCAGCTTCTTCGGCAGCTTCTGCTTCTGCCATGAGCGTTTGTGCCTCGGGAGGTGGAGGCAGGAGCTCTTTACCTAAGTTGACCGCATAGGCGTATTCAGCGGAGTGCTCGTCTTTAGTGGCACAACCACTGAACAGGAACATCGTGGTTGCAAAGAGTGCTAAGGGAAGCGATAGGTATTTAGTCATAGGTTTATGAATGCCATTTAATGAGAGTAGCGCCCCATGTCAACCCAGCTCCAAAAGCAACGAGGATGACGTAGTCTCCCGGGTGGATGCGGCCTTGTTTATGGGCTTCGGTGATGGCGACAGGGATGGATGCGGCAGAGGTGTTGCCGTATTTATTCAGGTTGATAAAAATCTTCTCTTCAGGAACTTGGAGATATTTGCCGAGAGATTGCATAATGCGAACGTTGGCCTGGTGTGGGATGATGCAGGCAATGTCTTCGGGCTTTAGGTCAAACTGGTCTAAAATGGTGCGTGTTGCTTGCTCCATTGCGCGGACGGCAAGGCGGAATACTTCTCGGCCGTTCATGCGGAGGTAATGCTGGCGTTTTTCGATAGACTCTGCGCTAGCAGGGCATGCAGCGCCTCCTGCTGGCATGTGAAGGATGGATGGATCTGTGCCATCTGCACCCAGTGTGCTTCCTAGAATGCCCACGTTGGGAGTGTCTACTTTGCTTAGGACAGCGGCCCCGGCAGCATCTCCAAAGAGGACGCAAGTTGTGCGATCTTGCCAATCGAGCGTGCTGGACATTTTTTCAGCGCCGATGACAAGGGCATTTTTGTAGGGGCCAGAACGAAGCAAGTGGTAGACAGTATCTAGAACGTAAAGAAAACCTGAGCAGGCTGCAGAAATATCAAAAGCAGGTATTGTGCGAAGGCCGAGCTTTGCTTGGGTGATGCAGGCTGTTGAAGGGAAGGGAAGGTCTGGTGTCATCGTGGCCACGACTAAAAGATCGATGTCTTTCTTGTTTAGGCCTGCGTTTTTAATAGCAGTTTCGGCCGCTTGGGTACCCATGTCAGAAGGGTTTTCTTCCATGGAGGCGATGTGCCGGGTTTTGATGCCCGTGCGCGTTTGAATCCATTCGTCGGAGGTGTCGACGATTTTGGCCAAATCATCGTTACTCAGCTGCTTTTTGGGAATGTAGGAACCCAGTCCGCGGATGATGATGGAAGAGCTTTGCATGCTCATAGGGCGCCTGACGCCTGAAAGGATTGGGACGGGTTACGATGCGTCTGTTGAATGGCTTTTGAGGATGCTATTGGCAGCTTCGATGTCATGCAGGATTTGATCATTCATGTCGTGCTTTACAATGTCCAGCCCAATTTGTATCGCATTTTTGAGTGCGACACGGTTGCTTGCGCCGTGAGCTTTGAGCACGTGGCCATTGAGCCCTAGCAGCGGTGCGCCGCCGTATTGGTCTGGGTTGAGTTGCTGCTTCATAGCCTTAAATGCAGGGAGTGCAAGAAAGGCGCCAAACTTGCGAATATAGTTTTTGTTGAGTTCCTCGGAGAGAAATCTTTTGAGTAGGTGAAAGAGAGATTCGCAGGTTTTTAAGAGGATGTTGCCTGTAAAGCCATCGCAGACAATGACATCTACCTTGCCGTCGAAGACGTTGAACCCTTCGATAGGGCCTTGGTAGTTGATGAGGTTACCTATGGCCTTGAGCATGGGATGAGCTGTATTGATGAGCTCGGTGCCTTTGCCCTCTTCAGTGCCTATGGTAAGGAGCCCTACGCGTGGTTCGCGGAGGCCAAGAAGGACGCGAGCATAGTGTGAGCCCAAGATTGCATTCTGAACAAGATGCTCGGGCTTGCTTTCGGGATTAGCCCCTGCATCGAGCAAAATAAAGTGGCGATTTTGACTAGGCCAAACCGTTGCCAGGGCTGGGCGCTCAACGCCGGGAAGGGTGCGTAGCTTGATAGTGCCTCCTGCCATGAGACTGCCTGTATTGCCCGTACTGAGCAGGACAGCAGCTTTACCCTCTTTAATGAGCTGGATCCCCTGCACCATCGAGGAGTTTTTCTTTTGTTTGAGGCTTTGGATGGGCTTTTCGTCCATCCCGATAACCTCGGGTGCATGATGGATGGTTAGGCGCTTGTTTTCGCTAAGGTCGGCTTCAGCGACGAGTGGCTGTAAGATGGCTTCATCTCCCAGGAGGATAAGGTCTTTAAGTTCTGGGATGGACTCGAATGCGAGCTTGACCGCAGCAACCACCTCTGCAGGGCCAGCATCGCCCCCCATTGCATCCAAGGCTATAGTGGCCATTTTGGTGCTCATATTTGGGTCTCGGTGCTGGTTGAAAAAACTGAAGTGAACGCGTTAGCGGGTATGATTAAACCTCAACATCAATGACTTGACGGCCTCGATACATCCCGTTCATTGGGTTGACGCGGTGAGGCATGAAGAGTGTCCCATCGGTTGGGTCTTTTGCGAGCTGAGGAGCTTGGAAGGGCTGACTTCCGCGGCGTTTCCGGCTACGTTGCTTAGACTGTTTGCGTTTTGGTTGTGCCATAATTGTAAAATAAGCTTATTTCGAATCAAGCTGCTGATACAGCTCGGTTTATTTATATAAGAGCGAGTAGTGTAGAGGTGAGTCGGTCCTCGTCAAGCCCGAGTTTTCAGGTGAAGGGATCTATACAGTGCTATTTGAATTTTATTATAAATATTTATTCTGCAATGAGTTGCGATTTTATTACATCTTTGTCCTAGCGAGCAATTTAGTTGAGATATGTGATCTTAGAAAGTTGATTTTTAGCGAAGATTGTGTATATTAAGATGTTAGTAAACAATGGCTTAAATCGTTTATTTGAAAGCGCGATGGCATGAATTCTTCCGACAATCTAGATAAAATCCCTAGTCATCAAGCGCCGCAGCCGCCTGAAGATAAATCAACATCCAGGCAGTCGATTGTCCAGGGGGGCGCTAGGAGGACGGTTGAGCGCGGTATTGCAGGCCCAGCTAAAGCTGCAGAGCGTCTTGCTAGTGGGCTGCGTGCGGTCCAGTTTCAACCCTTGAGTAAGCGTGTTGCTGAGCAACGTGTCCAGGCCTGGGGGGAAGTTCAACAGTGCATATCTCTCTTATTTGAAAATGCCAATGCATGGTCAGCGCTTGAGAAGAGTCCCAAACATGTTGAAAAGCTCTTGCATGTTCTGGCTGAGCGCTTGGCTTTGGCTCCTGCAGGATCTCAAGAATACCATTTGATCTTAAGAACCCTTTGCTTTTTGGCGAAGGCCCTTCAGGCGGAAGGGGCTGATGCACGTCTTCAGCTAAACAATTTAAAGACCATCACCCATCTGCTTGCTAGCCTTTTAAAGACGGCGAATAAGCTTTCCGATCAAACCGCAGACTTTTTGCTCCAGGCTGTAGCGCACATTTATGAAAATAAAACCGCCAATGCAGAAATTTGTACGTTAGCGGCAGGTGTGCTTGGCTCGATTGCAGATCGTTGCGAATTGAGTGATAAGCACGTGCCGATGATGATTCAAGTGCTGAGCAATCCTCCAAGTCGCACTCGAGAGGCATCGTTTTTGACCGCCCAGGCAAATGCCATTGCTGTAGCTGTGGCTGCTTTAGAGCGGCTCGATGAGCAGGGCCTTACAATTTTATTTCAAGGCATTCAGCGGATTCACAGCCGCACTCGTGATGCAGAGGTGCGCGAGGCTTGTCTTGAGGCACTCGGGGCCATGTTAGAATTCGGTGCACCGAAGGGGAAGCTTGAGGCTGATATCGATGCTCTGTACAAGAGAATCGATGAGCTCCTTTAAGAGAGCGCTAGGAGGATACCACCGGCAAGCACGATGCGGTAGTAGGCAAAGGCCGATAAGCCGTAGCGGGTGAGCACGTGAACGAGAAATTTAACGGCCAGGGCTGCTGATATCGTTGCAACAATAATACCAAAAAGTAAAGGGCCTGCGTTGAGAATAAGCAAGGCCTTGCCCATGGTGAGAGCTTTGTAACCAGAGGCCGCAGAGAGGGTGATGAGGCCGAGTAAAAAGCTAAACTCTGCAGCAAGCGCGGGTCTGAGTCCAGCATAGTAGCCGCCAACAATCGTCATCATGGAGCGGCTTGTTCCAGGCCACATAGCGATGCACTGGAGGAAGCCTATCATGAGGCACTTGCTAATAGAGAGTTCGTGAAGACTGAGCTCGCTTTGCTCTTTGCCCGAACGTTTTTTCCAGTACTCAGTGCCAAGCATGAGAATGCCTCCTGCAACCAGAGCAATGCAGACGGAAGTGGGGTTGAAAAGTTTTTCTTCAATGATGTCGTCCAGGAGGAGCCCTAGGATGGCCGCTGGCAGAAAAGCAAAGATCAGGTTGCGCGCTAGGAGGAGCCCTTCAGGGTTACGGCCCAGTATGCCTTGCAGGATCGTCACGATGCGGCGCCAGTAAAGGAGCACAACGGCGATGATCGCCCCGCCTTGTATAACGATGGAGTAGGCGTTGATGGCATCTTGAAGAGTGAGTGTGCGCTCCGTGCCATTTTTTTTGATTTGAATCGGCTCTCCTTTGCCGTCCAAAATGGGTGTTGGTTCGTCCAGTTTGAGGTAGTGGTTGACGAGGATGAGGTGCCCTGTTGAGGAAATAGGCAGATACTCTGTGACGCCTTCGACAACACCAAGCAGAAAGGCTTCTGGATAGTTGGGCGGGTAGTTGTCTTGTGTTGAAGGCTGATCGTTTGCGCTGAGACTGTAGGCAATACCTAGGGTGAATGCATAGAAGTATAAAAATGAGCGGAGTCGCTTTTGAAAACGCATGGGCCTTAGGCTAACGCGTTTATCTCAAAACTGCAACGGCTTTTCTGTGCCTTGTTAGGCTAATTTTGTGGAGAGTGTATCATAGACAGATCGCTGCTCCCAGCACATGCGTATCTCACAATCGGGTGGCCCAATGACAGGGTCTTGTGGACCAGCAAACCATGAGAGGGGGTTGTACCAAGCTCCTGTGGGCTCTGGAGCTTCCTCAATGATGTTCGGTGTAATAACGATGCTAGCTCCAACTTGGATAGTGCTTGGCTTTACACCTTCAAGTGTGCGTTCTGCGCCATCTTTATTCGTATGCTTGTCGACTTCCCAGCTCGCAATGGCTGTGACTAGCGTTCCTTCGCCCGTCTGGGCAACTTTCAGGCTGATTTTTGGCTTTGCTATGTTTTTTACGTGCAATTCTGTTCCCGATTCAGAGACGAATTGCATGGACTCCATATGTTCGCGAAGGGGTTCTAGGATTGCTTTGGCTGTCTCTGGTGTAAGAAATTGCGTGAGTTTGGTGACCATGGGCGCATTGCCATGACAGGCAAAGGCAAGTTGTTCGACGAGGAATTCTTCGTCACTTAAATCATCCATGCCCATGGCGTCCCGATGGCGGAGTACAGCATCTTTGGGGATGGTAATCTCGATATCAATATCGCTTAAGCCGCTGAGAAAACGGCTGTCAACGGTGTAGCTTCGATCGAGCCCATGGACAGATTCTGTCCAGTCTGGGTCTTGCCCCTTCCATTGATCGACGTGGGATTGGATGCCTTTATTTTTATTGAGGCTGTCTGTGTCTTGACCCTCAATTTTGTGCGCATCAAAGTTTTCAATCATGACTTTCATGTCATCGCCATCCTCGACCTCAAAAGTATTATAGCGATGGCTGTTCGCAGGAAAGATGTTATCGTACGTAAACGTGCGTGCAATATGTTCAAATTGCTGCTTTTGCTTGGGGTCCTTAATTTTTTGAACAGAGGTTTCGATAGTTTGTAGTGCTTCATCGTACTCGCTTCGTGTGATGAGCTCCTTGTTGAGGAGGTAGGCAAGTTGATTCATTTTTTCCGATTGCTCCTTGGGCGTGTCGGCAAGTTGTGTGCAGTTTTTGACCGTTTCTTGGATGACTACTTTCTCTTTTTCTTTAAATACTCGGTAGGCCTCATCTTCTGCCTCTTGAGCCTCGACAGCTTTGTCGGTAACTTCCTGAATCTCTTCGAGTAAATGAACAATGTCGGACTCAACTTGGCTAACGACGGTCTTTAAATGGGCGATTGCTTCAGGTTCTGTTTGGAAGCTATTAGAGGTTTCTTCCATGAGCTGCTTGCCTAGCTCCTTAATTTTAGCCGTATTATTGTCAGCGACAGCATTCTTGTAGTCCGTGATGAGTTGCTTTTGAGCCTGAACGAATTCATCTAGCTTGGCAATTTCTAGAGAGCACTCTTTCATCTTTGCCTTACGGATGGCAGTCTCCCTCTTGGCTTGAACAATCTCTCCAAAAGATAGGACCGGTTGCGTCTTCTCTGCAATTTTTATTTTTCCACGTTCAAGCCGGACACTGTCTTCCAGTCTTCCTAAGCGCTCACGACAGACATCGAGTGATTCTGCCGCTTCCATAACGGTTGCTGCTAGTTGATCTCTTTGTTGAGTGAGACGTTGAGTGTCGTCGGGCGATTTTGCTTTACTCAGAGCATCGTTGACGATTGCTAACTCTTGGTTTGCTTGAGCTTCAACTTTTTCAAGAACCTCTATTCTCTTTTTAGCCTGGTTGACTTTGTAAAGTGCACGTTGCAGTGCGCGGTCATCCATGCGTAGGGAGTACTTCTTGTCAAAAAAGGTCATGTCATCGGTGATCGTGTCACGGTCTTCCAGTGTGCCCAACAAGTTCCGCTCCATGCTCTCGTAGATATTTGAAGCGATATTGCGAGAGCCCTGCCAAATAGAGCTAGTCGCGTTGAGCAGGCTTTTAGATTTGGACATGCCGTAAATACTCATGCGGTACATTTGAGAACGCATGTAGGGCATAGTGCCATCTTGGGCGTACTTTTTGACAAATATTTGTTCGACAAGAAAGTGCGTGAATTTTTTAGCCACGTAGCGTAAGCAGCTTTGCCCCGGTATGTTCTTGAGGTCCCAGCCCTGTTTGGTGAATATGCTGTCGAGTTTTCCGTCGATGATGGGGTCTACTTGAGTCCAGGCGGTTTCGGGGTCGTTTTTAACGAGCGTTGCAAATTCCTGAATGGCCAATTTGAGGGCTGCATCTTGTGCTTTTTGAGCAGCCTTCTCGAGTTCGGCATCGCCCATGTTGTAAGCTTCTTGTCCTGCTTTAAAGGCATCGTAGCACCCAAAGGCAAAACCGCCGACAGTAGCACCCGCTAGTGTACTCGTAAGCATGCCTCCTGGTCCGAATAGCCCACCCAATAGGCCAAGTCCTCCGCCGGTTGCTGCACCCATTTCAGCGCCTTTGTAGCCTGCTTCGAGTGCCTGCCATGCCATGACGCCCGCACGCTTTTGGACCCTGCGCACATCGCGTTCGCTGATGTTTGTGTCGGGTATATCCATGCCTGAGTCGCTCTTTTTGAAGAGTCCAAGAAAGCTTTCTATTGGACCGCTCGTCTTTTCATCTCCGAGCCCTAGGGCAAAGTCGATACCCATATCAAGAAATGTATCGTGCAGCTCTGCGGCGATACGATCTTCACATGCATGCAGCGAAGCACTGCCTATATGTAGGGTATCTGCAATAGAGTTCACTGCATGAACGACGGGAAAACTGAGTGCATTGCTAACGAGACCTGCTGGCATAAGAGTACCTCCTTTTAGGGCTTAATATACACTCAGAATGATGAGATATCAAATGCTTCCATAAAAAAAGCACCCCCAGGTGAGGGTGCTTTATCAGTTTAATGTGTGTGCCTTAATTTTTAATTTCTAATGTGTCCCTTACTACGCGAACCAGTGCACATGAACGCATTTCCGCTTCGGGTAGGTCTTGGACTTCAACAATTTTCTTGATAGGTCCTATAGCCTCGGATTCTGACTTCGCGCCGCCCAGTCCAAACCAGCCGCCAACCGTTGAGATAGCTGCCCCGACCATCCCTGGTTTTGGCAAGGACTCAGGATCTATCTCAACAGCTTCCTTCCGAATTTCCCCTGGAGTTAAGTGTATCGAAATGGATGCTTCAACACTACTTTCGCCATCAACTTCGTGTTCGCGTCCGTTCGTGACGTGGCCTTCGACATCCCATTTGGCCGTAAAGGTAATGAGTACACCCGTGTCTGTTTCGCTGATTTGGCATACGTATTCTGGGTTATCGATGTCGGTGATTTTAAGCTCTGTTCCGAGGCCTGTTTCGTCATTGCCTTTCTTTACGCTTTCAATGAGTGGTGCCAGCATGGCCTCTGCAGATTCCTTCGTGACGAGTTGTGTGATTTTGCTCACGGTGCCTGCATCGTAACCACTAGCAACGAATAATTTTTCAACGAGCAATTCGTTATCATCAAGTGCATCATTCCCCATCGCATCGCGGGCATTACGGACTTCACTTTTGGGCACCTGCACTTCAAGTTTGATCGCTCCATCGTTGATATCGCTTAAGAACTGTGGATGAACCGCAAAGTCCGTATCAAAGCCGTAGACCGATTGAGCATCTTCAATATCCTGCGCAAGTGTTCCTTGGATCGAGCTGCCAACAGACTTCCTTGTAGCCGCTTCGGTCTCTTCTTGGAAGCTTTGGATCTCCGTGTTGAAGACCTTAATGACGAGATTGCCATCCTTGTCCTCTTCAGTGGATGTATTGCGATACCCAACAGGGAATAAGTTTTCGAGTGTAAAGCGCTCGAGGGCCTTCATGCAGCCTGCCTTATGCGGTGCACTCTCTGGTAGTTCTTGAATCTTACCGCGAATGCTGTCGATCGCATCGTTGTACTGCTCTTTGGTGATGTGTCCATCGTGGTAGAGCATGCCAAGACGAATCAATTTCTTAGCCTCACCCACAGGGGTTTGTGCCAATGTCGTTGCATGGTTTAAAGCCCGCTCAGTGGCAGCTGCCTTGTCCTTTTCAAACTGCGCTTCAGCTTTTTTAACAGCTTTTTCAAGGCCCGGGATTGCCTTTTCTGCATCTGCTTTCAAGCTTTGATAGTTTTGTGTGCTCTCGTTAAGAGCCTTTGTGAGCTTGTCGTGGTCATTATGGGTTCCATCTTTTTTGAGCACATCTGTCTTAACCCAGCTTTCTAGGTGCTGCACATGAGAATCATGTTGGATGATTTGGCCGATAAGCTCGCGCTCTCTTGAGAGGTATGCATTCCTTTGCTCATCGCTTAGGTCCTTATTGGTTCGCAATTCATCTTGAATAAGTTTTAGACTGCTTCGAAGTTGAGAAACTTCATCTTGAAGGTCGTCCAAGTACGTGGGCGTTTGCAAGTACTGTAGGCGCATTTCATTTTGCTCGATAAAGAACTCCGCTGAACCACGAATATTTTGCTGGATAGCAAGATTTTCTTTAGCATCGCGGACGGCCTTGTAAGAGACAGAGCATGGAGCTAAGATCTCCGCACTGACTTTCTTGTCTTCAATAACTTTCAATGCCTGTTCGTGAGCTAAAATCTTTTCTGTGATTTCCAGTTCTTTTTTCTCGAGTGCTTCGAGTTTTTGAGAATGTTGGTCATACGTTGTTCTGTCTTTGCCTTCGAGCTTTTCGCCTAAGATGCCAAAATGTTCGTCAATATAGTCGACTTCGCTCATGCGAGCCATGCTAGCGTTGCTGAGCTCAGCTTTAAGTCCTTCGATGTTTCTTTGGATTTGCTTTGCCTCAAGGTCGAGTTCTTCAGCGCGTTTTTTGGCATCCATGACAAGCGCTTCATTGATGACAAAACTATAGCGGTACTCGAGTGTATCCTCTATTTTGTACTCATCCTTGTCTGCTTTTTCAAAGAGTCCACCTATCACGCCACTTGAGTAGCTGATAGAGTTACTCATCAAGTTTGCAAGTCCTTGGGAATGGCCAATGGCTGCAATGCCTAGTCGATAGTACATGGCACGTCTGCGTACGGCTGGATCGTCGGAGTAGTACTTTTCGACAACCATATGCTTGATCAAAAACACAATCGTTCCTGTAACGAATTTTCTTAGCTGTTTGCCTGCTCCCCAGCAGAAATCATCCGAAAGAACCGTGTACCCGCTCAAGCTTTTGTTGATGATATTGCCCATTTGCTTGCGGCCACCTTCGCCATGGGTTTTCATGTAAGTTGCAAATTCAGTAAGCACCCATTTAATGCCTGATGCTTGAAGAGCATTTTTTAATGCATGGGCTTCATCATCCGTTGCAGCGGACATAAGGAGAACGCCTTTGGCCCCACCCACAGCAGCTCCTGCAGCTCCACCTAAAACAGCACCCCCGACAACGCCTCCTGGGCCCCCAGCAAGTCCTGCAATAGCGCCTGTACCAGCTGCACTTACACCGCCTACAACGGCGCCTTTGACGCCTTCGACAATCATGAGTCCAGCTTTGAGAGTTGTTTCTGTGCCAAGCTCTTCTTTGACGTCTTTTAATCCTCCAACAGCGCCTTCTGCAACACTCTCGGGAACACAGATTTTTTTGAGGAAAGAAACGAGCGTCCCTTCACCAGCTTCGACCATGACATCAAAAGCTGCATCCACAGCACGCCTTTCAACCTCTTCTTTAAGGTCTGCTGCAATCCAGCCTTTAATGGTACTCAGGTCGATGACTCCGAGTGTGATTTTGTCTAAGCCTTGTCCTATAAAATGAGTTGCCGCATAAGCTGCGCCCATGGTTACAAATCCAGCTGTATTCATAATTTCAATCCTCCTATTACTGCGTTCCTATAAATATTTCCCTTTATTTTTTAGACAGAGAATTCTCCTTGAAAGTTCCTTGGCTGCAGGGTTTTTATATTTGCTTAACTAAAAGATACTGCATGGATGGCAAAATTGCAAATGGCTGTGTACCTTTTTAGGCTTGGAAATGCTTGAAAAGAGGCCAATCTAGAAAACTATGCGTAAGGGGGCACACGTTTTACATCGACTAACACAAAAACTAATTCGCAGTAAACGACTTAGCGTGGGCGAGGCAGCCACGGCAGCACGGGCATTAGCCTTGCCTAATGAAGATTTTGAAGAGAAGAAGTCATTCTTAATAGCGCTCTCAAATCGTGGGGAGCCTTTCTCTGCAGTCACTGCTTTTGCAGAAATTTTTCGCGACTTAGCTCGAGATCCTAAGGTCGATCTCTGGCGCAGTGCCGCTATCGATGTTTGCGGCACAGGGGGAGATGGTTCTCACAGTTTCAATATTTCAACTTTTGTTAGTTTCATCCTCGCTGCAGAGGGTGTGCCCGTTTTCAAGCACGGTGCCCGTTCAAATCGATCGCAGTGTGGCAGTGCAGATCTTTTAGAAGCTCTTGGCTTTAAGCTCGATTTGGAAGATGCGCGCATTCACGCCTCTCTCGAAGCGTTGAGCTACGCCTTTTTCTTTGCCCCAGCTTTTCATCCCGCCTATAGCAATATCGTCCCTGTCCGCAAAGCCCTCGGTGAAGAAGGCCACCCGTGGACGATTTTCAACTTCCTTGGTCCGTTAATCAATCCTGGCCGTCCCGCCTACCAGCTCCTCGGCATGTTTGACGAAAAGTGGCTCGTCCCCACCGCGCAGACTTTGGCCAGCCTTGGCCTGCGCCGCGGCCTCGTTGTCCATGGTAAACCCCGCGAAGGCGGCCAAATGGATGAGCTCACCTGCTCAGGGGCCAACCGCGTAGTTGGCTTTGGCGAGCTTGAGGGCTTCGATGAAGTCTGGGAGCCTGAAGCTTTCGGCCTCAAGCCCTGCCCTCAGGCGGATCTTGCAGGCGGCTCGGTGAAGGACAATGTTACACTTTGCCAGCACATTCTAGAGGGCAAGGCCCCAACAGGCCTCGTAGACACGATTTTATGGAATGCGGGCGCATCTTTCTGGGCCGCTAATAAAGACGTTGATGTTCAGGCCGGTATCACCCGCGCCCGCAATGCTTTGGAGAGTGGGGCGGTAGCCACCTGGCTCAAGAAGGCACAAGCTTTCTATACGGCTGCCAAGTAAGTAAGGCCAACGAAATGGCTTTAAGATCTAGTAAACCTCTTTGGGGGGGTGCCTATGCATAGCCAATATGTCCATGCATAAGTGTTATCTATAGCTGTACATAGCAGTCGTTTTTGCACTGAAAAAAAGCTCGCACAAGAAATGAAATTTGACCAAAAATTCAACCTCCACAACCCACTCATAAACAACAGCTAACAAAACAATTTTTCAAAACCCCCTAAAACTCTCCCCACCAAAAACACCCCAAAATCCCAACAAAAACAATCCCATAACCAACTACCCACCAATCACCTACAAAACAAAACACCTCTCAGAACACGCCTCATTTCTCACTCAAAAACAACTTTGAATAGTCAAAATCGACCCCCTCGACCCCAAATACCTCCGCTTTCCCCAAAAAAAGTGCAATTTTTTGAAAAAAGATCCCAATGCAACAAACG
>MDTG01395733.1_pt1 | contig 43925 bp, 42 predicted proteins | sample 811421 | NCBI WGS metagenome assembly MDTG01 (sample SAMN05326645, study PRJNA326480) | marine metagenome | isolation source: seawater | place: Pacific Ocean: South East | collected 2011 | reverse complement strand
ATTAGAGAGATGCTGTCTAAAATTTCTAATATTGAAAAAAAAGTTAATCAAATTGAAAATAACTCAAGATCCGATCCATCAATTTAATCATTGCAATAGAGTTGCAATAGAGTTTTTCATTTTTTGGGACCTCATAAAGCACACCTAAAGCAAAACCAAAGGAAAAAAAATGATAGTATATGATCTTGAAAGTAAAATAGAAGACGTTATTGAAGATTGTTATGTTAACGGATCTTACATAAGTTGTTGAGAAATTAATTATTATCTGTGTTTAAAATATTTTCTTATCTCTGGACGAGAAGCAAAATGTAAAATTATTGCAGTTACAAAGAAAAATAGCACAAACCAATATTCTCTAAGCTCCATTTGCAAAGTATAATAAACAAACAATGAGCTTATTGCCAAACTTTTTAAAATAACATTTAAAAATTGAATAGGGTACATTTTTATCGAATTCCAAATCAAATAACGAATACCAAAATAGACAAAACATATAATTACAGCTAGTCGAACAGATTGCATTCTATGATAAGGTATCTGTTTATCTTCACTTATTTGGAGTGGAAAATATATATGGATATTCATTATCTCACCTCCGATAATTACAATGCCAATCGAGGTTAAAATAGCAATTAATATTTTTGATATAATATGTCTCATATTAGATTAAGTGTAAGAACAAAATTTGCATATATGTTATTTGGGTCATATACTTATTTTAAATAGTTTTGTATTTAAAAAAAATATTATAATAATGTTAAAATACTAGATATTTTAAGAAATATTATGAGTAGTTTGCAATGGTATGTTTATCTTTCTGGAATTGTAGCTTTTTTATTAGGTTGCTTTTTTTATTATCAATTGAGAAAAAAAGATTTATCTGAGAAGCAAAAGAGAATTAGAAGAATAGGAATGAATTTTTTTTTAATTATTGGTTTTATTTGTGTAATTTATTCTTGGCTATAACTTATAAAACGATGAAATATATTTTATTTTTTTGTTTTGTAGCTTTTTATTCTTTTTCAGCTTTAGCTGAAAAATATTTTTGTAAGTATAATGAATTTGGGTTAACTAAAATTATAACATTTGATAGAATTACTCATTCTCACTTCAAAATATGTAATAGTGAAAATTGTGATAAAAATAGATTCGAAGTTATATATGTAGATTCAAAAAATTTAATATTTGGAAATATCATTTTGAAAGAAAAATCAGAATCAGATAAATTTCAGTTAGTTATAATTGATAAAGAAACAAATTTGTTTACTGCAAGCAAAATAAGCTTTCCAAATAGCAATATTAATAATGAATTTGTAAAGGGTAAATGTGCATTAAATTAATAGATTTTCCATATGTTTTAGTAAATTGTTTAATTAAAATTTAACAAAATGAAACTAAATTGTTATTAAATAATTAAATGAACAAATTATTTTTTAACTTAAAAGAAAGTAGATTATTTCAATATTTAGTTATTTCTATAATCATATTTAATGCTTTTACTATTGGCGTTAATACGTATGATATAAGTGAATTTTCAAAAAAAATTATAAATTTTTTAGATTATTCTATAACAATTTTTTTTGTAACAGAAATTTTAATACGTTTTGTTGGCGAGCCAAAAAAAATTAATTTTTTTAAAAGTGGTTGGAATATATTTGACACTATAATTGTTTTAATTTCATTAATTCCAATACCTAACAATTCTAGTTTTCTTTTATTGAGACTTTTAAGAGTATTTAGAGTTCTTAGAATAATTTCTATCATACCAGAACTAAAGCTGATAATTGAAGCATTGCTTAGCTCAATAAAAAGAGTATTTTATGTTAGTTTATTATTATTTATAATTCTTTATATTTATGCAACTATAGGATCTATTCTATTTAGTAATGATATTCCTCAAAGGTGGAGCGATGTTGGTATTTCAATGATAACTTTGTTTCAAGTTTTGACCTTATCCTCCTGGGAACAAGTAATGCTGCCACTACAAGAGATTTATTGGTGGGCATGGATTTATTTTTTTAGTTTCATTATTATTTGTGGGATTACAATGCTTAATCTTTTGATTGCTATTCTTGTTGATGTTGTCATAAATCAAAAAAAGCTCTAATAAAAAAATAAATAAAAAAAATAATCAAAAATGAAAAAAATTCTTTTCTTCTTAATATTAATAATAACATTTTTTTTGATATATTTTTTTATTTCTTCAAATATTGGCACTCAAAAAAACAAATATATTAATATCATTGATGATTTGTTATCACAAAAAACGAAAAATTTTTTAAAAGAAACAATTTTTGTATTTAAATATCAAAAAGTTTTAAAAAAAGAAATATCAGATAGAGATAAAATAATAGCTCACAAAGCTGAAATAATTATAAATAATGAAAAAAAAATAAAAGATTTAGAAAACAACATAATAGAGGATAAAAATTTACAAATAGTTAAGAAAAAAAATGTGACAGTCGAAACGGATCTTAAAGAATTAAAAACACAAATAATTGACTTAGTAAATGATGACTCTTTAGTTTTTGAACTTACTGATGAATCATTAATTGAAGATTCAAATTTTAAAATTAAAAAATATACTAATCCAAACTTGAGGCTTACTGGACCAAGAGCATATTTTGCATCATTTAAAGATAATCTTTTGCTAATGACAGGAAGTGGCACAATTATGTATGCCTCTTTTGATGAATTAGAGTTTGATAATTTCATTTTAAAAAGAATTCCTTCAAATTTTAGAGATTTTGTAGATAGAGAGTATATTTATGAAAAGCAGTCTATAGTCGTTAGTATTTTTAGTAATAAAAATAAAATCTATGTTTCCTATATAAAAAAGTTAAATGATGAGTGTTATATGAATTCAGTTTTAGTATCTGAATTTAATTTTAACAAACTAAATTTTGAAGAATTCTTTGCAACTAACGAGTGCACACCTTCTTACGAAAACACAGTTGGAGGAAACATTGTAAATTATAAAAATAATAAAATTTTAATTGTTATCGGAGACTGGCACTCATATGAAAAATATAAAATTAAAAAACCACAAAACCTAGATAGTTTAATTGGTAAGATAATATCTGTTGATAAAAATACAAAAGATTTTGAAATTTTATCGATGGGCCATCGTAATCCTCAAGGATTATTTTATGATGTTATTAATGACGTAATATTTATTTCCGAGCACGGCCCTCAGGGTGGAGATGAAATTAATATTAATATTAATCCTAATTCAAATAATATTAAAAATTATGGATGGGCAATTTCTTCTTATGGAGAACATTATGGATTTCCAGATAAAAAGAAAGAAGACCTTTATGAATTAGCGCCACTAAATAAATCTCATAAAAATTTTGGATTTATTGAGCCTACAAAATATTTTACTCCTAGTATTGCGCCCTCTCAAATTATTAAAACAGAAGAATTTAGCAATAAAACAGAAAAACATGTTCTATATTTAGGAGCTATGGGAAATGATATATTAGAAGGAGATTTATCTTTGCATCAAATCATTTTAGATGCAAATTATTTATTCAATAAACATTCTGTTATACCTATTGGTGATAGGGTTAGGGATATAAAATATATAAGAGACATGAATAAAATTTTTTTATATTTAGAAACATCAGGTTCAATTGGTATTTTAGAGTCAATTTCTAATTAATATTATGAGTTCATATTTAATATTTACAAATCAAAAAACTAAAAAAAGACTAGTATTTTACCCAGTTCCTAAAAATGCTAACACTTCCACAAAATTATTTTTTGCAAAGCATCTGGGTATAGATAAGGATTATGTCTTTCTTAGTGATGACAAACCAGAGTATCAGTTTAGAGATAATATGTATGAAATATTAAAAGATAAAAAAAATTTATTAAATTTTTTTCCCCTAAAACAAAAATTTTCAACCGTTGATGCAGAAGAAAAATGTTGCATAATTCGTGATCCTATAAAAAGATTTTTATCAGCATATAAAAATAGAATTCTTTATCATCAAGATCTTGAATTTAAAAATCATTCAATAGATATGATAATCGAAAAGTTAGAAAGTAGTAATTTTGAAAATCAACACTTTTTGCCTCAAAATTATTTTTTAGGCAATGATCTCAATTACTTTACAATCCTTGGAGACACGAATAATATGAAAAATTTTGTTAATGGAGTTAATAATTTTTTTGAAAAGAATGTCGAGTTTCCTCAATTGCAAACAGGTGGAAATAAAGAGGTAGTTAATTTATCAAATTTACAAATTACAAAAATAAAAAAAATCTACAAAGATGATTATTTGTTATTGGATAAATATTTGTAATAAATTTTTAAAAATTAAAATGGCTTTTCACCTTTGACTGAAACTCTATCCATAATTCTTCTGTATCCTAATCCTCTATTTGGGAAATAATCGGCTATTGCATAATGAATTACACTTCTATTATCCCAAATAGCAACGGCATCTTTTGTCCATTTAAATCTGCAGGTAAACTCTAATCTTTCTTGATGTTTAAATATTTTATTTAATAAATCATCACTTTCTTTTTTTTCCATACCAACAATTTTTTTTGTATATGTCCAATTAACATAAAGTATTTTTTTACCTGTTACAGGATGAGTTCTAACTATAGGATGTTCATTTGAGTACTCATCTAGATTCGAGTTATTGCTTTTCATTCCTTTGAAATTATCTACAAAAAAAGCAGCACCTAAAGAACTATGAATTGCCTTTTTGTTTTTTATTATATTTTTTATATCATTATCTAGTGTTTCCCAGGCTAGTTCCATATTTGAAAACATAGTGTCACCACCAATTGGGGGTATTTCAACAGATTTTAATATAACAGCAAGGGTTGGCTCTTCATTATAACTTACATCGCTATGCCAGTTTTCCCCCCAATTATTTTTTTCAAAAGGTTCCTTAACAATTCTTAAGATTTCTGGATATTCTGGCAATCCCTTTACGTAAGCATGTTTTTCAACAGGACCAAAGCATCTAGATAAATTTATTAGTTCTGCATGAGCTAAATTTTGATTTCGAAAAAAAATTACTTTATGTTCAAATAAAAGACTTTTAATAACTTCTATATTTTTTTCTGAGGTATTTTTTAAATCTAACCCCTCAATCTCTGCACCACAAGCTCCTGAAGATAATTCAATATTCATACAACATATTTGTCAGAAAAATTTTAACTAGACAATAGCTGTTTTAATTTAATTCTCAACAAACATGATTGTTAATGGTAAAATGCAAGTATGTCTAATCAAGATAAAATATTTTGGATTTCGTCATATCCTAAAAGTGGCAATACATGGATGAGATCAATTATAGCTAGTCTTTTTTTTTCTGAAGATGGAAATTTTAAATTTGAGTTATTTAAAAAAATTTCCTCATTTGAAAAGCATAAGTTTTATAATTTTGTAAAAGAAAAAAATGATAAAGATTTTAATGAATTACAGAAAACTGAAATAATTTCCAAATATTGGATTGAGGCACAAAAAAACATGTCTATTGATGGAGGGGCAGTTTTTTTAAAAACTCACAATGCAAATATTTCAGTTAATAATCATGAATTTACTAATTCAGACCTAAGTATGGGTTTAATATATTTAATTAGAAATCCGCTAGATGTTTGTGTGTCTTATTCAAATCATCTGGGCATCAATATAGATGAAACAATTAATTTCATGATTTCTGATAAAACACTAACTTTTTTTGAAGACCCCAAAAAAAATAGATATCCAGTTCCACTGGGCAGATGGGACAATCATATAAATTCATGGAAAAAACTTAATGTCCCAAAATTATTAATTAAATATGAAGATCTGTTATTAAACACTGAAAGCATATTAAAAGAAATTATTAATTTTTTTGAAAAAGATTTAAATATAATGATACAAAATAAAGAAATTAAATTAAAAAATGTTAAGAAAACAACAAAATTTGAATTTATGAAAGATTATGAAAAAAAATATGGTTTTGATGAGGCGCAAAAAAATGTAGTTTTTTTTAGAAGTGCTCAAAAAGATGAATGGAAAAAGATATTAAATAACAATCAAAAAGATACTATAATTAATGAGTTTGGATTAGTTATGAAAGATTATAATTACATATAAAATATAAAAATTTTGAAAAACAAAAACAACACTAATTTCAAACCAACTGTTTTATTTACTGAAAACAGTATTAACAAAGTAGTTTCATATCGTTTTGCAAAAGGATCCAATTTACCTATGTGCTCAGTAGATAAATTTAATGATTTTAGTAAACCTATAGCAGTTTATGGTTATAAAAGAGGAACTGGCATAGCAATTAGAAAATCAAATGATTTTTGGTATATTGATCATGGTTATTTCAAACAGTCATCAAGAGAGTTTGTTGACAACAAATCAATTATTAAAGATTTTGATGGATATTTTAGAATAGTTCATAATAATTTTTGGCATGATGGTGAAGGAAGTTATAAAGATGATAGGTTAAAAAAATTAAACTTGAATTTTAAAGAGCAAAAAAGAAATGGTGAGTATATAATTATTTCTGAACCAACATCTGATGCAATTGAGTATTATGATCTAAAAAATTGGACTCAAAATACCATTAATCAAATTCAAAAATTTACAGATAGAAAAATTATTGTGCATAATAGAAATTCTAAAATACCATTATTAAAATTATTGCAGAATGCCTGGGCTTTTATTAGCGACCATTCAAGCGCTGCATTTTTATCAATTCAGGAAGGTGTTCCAGCTTATTTTACTAATACAACTCTTAAAAGAATTGGATCTATAGATCAAATAGAGAAAGGTAATATTAATTATACTATATTAAATAATTTAGCTTATGGACAATGGAACATGAATGAAATAGACAGTGGAGAAGCATGGGAATTTTTATCAAAAACTATTTATAAATGAAAAGTAAATTTAAAAAAACAAATGTTGTTGGCTTAATTCCGTCACGTCTTAATTCATCAAGATTATTTGCTAAAGCATTGTTAGAAATTGATAAAATACCATTAGTAATTCACACTTATAAAAGAGCTAAATTATCAAAACTTTTAGATGATATTTATATTTGTACTGATAGTAACAAAATTGCAAATGTTGCCAAAAAATATAATTGCAAGGTTATTAAAACTGGAAAAAATATAACTGGCACAGATAGAATTAGCGAAGCTGCAGATAAGTTAAAAAAGAAATTTTCCTACTATATTGATATACAAGGTGACGAGCCTTTAATAGATCCTTTACATATAGATAAAGTGATTTTGTGGCACAAAAAAAATCCTAAATTTGACATTGTTGTGCCTTCTTTGAAGACAAAAAATATTGATACCCCACACATCGTTAAAATTGTTAAAAGTAAAAATAAAATATTATACTTTTCAAGAGCAAAAGTTCCTTTTGAATTTAAGAATAAAAACAAGAATTACTATAAACATTTATCAGTTATTTCATTTAAACCAGAACCCTTGAAAAAATTTAAAAAGCTAAAAGAAAGCTCACTTGAAAAAATAGAGGGTATTGAGCTTATGAGAGCTTTAGAAAATAATATGCTTCTTGGGACTTTTGAATTAAAAGGAAATAGTTTTTCAGTTGATACAGAGTTAGATTATTTGAATGCTCAAAAATTTATGAGCAATGATAAATATAGAAAAAAATATTAAGATGAAAAAAAAAGTGCTAATTTTTGATATTGATGGAGTATTATTAGACAGTAAAAAAAATATGCAATTATCATGGAAAGCTGTTCAAAAAAAATTTCAACTTAACAATATAAAATTTTTAGATTACTTTAGTAGAATTGGTCAACCCTTTGAACAAATTTTAATTCAATTAGATATTAAAAAAAATTTTAAAGAGATTAAGGAATGTTATGATAGAAATTCAATTATAAATAAAAAAAAAGTAATTTTTTATAAAAATATTAAAAAAGAAATCAAATTTTTACACTCTTTGAATTATGTTCTTTGTATTGTTACTTCTAAAGATAAAAAAAGAACAGATTTATTAATTTCAGATTTAAAAAAATATTTTAAAATTATACAGTGTCCTCAAAAAAATTTAAGGGGAAAGCCTCATCCTGATCAAATAATTAATGTAATTAAACAATTGAAAGAAAAGAAAAAAGAATGTGTTTATATAGGAGACACAAACATAGATTTTTTATCTGCTAAAAGAGCTAAAATAGATTTTATTTTTGCTGAGTGGGGATATGGTATCAATAATAATTATAAATATTCACTAAAAAATATTCAAGAACTTAAAACACTATTAATTTAAAGTTGATATTATATATAATAATTATATGCTCTAAATCATGGGATATGGCGATGCTTTAATGGCTACAGGAGAAGTTTTAATTCTCAAAAAAAAATTTCCAAATGCTAAGTTTGTAGTAGGTGATGGAAAGCGATCTTTTTGGTCAGATATGTTTGAAAACAATCCAGATATAATTAGAGCTGGAGATATTAAAAAATTTGATAAAATAATTTGGATATACAATTATGAAAAGAACAGACCATATCGGATCTATAATGAAAAAATTGAAGAAAAAAATTATATTTGGAACAAGAAATATAAAGCAACCAAAGGTATTATTTATTTTTCATCTGATGAGATTAAATTTGCAGAATCAATTTATAAAAAAATTTTAGAGGTAAGTGAAAATAAAAAAATTATCCTGATTGAACCCAATAGAAAAAATGATAGAAAAAATATTAAAGGTTGGGAAAACAGAGATTGGGGATTTGCAAAATGGCAAAAAGTTGTTGATTCCTTAAAAGATCAGTATGTTTTTTTACAAACTTCTTTTGGAAATCAACCTAAGCTTAAAGGAGTTATTAATCTTCATAATATTAATTTTAGATATACATGCTCTATAATGTCAAGAGTGGACTTGTTTCTGGGAACTGAAGGTGGACTCCCTCATGCTGCAGCTGCATTAGAAAAAAAAGCAGTTGTAATTTTTGGAGGATGGATTGATCCAAAAATAACAGGTTATGATTTTCATTCAAATTTATATATTGATAATGATATTTCTCCATGTGGGTCAAAATATAGCTGCGAACATTGTAAGGAATGCATGGAAAAGATTAGTATAGAAAGTGTTATTGAAGAAATTAATTCTGTTTTTAAGAAAGCTTAATGTCTAGATTTTAATAAATTATAATCAGTAACAACCATTTTTGAAACTAATGATTTAAAATCAGTTTTAGCTTTCCAATTTAGTTTTTTAAGTATTTTTTTGCTATTACTTTTTAAAATAAATAATTCTTTTGGGCGAATAAGTTTTTTGTTTATTTTTAAATATTTTTCATAATTTAAATCAAGTGAAAGAAAAGCAATTTTTATAAAATCTTGAACTGTATGTAATTTTCCTGTACCAATAACATAGTCATCCGGATTTTTTGCTTGCAACATCATCCACATTGCCTGAACATATTCAGGAGCATAACCCCAATCTCTTTTTGCATCAATATTGCCAAGTTCAATAAATTTTTGCAAACCTAATTTTATTTTAGCAGCACTAATTGATATTTTTCTAGTTACAAATTCTTCTCCCCTTCTTTCAGATTCGTGGTTATACATGATGCCTGTTGAAGCATGTAAAGCATGAGAATCTCTATAGTATTTACTTAGATTATATCCTGCAACTTTAGATATTCCATAAGTGGATCTAGGGTTAAAATTTGTATTTTCATCCTGAATTAAAGTTTTAGAATGACCAAACATTTCTGAAGATCCAGAAAAATAGAATTTTGATTTAATGTTTGATGATTTTATTGCTGCTAAGATATTATGAGTGCCAGCTATATTTGTGTTCATTGTCAAAAATTCATTTGTAGGTGAAAAATCTATATTTGTAATTTTTTTATTCTTTAAAGTTGTGTAATGAACTAAGCTTTTTCCTGCAAGGTGATAGATTTCATTTGGTTTTATTTTTTTCAATAAATTTAGCATTGCAACATAATTTTGTATTGGAACATAATGAATTTTTATTTTTTTTAAAATGTGATTAATTCTCCAAAGATTATTATCTTTTTTTATTATTCCATGAACTTCATAATTTTTTTTCAAAAGTAACTCAGCTAAAAAAGACCCATCTTGACCAGCAATTCCAGTTATTATTGCAATTTTTTTTCTCATAATAGGTTTTTGTTTTTAAAATATTTTCTAGTTAAATTTATATTTTTTTTTATTCTTTGAAAAAAGAATTTATAGTTTTTCCTTCCAGAGACTATATTTGGATATTGTTTTATGAGTCTATTTAGATAACTTTGTTTAATGTATTTTACTTTTGTATTCATCAATGTTTAAATAATCTTATATTAGAAAAGTATAATGAAAGCATTTTTTTGTTTGCATAATCAATTATTTTACTATCATTTTTAGATCCATAGGGCTGAATTATTGCTGTACAGTTTTTTTTAGATAAATATTTTATACTGTCTATAAAGGGGAAAAAAGCATCAGAAGCAGCGACAAATTTTTTATTTTGGGCGTTTTTGGCAATTTTTCTTATAGCTAATTTAGTGGAGTCAATTCTACTCATTTGTCCTGCACCAATCCCTATTGTTTTTTTATTTTTTACAAGAACTATTGAATTTGATTTGACAAATTTTGAAACTTTAAATGCAAAAATTAAATCCCCCACCTCATTTTTTGTTGCTTTTTTAAAAGAAACACATTTCATTTTTTTACTGTTAATTTTAATATAATTTTTATCTTGTATGATTATGCCACCCCTAATTGATCTAACCTCTCTCTCATTCTTATGATTTGTTTTGTTAATTTTTTCAGCTTCAATTAAAATTAAATTTTTTTTATTACTAAATACTTCTTTAGCTCTTTTTGAAAAATTTTTAGCAATAATTACTTCAAAGAAAAATGAATTAATTTTTCTAGCCAAATTAAAGTCTACTCTTCTGTTTAATGATATAATTCCACCAAAGGCACTAATAGGATCACAAGCATAAGCCTTTTTAAAAGCATCTAAAATTTTTTTTGAAGATGCAACACCGCAAGGGTTGTTATGTTTAACTATACACACAGTAGGTTCTATAAATTCATCAGAGCAGTTTAAGGCAACTTCTATATCTAGCAAATTATTATAGCTAATCTCTTTTCCCTGTAATTTATTATTATAAAAATTTTGTGATTTTTTATCAAAGATTATTTCTGCTTTTTGATGAGGATTTTCTCCATATCTAAGATTGTTATAATCAATATTTTCTGATGGCACTAAATTGTTTTTTGTATAGGAGTCAGATATTTTTTTATCGTAATTTGAAGTTAATTTAAAAGCTTTTGCTGCCATCTTTTTTCTAAAATTATAAGAAGTGTTCCCTTTATTTTTTATTAAATTATTTATTAAAGATAAATAATCTTTGGGATCAGAAATTGTTGTAGTTGAAAAAAAATTCTTAGCAGAAGATCTTAAAAGGGCCGGCCCCCCAATATCAATCATCTCAATACATTTATTAATATCGCCGTATTTTTTTAAAGCTTCATCAAATGGGTAAAGATTTACAATTACTAAGTCAATAATTGGGAATTTGAGTTTATTAAAAAGCTTTACATGATCTTTATTTTTTCTATCAAAAAGTAAAGATGCATGAATTTTAGGATGAATAGTTTTTACTCTACCATCTAATATTTCTTTAAAATTAGTTAAAGATGATACATTGACACATTCAAATCCATTTTTTTTTATGAACTTTTCAGTCCCCCCAGTAGATATAAGATTAAAGCTAAACTTTTTTAAATTTTTACAAACATCCAGAAGACCATCTTTATTATATACAGATATTAAAGCAGATTTTTTTTTGTTTAAATTTTTTTTAAAGACCATTCTTCAGTTTGTTTAATATTTTTAAGAAACTTTGTTATAACAATTTGTTGATTTTGTTCTATCTTTTTTCCATCTCCAATATATACACTATTTTCTAAATATAATTCTGATTTTGCACTAAATACCCAAGATCTATTGTTTTTTGTTTTTATAAGTACAGATTTTTTATCATTTGTAAGAAGACATTTACAGTTAGGAACAAGATGGAATCTAATATCATACATTGTTTTATTAAATTTATTTTTCATTGATAAAATAAAGTCAGATCCTAAAATTTCATCTGATATTTTTGAAATAATAATTTTGCGTTTAACTATAATATTAAAATTTTTTAAATATCCATCATGAGAGCCTTCTAAAAAAATATTTTTATCATTTTGAACAGAATCAAATTTAATAGTTTTAGGAGCTCTTTTGTATGAACTTTTCTCAATTAATTCGCTAATATTGGTATTGTTGACAATGATTGTTGAGTGAGCCGCACTAAAGCGCAAATATTCAGGTTTTTTTCCAATTCTTTTTTCAATTGATCCACAATTTGTAATTATTTTTTCATCTTTATAACTAAATTCAAAGGACAAAGTGCCTGCGTGCAGGTTTTGATTTAATGTTTTATTTGTTGGTTTAGTTATATCAAAAAACAAACTTTTGTTTCTATCTGCATAACTGACAATTCCATTTTTAGCATTATTTAATTTTTTTGGTTTGATATTTTCAGTTTTGTTTATGAGTTCATTGATTAATTTGATATTGAAATTATTTGATCCGTTAAAAAGTGCGATAGAGTTATCTTTATGAAAAAAATTAGCTAACAAAGAAGTCATATTAATTATTTGAAAATTAATTTCTTCGATATTCACATCATTAAAATATAAAAAAATATTTTTAATTTCTATTAAATCATTAATAAATTCAGCTTGTTTTGAAAAGTTATAACTTTTATGACAGCCATTATTATCAATAAGTGAGTTAATTTGTTTAATGATTTTTTTTGTAATTTTTTTTGTATTTTCACCTATGATAAAACTTAATATCAAATAAGATTTAGTAACATTTAATGATAGATCTATTTCATTAGTATTATTTATTTTAGATTTTATAAAATAATAATGTTTATTAATTAAAGTATTTAATATTTTTTCCTCTTTCTTGTCTAAGTTTTGTCCATATATATCTAGATAATATAATAAGTTAACTACTCTTTTGCTTGCAATTTCTATATTCCAAGCAAATGAAAAAAAAGAAAAATTAATTTTATTCCAAAAAAATATATGCTTTAAGGATAGTTTAATACTATTCGCGCCACCAATTTTTTTTGCGGCACTTAAGCAATCAAAAGAGTGAAAAAAATACTCATTAGTAAGTGCTTTATTAAATTTTAAATATTTTTTTGATAAAAAATTTTTTTTTAAAATTTCATGATTTTCAAAATTCAAATTTAAAAAATTTGTTTCTAAATTATTAGTCAAAAATTTTTTTTTAAAAAATTTGATAAATATGTATTTTGTTAAAAACAAATTAATTAAATATATTATGTTTATTTTTTTAATCATTTCTTACTAATTGAACAGCAAAAAAACCATCCATTAAAAATTCATTTTTATAAGAGCCAGGTATAATTTTTAAAAAACCCTTTTTAGATAACAAATCAAAGTTATCATTTTCATCTTTAAATGGAACAATATTAAATTCTTTGTGTTTGCGTAAAAATTTGTTTATTTGCTGATTTGTTTCTTTTTTTAAAAATGAGCAAACCATATAAACAATTATTCCTCTTTTTTTTACAAGTTTACTCGCATGATGAAGTAATTTTGATTGGATATTGATATAGTAGTCTAAATTAAGAGATGATTTTCTAAAAAAAATTTCGGGATTTCTTCTTATTGTTCCAACGGAGCTACAAGGGGCATCCACTAATACAACATCATAATTTTTATTCCCTATTATATTCATTGAGCTATCAACTTTTATATCTATGTTAAATTTTAATCTATTTAAATTTTTATTTAATGTTTTTGCTCTTTCATTATTTATTTCATACGCATCTACAATATTTTTAAGTGCTAAAATTTGAAATAACTTTCCTCCAGGAGCAGAACACATATCAAGAACTTTTTTATTTTTTATATTTTCTAATAAATATAAAGGCAGCATTGCTGAATAATCCTGGACCCACCAATGACCTTTTTTATAATTTGGTAATTTACTGATTTTATAATTATTTTTTAATATTAAAGATTTTTCAGTAGTTTGAAAATATTTATACTTAAATTCTTTTTTAAATAAATCTAATTTTTTTGTATCTTTAAAAACCAAATGCAATTCTGGTTGTTTAATTATATTTGTTACAAATTTTTTTTTCGTATCACTATTCCATTCACCTACATTTTCTTTAAACCAAATAGGTAACAAATTAAAATTTGTATTTTTTTTTATAAAATTTTTTTTATTTTTAGCAATTTTTCTTAATATAGCATTTATGAAAGAATAATTTATAGAATCAATACTCTTTGATATCTCAACACTACAATTAATAACTGCATAATCTTTAATTTTTAAATAAACAATTTGAGAGATAGCACTTAATAACAAAACATATTCTTCAACACTTGATTTTTTTTTAGATTTATAATTATTAATTATTTCTAAAATTATGAATTCGTGTCTAATGCTTGTTAAGACAGTATTTTGGATAAATTTTTTGTCATAATCAGAAAGTTGCTTTTGTTTTATATAATAATCAAATAATTGCTCAAAAGTTGAATTATTTTGTTTCAAAGAAAGTAAAATTGAATGAATTATTAACCTTATTGCTAAGCCTTTATTCATAAATGTTTTGATAGTCTATAGTTCTAATTTATTAAAGAGTTATTATGCCTTTTTTTAGTTTTGTTTTAAATGATTATCCTCAAAAAATTATAGAGATTCCAAAAAATAACAAACATAATGAGTTGATACAAATATTTAAAAAAATAAAATTAAATAAAAGATATTATTCAAAAAACATACATTTATGGAAATGTTTAAATAAAAAAAAAAATTCTCACTTTGTTTCTGAAATTAACTTCGAAAAAAGAAATAAATCAAAAAGAATAGGTAATAAAATTTTATTTTTTATTCCTCCAAATATTGGTTTGGGAGATTCTATTGAGTATGGTCTAGCAATAAAAGAATTAGTAAAAGAAAAATCTTTTTTAGATTATGGGATTGCCTTTGCTGGTAGATTTGATTTTATTTATAGAAAATATTTTCAATTTAAGAACATTTATAAAGAATATATTGATATAAATAACTTTGATTTTTATGATACTCATTTCCACTTCACATTAGAAATTAATGAGTTAAAAAAAAATAAATATGAAAGAGCAGATATTGAAAAAAGCATTCTACATTTTTTTAATTTACAACTAAAAAGAAAAAATAAAATAAAAAAAAATAAAATAAATAATGTGGTTATTTTCCCTATTTCCAATTCTCCAATAAGAACAATGCCAATACAAATTTTAAAAAAGTTAATAGATTATTTTTTAATAGATTATAATGTTAAGGTTATTTTTTATAAACAATCAGAAATTTCTAATTATATTGAAAAACATATAGACTCTTCAAAAGTAGATAAAATTTATCCAAAAGATATTAAGGATCTAGTCACTGAAGTTAAAAAAATCGATTTTGGTATTTTTATGGACTCGGGCCCATTACATTTAGCGAAAATATTTAATAAACGAGGCGTTTTAATAGAAACAAGTGTAAATTCTTCACTCTTATTAAATCAATTTAATTCTATTGAAGTTTATAAAAATAATTATATCTCAAATTACTGTAAAAAATCTTGTGGTTTAACTAATATTTTCAATTATGATAATAATTTTGGTTGTTTTGATTCACTAAAAGTAAATAAAAAAGATATACTAAACTTAGATAATTTAAAGAACTTACAAAGAGGAAATATTAAAAAATCATATATTAATTTTGTTGATAATCCTGTTAATTGTCTTAAGAATTTAAATATTAAAGATTTAATAAACTTTATTAAATTACAAATAGAAAAATAGTTTATGCGTGGAACATTAGAGACAATAGTTGGAGCCATGTTTGCTGGTAAAACAAGTGAATTATTAAAGAGAATTCTTTGGGCAAAACATCAAGGAAAAAAGATTTTAGTTATAAAGCCTAATATAGATAACAGGTACTCTGAAAAACTTTTAATTACACACAACAATTTAAGTCATGATTGTTATGCTATGAAGAATTGGAAGAAAACCCTTGATGATTGCTCTATTAATAAAGAAAATTATGATATTGTTTTTTTAGATGAAATTCAATTTATGGACTCAAAAGAAACTTTAGATAATATTGAAATTATTTTAAACCAAGGCATAGATGTTGTATGTGCTGGACTGGATCAAGACTCAAGAGGAAAGCCCTGGGAAACATCTTCTTTCATGCTTGGTCTCTCAGATAAAATTACAAAAATTTATGGTTTTTGTAATGTTTGTGGATTAGAAGCTACAAAAACTTATAGAAAAATCGAAGGTGGCGATAGAACACAAGTAGGTGCTGCAAATATCTATGAACCTAGATGTTTAAAGCATTGGCAGCCTAGATAATTTATTTGTTCATCCTATTGTTTATTAATTCTTCGACTACAGAGGGATCTGCTAATGTTGAGATATCGCCTAACTGATCTTGCTCATTAGCAGCAATTTTTCTTAATATTCTTCTCATTATTTTACCTGATCTAGTTTTTGGCAATCCTTGTGTAAAATGAATAATATCTGGGGTAGCAATGGGACCAATTTTTTCTCTTACAATATTTATCAATTCTTTTTTTAGATTTTCATCAGGCTTTTCTCCAGACAAAAGAGAAACATAACAATATAATCCATTTCCTTTAATATCATGAGGATAACCGACTACTGCTGCTTCAGAAACTTTAGCATGAGCTACAAAGGCACTTTCTATTTCTGCAGTGCCTAAATTATGTCCCGATACTATTATTACATCGTCTACTCTTCCAGTAATCCAATAGTATCCATCTTTATCTCTTTTGCAACCATCTCCTGTAAAATATTTGCCATCAAATTGAGAAAAATATGTTTTAATAAATCTATCATGATCACCATAAACCGTTCTCATTTGTCCAGGCCAAGATTTAGATATACATAACATACCCTCACATTCACCTTTTAATTCTTCTCCATTTTTATCAACAATAACTGGTTCAATACCAAAAAAAGGTTTGCTTGCTGATCCTGGTTTTAATTCTATCGCCCCTGACTGTGGAGCAATTAAAATACCTCCTGTTTCTGTTTGCCACCATGTATCTACAATGGGACATTTACTATCACCAGGTATTTCAAAATACCATTTCCATGCTTCTGGATTAATAGGCTCGCCGACTGTTCCAAGCAATTTTAAAGAACTTCTGTTTGTTTTTTTAACATATGCATCACCTTCTCTCATTAGCGCACGTATAGCTGTAGGTGCAGTATAAAATATGTTTACTTGATGTTTATCTACTATTTCCCAAAAGCGAGAAGCATCAGGATAATTTGGCACTCCCTCAAACATTATTGTTGTTGCTCCGTTTGATAAAGGGCCATAAATTATATAGCTATGACCAGTTACCCATCCTATGTCTGCTGTACACCAATAAATATCTTTTTCTTTATAATTAAAAATATACTCATGAGTCATTGATGTATAAACTAAATATCCACCAGAAGTATGCAGAACACCTTTTGGTTTTCCTGTGGAACCAGAAGTATAAAGAATAAATAATGGATCTTCAGCATTCATTTCTTCAGGTTCACAAAATTCATCAACAGTTTGAATAATATCCTGAAAATAAACATCTCTTCCATCGACCATATTAACATCATTGCCCGTTCTTTTAACAACTAAACATTTTTTTACATTTGGACAGCTTGTTAAAGCTTTATCAGTAATTTTTTTTAGAGGAATTATTTTTCCACCTCTAACTCCTTCATCAGCAGTAACAATAAATTCTGATTTACAATCAATTACTCTTCCTGAAATAGAATCTGCAGAAAAGCCACCAAATATAATTGAATGGATTGCACCAATTCTACAACAAGCTAACATTATATATGCTAATTCAGGAATCATTGTTAAGTAAATTGTAACTCTATCACCCTTTTTAACACCAATCTTTTTTAAGACATTGGCAGCCTTATTTACATTACTAAGCAATTCCCCATATGTTATCTTTTTTGAGACAGAAGGATCGTCTCCCTCCCAAATTATTGCAATTTTATTAGGATTTTTTTTTGCGTGCCTATCAATACAATTTTCTGAAACATTTAATGTTCCGTCATAAAACCATTTTATATCAACTTTATTTTTACTATAAATTACATCTTTGATTTTTGTATATTTCTTTTTCCAATCAACTCTTTGCCCAAATTCATTCCAAAATTTATCATTATTTTCGATAGAATTAGAATATAGTTTTTCATACTCTGTTTTATTTATTTTGGCATTTTTTTCCCAAGACTCATTTATTAAAAATTTTTCCATTTAATATTTTTATAACATAAATTATTAAATAATATAATTATTTGAACTAAATTTTTTTAAGTTGATTAGCTATATCATGTAATGGTTCAATCCATGAATTTGGCTTTATTTGTTTAAATATTTTAATAGATTTATACCAATAACTTTTTCCCTCAACAGCAGTCCAATACCATAATTTTCCTCTACTTTTAGGAATTAAAAGGAAAGTATTAACCCCCAAAGCTCCTGCAAGATGAGCAGTAGAATTACTTGATGTTATAACAACATCACAAGATTTAATTATTGATGCTAAGCTATCAATATCTTCAAATAAATCTATGTTTTTATGTTGAAACAAATTTTTATTTAATTTATTTTTTATGAAATCTATTTCATCTGAAATATCTCCATATTGTAAATTAATAAATTCATAATTTTCTAAATTAAAAATTTCTTTAAACATTTTTATTGGAATACTTTTATCAAATCCAATATCAACATTAATACTTTTCCAAGAAATACCACACGTTTTTTTTGAATTCTTCTTTAATTCAATTTTTTTTGTTATTTCTTTTTCATCAATTAAATATGATCCAGATTTATCTGTAAAATCATTAATAGATTTCCTATAAATTTTTGCTAATGCGATTAAGGATATATGTTCATCATAATCTTCAATTGCAATTTGATCAAAACTAGAAATAAAATTTAGTTTATTAAAAGATCTTTTAAAAAGCTTTAAGATTTTCTCATTAACATATACTGTTATATTAATTGGCAAAAGCTCTAAATCTTTTAGTATTGAACCAAACATAATTTGATCACTAATTCCTTGTTCGGCCCAAACAAATAATTTTTTTATATTTATATTTCCATCCCATTCTTTTTTAGATGTTTGAAAATATTTTATATTTGTTTTTTTATTTAAAAATCTCCATTCAAAATATTTCCACCCTTTTTCAAAATTTAAATTACCTAAATTAATATATGCCAAACCATAATTTGCTTCAGGAGAATTTGGATTATATTTTAGTGCTTTTTCATAATTTTCTTCAGATAATTTAACTTCATTTTCATCACTATACACACCAGCTATATTGCAAAGAGCATCAACATTCTTTGGTTCAAGCTTTAAAGCTTTTTTTAAATTTTCTTTGGCTAATTCATATTTATATAATCTTTTTAAGGAGAGTCCTTTATTAATTAAAGCATTAATATTATTATAATCTTTAGAGAGAACATGATCAAAATCCTTTAATGCATTTTTGTATTGTTTTAAATGATTGTAAATAATACCACGATTAGATATCGCAATGATATTATCATTATTTAGTTTAATACATTTATTTGAAAATTCTAGAGCATCATCATATTTTCCACTCATCATCAATGCTAAAGCGATCCCTGCTAATGCATTAACATTATTATTATTTTTTATTAATATATCTTTAAAATTTTTTATAGATTCTTCATATTGGGCAAGGTCTATTAAAGAAAGACCTATATTTAATCTTGCATCATCAAAATCCTCTTTTATTTTTAATGCCTCTTGATAACAATTAATAGATTCTTTAAATTTTTTTAGATTTCTATAAACATTTCCATAGTTTAGCCATGCATACACATTTTGAGAATTTAATTTTATGGTCTTTTCATAATTTACAAGTGCCTCTCGATGATTTCCACTTTCATTTAGTGCAATGGCTAAATTAAAATAATAGACTGATTCTCTAGGGTTTAGTTTTATAGCGCTTTTAAAATTTTTTGCTGCTTGATCATTTAAATTTTTTGCTCCATTTACAAGTCCATTTAAAAAATAAATTTTATCACTAATGATTTTATTAGATATTAACTTTGAGAGAATTTTATCAGCTTCATCAAAATTTTGATTTTTATATAACTCATGAGCTTTATTAATTTTTTCATTTATTTTATTAATTTTCATTTTGACAATTTAATGATTAAATCCCATGATTTTTTATCTATAGGCATAACAGAAAGTCTTGATTGTTTAATCAAAGAAAGATGATTTAATTTTCTTTCTTTTTTTATTTGGTCTAAAGTTACTGCGTTTTTAAATTCAATTTTATAAGCTACATCAACAACAACAAATCTTTTAGATTTATCAGTAGGATCTGGGTAATGTTCTTTTACTACTTCCACAATACCAACTATTTTTTTTTCTTTAACAGAATGATAAAAAAAACATAAATCCCCCTTTTTCATTAATTTTAAATTATTTCTTGCTTGATAATTTCTAACTCCGTCCCACATTTCTTTTTTTACCCCTTTTTGATCTTCCCATGACCAGGTACTTGGTTCAGATTTTATAAGCCAAAAATTCATTTATTATCTCCCAATATGGATAATCTTGGATTTGCTTTGAATAACAAATTAGATTTAACTTTTGTAGAGTTTTTTTGTAAACAAGCCCATCCTATCATTGCAGCATTATCACTCAACATAAAATCAGGAGGAGATACTAGAGAGCAATTAAAATTTTCAACAATTTTTTTTATTCTACTGTTTATATATTTATTCGCTGCCACACCACCTACTAGAGCAATATTAGAGACTGATATTTTTTTGTTATCTAAAAAATTCATTACAGTTCTTAATTTAGATTCAAGAATTTTAGTAACAGTATATTGAAAAGATGCTGACATGTCTGATTTGAATTCAGAATTTATTTTATTATTTTTTTTTACAATTAGACTAATAGAAGTTTTAATACCTGAAAAAGAAAAATTTAAATCTTTTTTATTACTTAATGGAGCAGGTAAGATAAATTTTTTTTCATCACCATTTTTTGCTATTTTTTCTATTTCAGGACCACCAGGATACGGCAAATCTAATAATTTTGCGATTTTATCAAATGCCTCTCCAATTGCATCATCACAGGTTTCGCCAAGTAACTCATAATTATTTATTGATTTTACTAGATAGATTTGAGTATGACCTCCAGTAAGTAAAAAAGATATAAATGGATAAGTTACATTGTTGTTGTAAGTTGTAGATAATAAATGACCCTCTAGATGATTTATAGGAACAAAGGGCTTATTCAAACCAATAGAAAAGGATTTTGCAAATGTTGAACCTACCAATAAACATCCTATAAGTCCTGGGCCACAAGTAGCAGTAACTACATCAATATCTTCATTGTTGATTCCAGATTCCAATATAGCTTTTTTTGAAATTCTTTGTAAAATTTGTAAATGAGCTCTAGAAGCTAGCTCAGGAATTACTCCGCCAAACTTAATATGATCTTTTTGTGAATATGTTACATGGCTTAGAATTTTCTTATTTTCTCTAATTATACATACAGATGTTTCATCACATGAGGTTTCTACAGCAAATACGATCATTTTATTATCCAGCATATTATTTTAGACTGTGAAACAACCAAAAAATAATGATAAAATAATTTCATATGTCTAAATTTATTGGATATTTCTATATTTTTTCAAAATTATTAACAAGTATAGTTTTATTAATGGTTATTACATTAATGGGATATTTATTATTTAGATCTTATCAAGATGTAGATCAAGTTAACAATGAGTTTAAAACTGAAATTGATGAATTAACTAACTCTATTAATAAAAATACAATTAGTTTAGATACAATACAAAAAAAAATAAATATTAATAATCAGAGCATAGTAGATTTAAATAATTCATTAACATCAAATAAAGAAAAAGAAATTGATATGCTAGCAATGAAGGAACAAGTAGATGCTTTATTTTTTCAATATAAGGAATTAGAAAAAATACTTAGTGAGAAAAAAATAAATCTAAATGAGAATATAAAGCAAAAAAATGAATTTTCAAAAAATACCAATCAAGTAAATTCAATAATAGAATTAATTTTAATTAAGTTTTCTAATGGAGAAGAAATAAGTAAAGAATTATCATTTTTAGAAAAAAATGTTTTAAATAAAAAACAAAATTTTGAAAAAATATATTTTTTAGAAACAAAAAAATTTTATGGATTAGAAAAACTTAATAAATTATTTGATGAACAGTCAGAAATTTTTATCAAAAAAACATATTTAAAAAATAATCAGAATTCTATAATTGCATTTCTATCACAATTTGTTTTTATTAAACCAGCAAATTTAAGTAATTATAAGAACGATAATTTAAATATATTGCTAAGAGCAAGCCAGTATATGAAATCAAAAGAATTGGATAAATCTTTAAATCAAATAAAAAAAATTGAAAATAATGAAATTTTTTTTGATAAATGGATTAATCAAGTAGAAATTTATCTTAATTTTAAATCAGAAATTGAAAGGATAAAGATAGTTGAATAAATTTTTATTAGTTAGTTTACAAATTTTTATAATTTTAGTTTTAATAATTTTTGTTATTAATAAGTCCTTTTTGATTTCAGCTGAGATAAATGATTATATTTACTCAATAAAATCCGAATATATATTTTTAATATTTTTGATTTTATTTATTATTATTTTTTTAATTCAAAACTACTACTTAAAAATCAAATATGGTTTTAAGCAGTTTATAACTAATAAAAATTTTAAAAGAAAAGAAAAAGGCTACAATGCTTTTATTGAAGGCATGATTGCTCTAGCTAACAAAGACTTCAAAAAAGTTACAATAAGTAATAAAAAAGTTTCAGAATATTTAAGTGAAAATCCTTCATTATCATTGCTTTTAAAGTCTGAAACACTCAAAATAGAAAACAAACACGATAAATTGTCAGAAGTTTATGAGGATATGATCAAGAACAGTGTCACTGAAAATTTAGGATTAAGAGGTATGATGGAATATTATCTACAGTTTCAAGATTATCATCACGCTTATATTTATGGAGAAAAGTTATTCAATAAAAATCCATTTATAGAAAAAATTTATGAAACTTTAGTTAATTTAATTGCAAAAACAGTTAATTGGCAACAATTAATTAATATCACTGAAGAAGCTTTGCGTAAAAACATAATTGATAAACAGACATATAATGAAAATAAATCAATTGGTCTTTTTGAAATAGCTAAGATAAAAAAAATCAATGATCCTGAAGAGTCTATAAAATTAATTCAAAAAGCTATTAAACTAAGAAACAACTTTCCTCCTTATATTGAGCTTTATATTGAAATATTAATTCAAGAAAAAAAATACAATACTGCAAAAAAATTTCTTAAAAAGATTTGGAATCAAAATCCATATTTAGATTATAAGCACTTAATAAAAAAAATTTCCAATTCTTTGGAAACAAATTATTTAGATTTAGTTAGATATATTATCGGATCATCTATAGAAAAAGATTATTCTAAAATTTTATTAATTGAGGCATTAATAGAGAATAATAATTGGGAAAATGCTAGAAAAGAAATTATTCCCCTTTTAGATATTAGGCCTAAAAAAATAATATGTTTATTAATGGCAAAAATAGAAGAAGGTGAGAATAATGATATACAAAAAGCAAATGCCTGGAAAATGAGATCTAATGAAGGCTCAGAAAATTATTTGTGGATTTGCAGTATTACTCATAAGCACCAGAATACTTGGTCTTCAGTTTCAAATAGTGGCCACTTTAATTCTCTTGAATGGAGACAGCCCAACATGTTAAAGGAAGTTCCTAATATGGATAGTTTTAATGATTAATAACAAAAAACCAACTTTTTTTATAGGATATGATTCAAAAGAAGATATAGCTTATAGGGTTTGCAAACAATCTTTATTATTAAATTCTTCTATAGATATAAATGTAATATCTCTAAAATTATCTGAACTTATTGCAAAAAAAAAATACACAAGACAAATTGATCCACTAGCTTCAACAGAATTTACTTATTCAAGATTTTTAGTTCCAAATTTAATGAATTACTCAGGATGGGCAGTTTTTTGTGATTGTGATTTTTTATTTTTATATGACGTGGCTAAATTATTTGAAAATCTTGATCCTTCTAAAGCAATTTATTGTGTCAAACATGATTATACACCTAAGGAAAAACATAAAATGGATGGCCAGCAACAGACAATTTATCCTAGAAAAAATTGGTCGAGCTTTATTGTTTTTAACTGTGATCATCCTAGCAATAAAAAATTGACAGTTGATATTGTAAATTCTGAATCTGGATCATTTCTTCACCAATTTAAATGGTTAAAAGATGAAGAAATAGGAACTCTAGATGAAAGGTGGAATTGGCTTGAAGGCTGGACCTCTCAACATAATAAAAACAAACCATATGCTGTTCATTATACAAGAGGGGGCCCTTGGTTTGATGAATGGCAAGATGTTGAATATGCTAAAGAATGGATTCAAGAGAGAGATACTTATATTAAAAGAAAATTTGAATTTAATTAGAGAGCTGAATTAACCTTTCCTTTATATTAAATAGCATTTCCTTTATATTTTTTGTTTGTTCAAAAATTTCAATACTTGGATACCAAGGTGTGAAATTTTTAGGTTGATGCCAATAATGAAAAAGAGCATAGGATTTAGGTTTGATTAACCATGTTTTAACATTTAAAGCACCTGATAAGTGGGCTGTAGAGTTTCCAACAGTAATAAATAGGTCTAAACTTTTAAGAAGCGCAGAAATTTTTTCAAAATCATTAAATAAATCAACTTCTTTAATAGTAATTAATTCTAAACCTGTTTTCTCTTTAAGCTTTTTTAAATCTTCTGCAATTTCCCCATATTGCAGGTTTATAAAAGTAAAATTTTTTAATGACAATATAGGCTCCAGCTCTTCTAAATTAAGAGATTTTCCCTCACCAAAAAAATATCTTTTACTTTTCCAAGCTATACCAATTTTTTTATTGCTATCAATTTTTTTTAAATAATTTTTAATTTGATCAATTTGATTTTTTTCAGCTTCAACTTCATTTTTTTTTGGAAAATCATTTATAGAATTTCTATATAACCTACCCAAACTTCCAGCAAAAATTACTTTGTTAATTTTTTTTAATTTCTCTTTATCGTCTGAAATTGACTTATAAGGGATAATTTGATTTTCTGCTTTATATGATCTTTTGAAAAGGGATATAAGCCTAGGTTCAGTTTCTATTTTACAAGATGGATATTCTTTGAGAAGATCAGGATAAATTGTGCTATATAAAATTTCATCACCTACTCCTTGCTCTTTAACAATCAATATTTTGTCATTTGCATTTAGTTTTTCACCATTCCAAATTTTATTTTTAATGTTTTTTAAATAAGAGCCTTCAGCAAGAAAGTCTTGTAGTTTTAGTCTTCCATCAATTGTTTGCCATGCTTGTTTATAATCTTGAATATATAAAAGAAACATAGCATAATTTTTTTTAAACTTATCGTCTTCAGGATCAATTTTTTTAGCAGCCTTAAAATGAAAATGTGCTTTTGAAATTTCATTGATATAAAAATACGCAATTGCTATATTTAAATTTGCCTCTTTATGTAAAGAATTGTTTTTTAATATTTTTAAGTAAAGTGGGATTGCTTTTTTGTATTCTCCACAAACTGTATAAACACTAGCTAAATTATTGATTGCTTCTTCAAACTCAGGATTAATTTCTAGACTTTTTTTTATATTTTTTATTGCTAAATCAGTTTCTTTTAACAGATTGAGACACTTACCCAAATTACTATAAGTAGGATAATAATCAGGTTTTATTTCTATAGCCTGAAGGTAAATTTTTTTTGCAGTTTCTAAAGAATTCAAAGATGTATAAATCATACCCATAATATTTAAAGCTATATAATCTACGTTATTTAGTTTGATAGATTTAGCAATGTTTATAATAGCTTCATCCAATCTTTTTAAATAAAATAAAATATGAGCTTTGTCCCTTAGTGCGGGTTGATAGTTTGGCTTAATATTTAAAACCTCATCTACAAGTTTTAATGCTTTATTATAATTTTTTAAATGAAAATATATTAAATAAAGATTATTTCTTGATTGCCAATGATCCTTACTAGATTTAATTACAATTAAATAACTTTCTATAGCTGTTTCAATATCTTTATTTTTTTCTGCTATAACTCCTGAATTATATCTGGCTACTAAATCATTCGGAAACTTTTTTAGATATTCTTTTATTTTAAGGTAGGAATTTTTATGATCTCCACTTGCAAATTCTTTAAGAATTGCATTCATTTCAGTATTGTTAGATACTGTATTCATGTTCAACCCAGCTTATTTAAAGCTGGGTTTAAATATTATTTTATCTTCTTTGGCCAAACAATTGCATTAACAATATGAATAAATTTATAAAGTCTAAATATAATCTTAATGCTCCCATTAACGCTTTTTTTGAACCAACAGAACTAGAGTCTCCAGCATAATACATATTTTTAATTGATTGAGTATCGTATGCTGTAAGTCCAACAAAAACTAGCACACCAATAACAGATATAGCAAACTGTAGTGCACTACTGCCCACAAAAATATTTACAATGCTAGCGATAATTATTCCAATTAATCCCATGAATAAAAATCCACCCAATCTTGTTAAATCTTTTTTTGTTGTATATCCATAAAGACTCATTGCTGCAAATGTTCCTGCTGTTATAAAAAAAACTCTTGCAATTGAAGTTCCTGTGAACTGAATAAATATTGATGCAAGTGAAAGCCCCATAATTGAAGAAAATAACCAAAATGTTATTTGGGCACTTGATACAGACATTTTATTTATTCTAGCACTTAGATAAAAAACAAAACCTAATGGAGCTAACATGATGACCCACATTAGAGGTGAATTAAAGAGAAGAGCACCTAAAGAAGTAAAACCAACAATTTGGCCAACTTCATTTGTTACAATTGATGCCTTTCCAAAAAAATATGCAATAAAACCAGTTAAAAGCAGACCTGTTGTCATATAATTATAGACTTTAAGCATGTATGCTTTTAAGCCTTCATCAACAGCTACATTTTCAGCTGTTTTTGTATATGTTTTTTGATTAAAGTCCAAAGCCATAAATTCTCCTTTTAATTATTACTAATATCGCTATAAATCTGTCAAATTCAAGACATTTTAATTAAATTAATATCATTATTATATGAAATACAGAAAACTGGGCAATACGGACATAGATGTAAGTGTAATATGTCTAGGAACGATGACTTTTGGAGAACAAAACACCCAACAAGAGGGATTTGATCAAATGGATTATGCTTTTGATAAAGGCATCAATTTTTTTGACACAGCTGAGTTATATGCAGTTATGCCTAGAAAAGAAACATATGGAAAAACAGAAGAGATAATAGGTAACTGGTTCACCAAAAACAAAAATAGAGAAAAAGTTATATTAGCTTCCAAAATTGCTTCAAAAGCTGAAAATGACTTAGCTTGGATTAGAAAAGGAGGTTCAACTTTAGGATTTGATAAAATTAATATGAATGAAGCCATTGAATCAAGTCTCAGAAGACTTAAGACTGACTATATAGATCTTTACCAATTACATTGGCCTGAGAGGAATGTGCCAAAATTTGGTAAATTGGATTTTGATTACGATCCTCATGATAATGATTGGACGCAAATTGAAGAAGTTTTAGAAAACTTAAACAATTTAGTTAAATCTGGTAAAGTTAGGTATGTAGGTTTATCAAATGAAACACCCTGGGGCACTATGAAATTTTTACAAGTTGCTAAGGAAAAAAATCTACCTAGAATGATGTCCATTCAAAATGCTTATAGTTTAGTAAATAGAGTTTTTGACGTAGCTAACTCTGAAGTTTCTATAAGGGAAAAGTGTGGTCTTTTGGCATACTCTCCTCTAGCCGGAGGTAGATTAAGTGGCAAATATATTAAATCAAAACCAAATAATGCTCGCTATACTTTGTGGCCAAGGCGTTTTAATAGACATAATACTGTGAGAGGAGAAGAAGCAATTATAAAATATGTTAACCTAGCAAATAAACATAATATTTCACCTTCTACTTTTGCTAACGCATTTGTAAATGACAGACCATTTGTTACAAGTAATATTATAGGCGCTACTACTATGGATCAGCTAAAAGAAGATATTAAAAGTATTGATATTACTCTATCAAAAGAAATCTTAGAAGAAATTGAAAACATTCACTTGTCAGATCCCAACCCATGTGTTTGAAGAATTTTTTCTAATAGTTTGCCTGTATCGTTTATATATATTCTATCCCATAAGTGGACATTTAATAAGCTAAAATATAATTGATATATTGGCTCATACTTATAAAAATATTTGTCAATCTTGAAAGAGTTTGAATAAATTTCTAAAAAATTAGCATTTACATAATTGAACCAAGTTAAATAAGCTATCTCCATTTCATTGTGACCAAAATATATTCCTGGATCAATTAATCCAACTAATTTTCCATCCTTAAATAAAATATTTCCCTCCCACAAATCTCCATGTAAAAGACTCTTTTTTGGATTTTGGGGTAAAAAATTATTAAGATTTTTTATTAAATATTCTATTTTATGATTAATATTGTAAGGCATTGGATTATTTTGACATATTTTTTCATAAATCATATTAAGTCTTTTTTCTCCAAAAAAACTTATCCAATCCATCTCATAATTATTTTTTTGCCTTAGACCACCTATTTGAGTATCAAATTTAAACCCATATTTATCATTATTTATATTGTGTAACGTTAATAATTTTTCACATAACAAATTCTGATAATTTTCATTTTTTATATTATTGTGCTCAATATAATCAATGATTAGCAAATCTTCAGAAAAAAACTGTATTTTAGGGAAAATTCCAAAATTTTTTTTGGATAAATAATCTAATGTATTCCCTTCACTTTTAATAGAATTAAAACCTTTGTTTATTTTTTCATAGTATTTAGCAACAAAAATCTCTTTATTATCTAATTCTATTTTTTCACAAACTATTCCAAAAGATTTAGATAAAATTTTTCTTTTTGAAATAATTTTTGTTGAAAGAAACTCGTTTAATTGTTTTTCTATTAAAATATTCATATTAATTTTGAAAAAATATTAGATTTTTTTATAGCTCTTATTTGTGATCAAATTATTTTATTCTTGTAAAAATTTTTCCAACCTTAACCCCGGAATGGTTAGAAATAATTTCATTACTCCAATTTGATAATTTTTTTAACTCTTTTTTATTAACAAGTGACAATTTTTTTATTATTTCATTAGCTGCCGAAGGTAAGGCACGAGAATTTCCATCTTTAATTTTTATTACACCACCAATTTTTTTTTCTAAGTGAGCAAATAATAATACTCCTTCTGCACCCCACTTAGCAAAAATTTTACCCTTAGTTATTTTTATTAATTGGCTGTCATATTTTTTCTCACTGCCAATTAGATTCGGATATTTCTTAATTGAATTAATTAATAATTTAATTTCTTCAGAGTAAAAATTATCATTATTATAACTTTTAATTAAGTTTATCATTGCTATTGACAAATTCTTAATAGGAAAAGAGTATTGTGGAGCACTACAACCATCAATTCCATATTGTTTTTTTTTAATTTTGCAATCAGTGAAATCCTCAAGTATTTTTCTAATCAATATTTGATAAGGATGATTAATGTTTAAATAATTTTTTATATTAAAATTATTTGCTATACAGCCAGTAATCATTCCAAGATGTTTACCTGCACAATTATTGTGAAGTTGGTTGGGTTTTTTTTGATTATAAAGTAGTTTATTTGAAAATTTTAAATTAAGAGGACTATGAACCCCGCATCTTAAAACATTCTTGGATAATTTTATTTTTTTTAACCAATTTTCTAAGACTCTTATATGCTCTGTTTCTCCATAATGAGATGCACAAGATATTGCGATTTGGCTTTTAGATAAATTAAATTTCTGATCTCCTTTAGACAAGATAAAAGGAATGGCTTGTAATATTTTTATTGATGATCTTGGATAAATTAGATCATTCTCATGTCCAGTAGAAAAAATTGTTTTATTTTGATAATTTTTTATTAAACATTTAGCCTCATGAATGCTTTCAGTTATTTTCCCTCTAGTGATATAGGTTGTTAATTTTGTCATAATAATTAAATAATTTTACTTTTTTGTATGATTGTACTTTTATTTTAATCTTCCAACCTAATATAGAATGGTATAATAAATAGAATATTAATTGTCATGAAAAAATATTTAATTTTTTTTACTTTTTTAATATCTTGTGTTTTTTCAACATCTATTTTAGCGCAAATTGAAAAAGGAAAATGGAATTTTGTTAAAGATCCAGATTATTGCTTTATTGGCAGTTCACCAATAGAGATTGAGATTCCAGAAGGAAAAAAAAGAGATGATCCATATATTTTGGTTTATAGAATAAACAAAAGTAAAGACTCAATTGTGCAAATAAATGCTGGATATCCATATAAAAAAGAACAAAAAGTAGAAGTTTTCATAGATGATACTTCATTTAAATTTTATTCTGAAGATGATACTGCCTGGACCAATGATGATGCAAAAGTAATTTATGCTATGAAAAAAGGTCTCAAATTAATTGTTAAAGGGCAATCATCCAGAGGCACTAAAACAATAGATACGTATACTTTAAAAGGTTTTACAGCTGCCTTTAACACTCTATCTAATGATTGCTAGAAATGCATAAAAAAATAGTTCTCGCCTATTCAGGTGGCTTAGATACAAGCGTAATATTAAAATGGTTGCAATTAAATTATGATTGTGAAATTGCCACTTATACAGCAGATATTGGTCAAAAGGATGACTTTGAAAAAATAAAAATAAAAGCTGAAAAATTAGGTGTAAAAGAAATTTATATAGAGGACTTAAAGGAAGAGTTTGTAAAAGATTATGTTTTCCCAATGTTTAGGGCTAATGCAATTTATGAAGGAGTTTATCTTTTAGGCACTGCTATAGCAAGGCCACTAATAGCAAAAAAACAAGTAGAATTTGCAAAAAAAATAGGTGCTGATGCTGTTTCACATGGATCAACAGGCAAAGGAAATGATCAGGTAAGATTTGAATTAGGATATTTTTTTACAGACTCTAAAATTAAAATTATTGCTCCATGGAGACTGTGGGATTTAAAATCTAGAAAAAACTTAATTGATTTTGCTGAAAAACATCAAATACAATTTACAAAAGATAAAATAGGTGAGCCACCATTTAGTGTTGATGAAAATATTTTGCATACTTCTGCTGAAGGAAAAGTTTTAGAAGATCCATGGCAAGAACCTCCTAACTATGTTTTTTCAAGAACAAAAAATATTGAAAATACACCTGATGAACCTGAAGAGTTAATCATTAGTTTCAAAAATGGAGATCCTTATAAAATTAATGAAGTAAATTTAAGTCCATTCAAAATTTTAGAAAAATTAAATACCATAGGATCAAATCATGGCATAGGAAGAGTTGATATGGTTGAAAATAGATTTATAGGAATGAAATCAAGAGGCGTTTATGAAACTCCAGGTGGAACAATTTTATTTCATGCACATCGTGCAATTGAGAGCATTACACTAGATAGAGAAACAGCACATAAGAAAGATTCTATTGCTTCAAAATATGCTGAATTAATTTACAATGGTTTTTGGTTTAGTAAAGAAAGAGAAGAGTTGCAAAAAATAGTTGATACGAATCAATCCAATATAAATGGTGATGTAAAATTAAAATTATTTAAAGGAAATGTGATTGTGATTGGTAGAAAATCACAAAATAGTTTGTACAATTTATCTAAAGTTTCTTTTGAAAATAATGATTTGGAAAATCAAACATTTGCAGAAGAATTTATTAAGTCTCAATATTCAAAAATTAAATAAATTATTTAAGGCTGTTTTTGAAAGCAATTAATGTATTTCTTAACAAACAAGCAATTGTCATCGGCCCTACTCCTCCTGGAACTGGTGTGATTGCTGAAGCATTTTTTTCTGCTTCTTGATAATCAACATCGCCTACAAGTTTATTCTTAATTTCTCCATTAATTTCAACTTCAATTCTATTAATGCCCACATCAATTACAATAGCGCCAGTTTTAATCCAGCCCCCCTTAATCATTTTTGGCCTTCCAACAGCGGCTATAAGAATATCTGCATTTTTACAAACATTTTCAAGATTTTTTGTTTTTGAATGAGCAACAGTGACAGTACAAGATTCTTTTATCAATAACTGGGCCATAGGCTTACCCACAATATTTGATCTGCCAATAACAACTGCATTTTTACCTTCAAGTTGTATTCCTAATTCTTTTAGCATTATTAGACATCCATAAGGAGTACATGGAATTAGCAAGTTTTCATCATTATGAGTTGAAATTGAAAGTTTTCCTACGTTAAGGGGATGAAAACCATCTGCATCCTTGTTTGGATGAATGGAATCTAGAATAGTTTGTTCATGAATTTGTTGTGGTAATGGCAATTGCACAAGGATACCGTTAACATTTTCTTGATGATTGAGTTTGTCAATTAATTTTAAAAGAGATTCTTGTGTAGTTGACTCTTCAAGATGATGATCTATTATCTCAATACCTACCTCTTGAGCACTTTTAGTTTTTGCTTTTACATAAACACTACTTGCCACAACATTACCAATTTGTACTACTGCAAGTCCAGGAACTGAATTATATTTTTCCTTTAAAATATTAATTTCTTTTTTTAAAGAATTTCGAAGATTTTGAGCAATTTGTTTACCATCTATTATGTTAGTCATTTTTACCTTGGCCAATATTCAATTAATAAGTTTTTTATAAACCATAAAAATAAATATACAATTATAGGAGATATATCAATCGAGCCAAAATTTGGAATATAGTTTCTTACAAGTTTTAAACTGGGTTCACATATCCTATATAGAGCTTCCATCAAAGTGTAAATAAATCGATTCGAAACATTTATAATATTAAAATTAATTAACCAAGTAGATATAATGTAGATCAATAGTGCAAATTGATAAAGATTAATTATCTGAATAATAAGTGCTAACAATGAATTCATTTTCTAATTTTTGTTTTATATATTAATTTATTTATTTCAATTTATAATCTTACAAAAAAAAAGCGGCTAAAGCCGCTTTTTTAAATTATCTAAAAAATAAATTACATAGAAATATCTCTACCAAACCATTGCTTAGTTATTTCTGCAGTAGTTCCATCTGCACTCATCTCAGCAATAACTTTATTCCACATTTCTAAAATGTCAGTATCTTCTTTTCTTATTGCACCACCGACACCATCTCCAAAAACACCTCCAGAGAATGTAGGTCCTGTAAATGTAACATCAACTCCACCATCAGATTCTATAAAATCTATGATTGAACCAACATCTGCAAGTATTGCATCACAACGGCCAGCAGCTAGATCCAAATTATGATCATCAACAGCCTGATATAACCTTACTTCCACTGCTCCTGACATATGTTTTTCTAAAAAATTTTGATGGATAGTAGATGACTGAACACATACAGTTTTTCCATCCATAGCAGCAATCAATTGACCTATAGCAGCTTGTTCTTTACCACCAGCATTGTTTAAATTCACCTTACTTGCTCCTACATTCATACCAGCAAGTCCACTACTTTTTAAAACAGCAAAACGTGCACCATCAGTCATATAACCATTTGTGAAGTTAACCTTTTCTTTTCTTTCTTCAGTAATGGACATTCCTGCTATAATGATATCATATTTTCCATTAAGTAATGCTGGGATTATTCCATCCCAATCTTGAGTTACCCATTCACAATCAACACCCATACGTTTACATGCTTCATTGCCAAAATCGATTTCCGCACCTTCAAGCTCGCCCGCAGCGTTTAGATTATTCCAAGGAGGGTAAGCTCCTTCTGTTCCTATTCTTATACTTTTAGAATTAGCAATAGTTGTGAAAGACAACATACTAATTGCTAATAAAGATAATATAATTTTTTTCACAATTCCTCCTAATGACCTACAATTATTGTATGTCTTAAAGTTTATTTTAAATAAGTTCGTTATAATTAAAATTAAAAAAAATGAAATAAATTCTCTTAATTTTTAAGGTTTAATTTCTTTCAAAATACTAAAATTCCCTAGTATTTAGTGAATATTAAAGAAAATTAATAAGAAAAAAAGAATTTTTTATATTAATTAAAAATGTAAAATTGAATGAATATAGCTAAAATCCCTATAAAAAAATTATTCAAATAAAGGTCGAATTTCTTCATTGACCATTTTTTTATTAAGAGGACCCAAATGTTTATATATAATTTTTTTTTGTTTATTAACTATAATCGTTTCTGGTAGGCCAAATACTCCTAATTCCAAACCTAAAGATCCATTATTATCAATTCCTACACTATCATATGGGTTTCCTAAATCATTGAGATACTTAATTGTATCGTTCTTTTTATCTTTAAAACTAATTCCTAATAAATGTACTCCTGAGAATTTTTCTTTAATATCAAAAAAAATAGGATGTTCTAATTTACAAGGCGCACACCAAGAAGCAAAAAAGTTTATTATAATAAATTCTTCTTTTATTTCATTACTAAAAATTAATTTTTCACGATCAAATAGGCTTTCAATTTTAAATTCATTTAAGTCAGATATGTATTCTTTTTGCCAATAATTTTTGTTTTTTAATTCTTTTTGAATTGACGCAGGCATATAATTTTCATCATGTTTTGCAAAAACTCTAGATGCATCAATTGTGTTATTATCTTTAATTTTACCTTCAATAACCACTCCTTGTTCTTCCCTAAATAAGTTTGGCAATATACCTTTGTATTTTACCAAAATTGAATTGTTATTATCTGTAACTTCAAATTCATATAAATTACTTTTTTCTTTTAAGACTGAGTTTTTTTTTACAAAACCACCAATTCTTACTTTTTGACCATCTTCTTTTTCAGAAACTAAAAATTCTGTAGGAGTATAGAAAAAGACTAAGTTTTGTTTTGAATTGTATAATATTAACAATGCTGCACCTGTTAATAAAATCAGAGAGAATAAAATTATAATAAGACGCTGAAAACTAATAGACATAAAAGTTATATATTATTTTTTTTTTATTAATTTCAAGTAGGAATTAATAATTAATAAAAATAATAAAATAAAACAAATTGTGTAGGAAAAAAATATATACCAAAAATACATAATATCTTTTATCAAAATTTTTTTTTTTAGTATTTAATAAATTAATTAATAATACTAAATATTAATTATTTATGTTTTCTATCAATTATTTCGGCTTTAATTCTAATAATAGCTATGCTAATGCCAATAAACATAAAAGCAAGCGTCATTATTATTAAAGGGCTTAACATGCTTGGATCTATTGAAGGAGAAGAAAATTTACTTATACTTGCTGGTTGATGTAAAGTATTCCACCAATCAACTGAGAATTTTATAATTGGAAGGTTTATTGATCCAATTAATACAAAAACAGCAGTAATTTTTTCACCTAAATGAATGTTATTAAATGATTTTCTTAAAAAAATTATAATTAAATATATTAGAAATAATATTGCAACCGAAGTGAGTCTTGCATCCCATACCCACCATGTGCCCCACATTGGCTTTCCCCAAAGAGAGCCGGTTACTAGACAAATTAAAGTAAAAGTTGCCCCTATTGGTGCAATTGCTGATATTACGATAAAACTAAAAGGAATTTTAAAAGCAAGCCCTAAAATACTATAAATTGTCATAATAAAAAAAGTTAATAATGCAAGCCATGCTGATGGAACATGAACATACATTATTCTCACGGTTGCACCTTGTTGGTAATCATCAGGAGATAAATACAAAGCAAAAATTAGACCAATAATCAATGTTATTGTGCTTATATAAATCATTGGTCTAAGAATTATGTTACTAAATATATTAAATCTATTTGGATTTATTAAAAATTTCATATTAATTATTTTGAATCGCAAATTTTATACAAAGTGAGCTTGCCCAAGGAGTGATGGCGAGGAAAAAACACAATATACCAATTAATATATTAATTTGAGCTCTAATCACTTCTTCTGAAGTATCAACTAAATTAACACTAAAAATGATAATAGGTATGCTTAAAACCATAATAATCAAACTCCCTATAGCAAAATTTTTTTTATTTAATAGATTCATTGATCCTGAAATTGATGAGATACAAGTAATAATAGGGGAGCCAATTAAAAAACTTAAAAGTACTAATTCGAAGTTTTGCATATTTATATTTAAGAGTAGCCAAGCAATGGGAATTATTAAAAAAAACGGTAATTGTAAAAAAATCCAAATGGTCAAAATTTTAATGATGACTATTAATTCATAGGATAGGCCACTCATATGAAATATTATTAAATTTCCATTATCAAAATCATCCTGATAAAACTTTCTTAAGGACAAATTATTACTTAATAAAATTAGAGCCCAAATAATTCCAATACCAATTTTGTTTAAGATTAAATCATCATAACCAATCGCAAAAACAAAAATTATAATTCCTAATATAAAAAATAAAAAAATGCTTAAAACATCAGTGAAATTACGATAAAATAATAAAAATTCCTTATAAATTATAGCAATAATTATATTTACACTATTCATAAAATTCTAAATTTAAATTTTCTAAATTATTTATATTTGGATCTAAGTGAGATGTAAAAATTACCATTCCACCTAATTCAGCATGATTGATTATAGTTTGGTGTATTAATTCAATAGTTTTAATGTCTAATCCTGCAAATGGCTCATCCAATATCCATAATTTTTTTTGTTCTATTATTAATCTTGATAATTCTAATTTTTTGATTTCTCCATAAGACAAGTAATTTATTTGAGTATTATAATATTGTTGAAGAGAGAATATATTTAGAACTGAATCAATTTCTTTAATTGTTCTTTGAGATGAAAAAAGTTTTTTCCAAAAGAAAATATTTTCTTTAACTGTTAAATCAGATATTGAAGTTGGCTTATCCATAATAAAAGTTGTTTCTTTATAAAAATCATATGGTTTTTTGTTTATATTTTTCCCGTTCCAAAAAATTTCACCATCATCCGGAATAAGAATATTTGAGAGTAGTTTTAGTAAAGTTGTTTTTCCAACACCATTATTACCTTTAAGGTGGACAATTTTTTTAGGAGCTAAAGATACACTAGTGTCTTTGATAATATATCTATTATTTCTTTTGAATACTATGTTGTTTGCTAATAGCATAGATAGGATATTTAAAGCTTTTATATAAATCTAACAACGATAAAAAAACGGGGCTATTAACCCCGTTTTTTTTAGAGATAAACTCTCTATTTCTAAGAAAAAGAAAACTTTTGAAAAGCTCTCCTTTAGAAGAAAAAAAGAAACTATCTTTTTTTTCTTCTAGCAGCTTTTTTCTTCTTTTTCTTAGGTGCTGCTTTTTTTCTTCTAGCAGCTTTCTTTTTCTTTTTAGGTGCTGCTTTTTTTCTTTTAGCTGCTTTTTTTCTTTTAGGTGCAGCTTTTCTTTTTCTAGGTGCAGCCTTTTTCTTAGCTGCCTTTTTTCTCTTCTTTGCCATTTGATGCTCCTTGTAATTGGTTTAAGTGGAGGAACCTCCCTCCATCATCACTTAAATTAAGCGACAAACATAAAAGGCTTTTTGTTTTTCCCAAAACTTACGGAAAAAGTCAATGGCATAGTCTCTTTAATGTTTTTGCATTAAAAATTTAAAAAAAAAAAATTAATTTATTGAAAATAATTTTTTAAAAATAAATTTTAGAAAAATCTTAATTTTTCCCAGAATTCTTATATTTTATAAACTTTTAGCTATACTTTGTGATTATGAAATAATATTTATAAAAAATAATAAAACTTTCTTTTTTTATGAAATCTTTAGATACTTTTAAAACTAAATCAAAAATCGAGATAAATGGCAAAAAATATGTTTTTTTTGACTTAAATTTATTGGCAAGACATTTTAATTTTAACCTTGCTCACGTTCCTAATAGTATAAAGATTTTGTTAGAAAACCTAATAAGAAATGAGGATGGTGAAGCTGTAACTTCAAAAATGATTGAACATTTATGCCAAAATATTTTTAATAAAGATAAATTGATAGAAATCTCTTTTTCTCCAACAAGAGTATTAATGCAAGATTTTACTGGTGTTCCAGCATTAGCAGATTTAGCAGCAATGCGTGATGCCTTAAAAATAAAAAATATAGATCCACAAAATATTAATCCTTTAACACGAGTAGATCTAGTGATTGATCACTCGGTAACTGTTGATACATTTGGAATAGAAAAATCATATGAAAAAAATGTTAAAGCTGAATTTGAGCGAAATAAAGAAAGATATGAGTTTTTAAAATGGGGACAAAACTCTTTTGAAAATTTTCATTTAGTGCCTCCTGGAGCAGGTATATGTCATCAAGTTAATCTTGAAAATATATCAAAAACAATATGGATTAATCAAAACCAAAGAGATAATAATTTTTATCTGTTTCCTGACTCTGTTGTTGGAACTGATAGTCACACAACAATGGTAAACGCATTATCTGTACTTGGTTGGGGCGTTGGAGGCATTGAAGCAGAGGCATCTATGTTAGGTCAGCCAATTTCTATGAATGTTCCTAAAGTTTTAGGTTTTAATTTAAAGGGTGGCTTGCAAGAAGGTGTAACTGCTACAGATTTAGTTTTAACTATTACAAATAAATTACGTGAACATGGTGTGGTTGGTAAATTTGTTGAATTTTTTGGTAATGGATTAAAAAATTTATCTCTTGCTGATCGAGCTACTATTTCTAATATGTCACCAGAATATGGAGCAACTTGTGGTTTTTTTCCAACAGATAAAGAAACCTTAAATTATTTAGAAGTCTCAGGTAAAGATGATAATCAGTTAAAAATCATAAAAAAATATACTGAAAAACAAAAATTATGGTACGACGAAAGTAACCAACAAATTTTTGATGAATTAATTAATTTTAATTTAAAAGAAGTTAAACCAACTGTAGCAGGACCCAAGAGACCTCAAGATAAACTTTTACTAGATGATGTTCCTTCATCATTTGTTTCAATTTCAAAAAATAAAAATAATTTTCATTCAAAAGAAAAAAAATTACAATCAGGAGATATTGTTATTGCAGCAATTACTAGCTGCACCAATACTTCTAATCCCAGTGTAATGATCGCTGCTGGACTTGTTGCAAAAAAAGCAGTTGAATTAGGATTATCTGTGAAGCCTTGGGTTAAAACCAGCTTAGCTCCTGGTAGTAAAGTTGTAAGTGATTATCTTGAAAAATCAAACTTATCAAAATATTTAAATAAAATTGGATTTAATTTAGTTGGGTATGGATGTACAACTTGTATTGGAAATTCTGGACCTTTAGAAAAGTGGGTATCAGAAGAAATTATATCAAATAATCTATCTGTTTGTTCAGTTTTATCAGGTAACAGAAACTTTGAGGGCAGAATCCATCAACAAGTAAAAGCAAATTATCTAGCCTCGCCTCCTCTAGTTGTTGCATTTGCTTTGGCTGGTAATATTACAATTAATCTTCAAAAAGAATCTATTGGTAAAAGCTTTGATGGAACAGATATTTATTTAAAAGATTTATGGCCAACTAATAAAGAAATTGAACTAACTATTAAAAACTCTTTATCTTCAAAAATGTTTTTAAAAAGATATAAAGAAATATATAAAGGTGATGAAAATTGGGAAAATATTAAAAATATCAAGAAAAATACTTTTGAGTGGAACGATACAAGTACTTATATAAAACTGCCTCCTTTTTTTAATAATTTTGAAAATAATTTTGTAGAAGATATTAATGATGCTAGAATTCTTGCTATTCTAGGTGATAGCATTACAACTGACCATATTTCTCCAGCAGGATCAATAAAAGATGACAGTCCTGCAGGCATTTATTTGTCTGAGAGACAAATAGAGAAAAAAAATTTTAACTCTTATGGATCAAGAAGGGGCAATCATGAGATTATGATGCGAGGTACATTTGCCAATATCAGAATTAAGAATGAAATTTTACCAGGCACTGAAGGAGGCATTACTCTATGTTTTTCAAATAATAAAAAAATGTCAATTTATGATGCTGCAATGAATTACAATCAAAGCTCAACTCCACTTGTGTTAATTGCTGGTAAAGAATATGGCACAGGTTCTTCTAGAGACTGGGCAGCAAAAGGCACCAAATTATTAGGAGTAAAAGCAGTTATCGCAGAGTCTTTTGAGAGAATTCATCGCTCTAACCTTATAGGAATGGGCGTCCTTCCTTTAGAATTTATAAATGGCACTAATAGAAAATCTCTTAATTTAAAAGGAAGTGAAAAAATCACTATAGATAATTTAGATAAATTAGAGCCAGCTAAAATAATTGACTGTAAAATTAAGAGCAAAGATAATTTTAATATAATTAAGTTAAAATGTCGTATTGATACAATAAAAGAATACCAATATTACAAAGCAGGTGGAATTTTGCAATTTGTTCTTAATTCGATAGTAAATAAAGCTTCGTAGTTTTAAGTGCATAAAAATAATAATTTACTAGCTATTCTTGGCCCAACTAATACAGGAAAAACTTATTATGCCTTTGAAAGATTTGTTTCTTTTAAATCTGGCATTTTTGGCTTTCCCTTAAGATTGCTTGCGAGGGAAAATTATGACAAAGCTTTAAAAAAATTAGGAAAAAGCAAAGTAGCTTTGATCACTGGTGAAGAAAAAATCGTAAATAAAGAAGCTAAATATTTTTTTTGTACCACAGAATCCATGCCTCTAAATATAGAAGTTGAATGCGTTGCAATAGATGAAATTCAACTAGCAGCTGATTATGAAAGAGGACATATTTTTACTGACAGAATATTAAATTTAAGAGGTACTCAAGAAACTATTTTATTAGGATCTACAACAATAGAAACATTATTAAAAAAATTATTTCCAAATATAGAAATAAGAAAACGCGACCGTTTTTCACGTTTAACTTTTTCTCATGTTAAAAGTATATCAAAATTAAAACCAAGGTCAGCAGTAATATCATTTAATCTTAATTCAGTTTATGAAATTGCAGAAACTTTGCGAATGCATAAAGGTGGTGCTGCAGTAGTTCTTGGATCTTTAAGTCCAAGAACAAGAAATGCTCAAGTACAAGTTTATGAAGAAAGAAAAGTAGATTATCTTGTAGCTACAGATGCAATTGGGATGGGTTTAAATTTAAATATTGATCATGTTTCTTTTTCTTCGTTACAAAAATTTGATGGCAAATATAAAAGAAATCTTCTTACAACAGAGATTGCTCAAATAGCAGGTAGAGCTGGAAGATATCAAAATGATGGAACCTTTGGCTATTTGAAAAATGCAGGTAATCTTGATCCTTTAATAGTTCAATCAGTTGAAAATCATAACTTTGGTGATATTCAAAAAATTTATTGGCGTAACTCAAATATTAATTTTAGTTCTGTTGATTCTGTTATTGAATCTTTTAAAGAATTTCCTGTTAAAAATTTTTTTATTCATAAAAAAAATGCCGAAGATGAAATCAATTTTCGTAATTTATCTAAAGATATTAATATTTTAAAATATTTGAATAATTCATCTAATATAAATTTACTTTGGAAAATCTGTCAAATACCTGATTTTCAAAAAATATTTAATGATTCTTATATAAATTTACTTAAAAATATTTTTATAACATTAGTTGATAATGAAGGTTTATTACCACAAAGCTGGTTAGAAGATAACATTTTGAAGTTAGAAAATTATAGTGGAGGTATTGAAGAGTTATCTATAAAAATTGCAAAAATTAGAACTTGGACCTATATTGCTAATCAATCTAATTGGATAAAAAATTATAAATTTTGGCAAGAAAAAACCCAGCAGATTGAAAATAATTTATCAGATTACTTGCATACAAGTTTGACAAATAGATTTGTTGATTTTTCAGCCAGTTATTTTATTAATAATATAAAAAAAGGTGCAGAAATTGAAATTGAAGTTGATAAAAATAGAAAAATTAAATTAAATGGACAAAATTATGGATATATAAGTGGTTTTGATTTACAATTAGAAGCACCTAATTCTGAATCACTATTTTCCCTAACCCATGTAAAAAAATCTATAAAATTAATGATTGAAGAAAAAATAAATAATTTTTTAAATGCTCCCGAGGAATCCATAAACTTAGGAGATATCAGATCTAAGAAGCTTAATGATGATATTAAGATTTATTGGGGAGAAGAGCCTATAGGAAGGTTAAAAAAAGGAAAAAATATATTTTCACCTATAACCGAAGCTTTAGTTACAGAATATCTAGATTCAGAAAAGAAAATTTTAGTTTCAAAAAAATTACAAGAATGGATTGATAAGAAAATATACACAACTTTAAAACCATTAAAAGATGATATTGATGAATCAATTTCTTCAGAAATTAGAGCAATTATTTTCAATGTATATAACTCTCTAGGAATTATGATGATAGGTGATCACCTATCAATTATTAAGAAATTAAGCGATAATGATAAATCTATTATATCTCGCTCCGGGATAAGAATTGGAGCAAAATTTTTTTTTATGCCAAATCTATTAAAAAAATCACCAATGGAACTTAATGCGTTATTATGGACAGTTTTTCATGGGCTAAAGAATACAGATCCGTTACCACTTCCTAGTGATGGTAGAGTTTCATTTACAAGCAAAATTAATATGCCAGATAATTATTGGTCAGCTATTGGTTATTATTGTCTTGAAAAGTTTGCCGTACGTGTTGATGTCTTTGAAAGAATTTTTTTTCTTGCGAGACAAAAAGCTAAATATGGACCATTTATTGATTCTGCCGATATGATGAATCCAATAGGTTGCAACTCCCTTCAATTAGAAAATATTATGAAATTTTGTGGTTTTAATAGTCTTAATTTATCTGAAAATAGAAAACTATTTTTTTATAAACCTAAACAACAATCAAATGATAATATTGATAAAAAAACAATAAAAAATAAAAAAATTGCTTCAAAAATTAAAATAAAAAAATACTCAAAAAAAATATCTAAAAAGACAAAAAAAGCTGCGGATCCCAATTCTCCTTTTGCAGTTTTGGAAAAACTACTTTAATAAATTAATTAATTATTTAGAATCATGTTAGGTACTCATTGTTAAATTCATTAAAATCATTTTTTAAACAAACAAGTGAGATTGAAGAGAATGATATTGGAGATCTTCACCTCCTTTGTGGTTTGATGGTTGAAGCTGCCAATATTGATGGTAAAATTGACCAAGTTGAAATTAATAAAATTTCTAATGCTTTAATTGAAACATTTGATGAAAATCCAGCTGAGGTAGAAAAAGAATTAAATAAATGCTTAATTGAAATAAAAGAGCATAAATCACTTCATTTTTTTACATCTAAGATAAATAAAGCATTTTCTGAAGAAAAAAAAATATATCTAATAGAGGTTTTATGGGAAATTATTTTAGAAGATGGCAAGGTGCATGATTTTGAATCCAATTTAATCCGCAGATTAAGTGGCTTACTTTACTTGACTGGAGTTCAAACAGGGAATGCAAAAAAAAGAGTTTTAGAAAAATTGAAAGATAAAAATTAGTATTTAAATATGACTTATGTTGTTGATGAAAAATGCATTAAGTGTAAACACATGGACTGTGTTGAAGTTTGTCCCGTTGACTGTTTCTATGAAGGTGAAAATATGTTAGTTATTCATCCAGATGAATGTATTGACT
>MDTG01440382.1_pt1 | contig 43946 bp, 43 predicted proteins | sample 811421 | NCBI WGS metagenome assembly MDTG01 (sample SAMN05326645, study PRJNA326480) | marine metagenome | isolation source: seawater | place: Pacific Ocean: South East | collected 2011 | reverse complement strand
TTTCTTTAATAGCTTGTTGAATTCTTTTTTCTACATTAACCAATACACTTTTATTTTAAGAAACAAGTAAGACAAAAAAGACACCATGAAGACCCCCCAATACCCCCCCCATCAATTTAGAATGAAATTATGAAATACAAAAAAGACTTAGGTGGCTTATTTCTTCTTTCAAGTTTTGGTTGGCAACTATTTCGCTCTTTTGACTCTATCTACACTCCAACTCAAGCAATTCTTGTTGTTATATTTGCGTACCTTGGAATTCGTTTAACCTACTTCGTTTATTTTAAAAATAACTAATTGTTAGGTAAATAACTTATTTGACCCACATTCTGATTATTAAACTTATTAATATTAAATTACAACTCAAAAGAAGCGAAATTTGTAGGGATTCTGTACTAATTCTTACTACCGCAGAGCAATTTAGATTGAATTGTTCTTCCTAGAGAGTTTTAATATAATTAAAAAATGTTAAGTATCATTATTCCCTGCTTTAATGAAGAAAAAATCATAAAAAATTCTATTCAAAGAATATTAGATTGGTCCAAAAATAAAAATTTCTATATTGAGGTTTTGATAGTTAATAATAATTCTACGGATAGAACTTTGGAAGAATTAAACAATTTTAAAAATATAGAAAATCTTTTAATCATTGAAGAATCAAAGAAAGGTAAGGGTTTTGCAGTAAAAAAAGGTCTGACTGAGTCTCAATTTAATAATATATTAATTTTAGATGCTGACTTATCTACTGACATTAATCTGTTTGAACAAAAATGGTTAGACGAAAATGAGATTTTTTTAATAGGGTCTAGGCCATTAGGTAATGAATTTGACACACCTATAAAAAGGAAAATTGCAGGTAAAATATTAAACTTTATTCTCAGAAAAATATTTAATATTGAATTTTTTGATACTCAATGTGGATTTAAATTTTTAAAAACTCATAATTTAGAGATTTTAATTAATGAGATTTCTATCGGAGGATTTCTATATGATGTAGATTTAATTTTAAGTTGTATTAAAAATAAAATTAAAGTCAAAGAGCATCCTGTTGAATACTTTTTTAACTCAGACTCCTCTGTTTCTTTGTTTAAAGACTCATTAATAATGTTAAAAGATGTATTAATTCTTAGAAGAAAATATAATTAAATTGTTCTCATTCATTAAGATATTTAGATTTACATTCGTTACTCATAATCTGAATTTTGCATTCCTCTATAACATCGTTTAAGTTCCCAAAAGTAGTTTTTTGAAAATAAGGTATTGATATATCAATCAAAACTATTAAAACAATTAAAAACTGTACAAATGTGTACGTGATATTTTTCTCTGATTTATAAACAATTATTATTGATATTAAAATAAAATATACTGCTAAAGATTTATTGTTGTTAATAAATAAAGCAAAAACTGCAACAATAGAAATTAAATCTAATCTAGTTTCAATCAATTTATAATTTATCAAGTAAATTATTGCTATTAATAAAAGGACAGAGAAATGTTGAGTGTATCTAATCCATTTCGTATCATTAAGTAACCAAAACCATAAGTAAGAAAATGATATAGAGAAAATTAAAGGGCATGTAACTTTCCCAAAAAATAAATCTACTTTATCTTTATTTTTGTACAAAATTATACAAAATAAAATAGGAACAAAAGTCAATCGTAACTTATCATAATTATTCCATGTAGAAAATTCAGAAGCATTAATTGAATTAGTAAAGTTAAATATAATTGAACCACCATCTAGGTTTGAACCAGAGCTTCGATGGTTAGTGATAAATAAAAATTGATCATTTAAATATTGAATTAAATTTCCTTTTTCATAATTAAAATGTGCCAATAGCAACCATGAAGTAAGTGGAATAAAGAAAACTGCAACATCTTTAATAATATTTTTTAATTTTTTTTCATTAATCATGTGAACTAAATAGAAACCTACAAAAGGTAGTAAATTTAATATTTTTCCATAAACTATTGACAAACTAAATAAGAATATTGATAGGTATCTTAATTTTGGAAATAAAAAAATTGCATTAACGAAGATTATTAATGAAGGTATTTCCCCTAGCGAGTATAAAGATCCATGCCACCAAGGAATCAAGAAAAATATTAGACCGTTTATATAAAATAAAAATTTAACATCTTTTTTATAAACTTTTTTTAAAATGATAATAAATATTAATTGTAAAATATAGATCCAAAAAAAATTTGAAATTCTTGCTATCGCAATTTTATTTGTAAAATTCCAACCTATTACACTGCCAACAGCTGAGATGGGGCCTGAGGTTAAAGCTACACTGTAGCTTCCTCCTAGAAATTCTCCAGCATTAAAATCTAAGTTTTTAAAAAAATTAATATTTGAGGTTAGAGTAATATATTCATCTATAAATCTAGGTATTCGTACAGTTTTAGTCCTTATGTAATCAAAAGAGAAGTAAGTCTGTAATAAAAAAAATATAGAATAAAGAAACTTCTTTGTTTTTTCTTTGTTTCTTGAACTATAAATACTTTTTTTTAATACTGATTTAGTTGTTTTTTCTAATTTTCTTAAACTGTATATACTTTTTTTAAGAAATGAGCTGATTTTAAAGTTTTTAAAGAAGTTAGTTTTATAAATTTTATAAATTGTATACAGTCCAATTAAAAAATATATAGTTGGAATAACTATATCAAAGATAGTTATTTTCGATGGTTCCCAACCTCCTTGAACATAATGAGCACACTCAGTAAATGAATTGACCGTTGCTGCATTTCCTAGAAAGTCATAAAGATTAATTGCAGAAAAATTAGGATCATTTTCAAATATAAAGTTCGTTGGTAAAGAATCTAATCCTTGAAAGTTAGGAGGTGTAGGCCCACATATTCTTTCGATTTCAATTTTATCCATTTTTTTCTATCCAAATAAAATATTTATTTAAATCCTTTAAAGTTCGTTATGTTTTTTAAATAACTAAAAATTTTCTTAGTTAAATTATTTGATTTTACAAAAAAAACAACTACTTTATTGAATCTTGGTTGGATTTGTCTAAACTTTATAAAATATAAATTTGGATTAAGAATTCTAAGAACTTCAAATACAATGGGAAATAAAAAATCCAAAAATATTATCAAGAATTTAAGTAAAGTTTTTGGTGTCCTAGTGTAGTGAGCCTTTAAATGTAAAGATATAAGAATAAGCACTTCAAGATACCTAGGATAATGTAGCTTTAGTGAGGTATTCCCCAATTTAAATCTATAGTGATAAGAATCAAAGTCAATATCTTTTAAAGTAGGGTAGCCATATAAAAAATCTTGATAAGTTCCAGGGTGAATTGGTATTCCTAATTCTTTAACTAGCAACTTACCTATTGCAACATCGTCGTTCTTTGAAAAGTCATATTTTTCTTCATTGTTGATAATTTTTTGAACAACATCCTTTGAAAAAAAACACCCAGCTCCAGAAACAAATCTTATTCTTTCTTTTCCTAGAGATTCATCATGAGGAAAATAGTTTGACTTTCCACAGTAAAAATTTATTAATGGTTTATTTTTAATAAAATTAATGAAATTATCAATATTTAAATATGTTGTTGTTGTACATCTATAAACAACATCAAAATCGCGATTTTTTAAAATCCATTTAAAAGCTTTTAGTCCTTTTTTGTTCACAAATTCTTGAGAAGAAGGGACATCAAGCTCTAAAATATTATCTTTAAATTTAATTTCAGTCCCCCCTCCTTGGTAATAAATTACTTCTACTCTTTTATCTTTTCCCCAGGTCCTCTTTAAAAATGGAACAATCGTATTAGATGGATAGTGATTTGAATTTGCAACAAGGATTAAAATCTTCAAAATTTATCTTTTTAGATTTAAATAACATGGACTATCGTTATTTAAAATTTCTTTTAAGTTAATTTCTTCAGGAAAATTAGGCTTATAGATTTTTATATTCTCTAATGACGACAAGACTTTTTCATCATCGGTTGCATAATGAGAAAAACCTAGGGCACCGTAATCTTCATCTCTTCCACTCCCAACAATTTTTACTGGTATTTTTTCATTGTTAACTAAATTCCTTATAAATTCAAAAGGCCTGTAGAGAATAAAAGGTGTTATGGAATATATTACAGGAATTTTACCTTCCATTGCTAAACCAGCTGCTAAGCCAACTATTAATTGTTCAGCTGCACCAGGATTAAAATACCTATCTGGATATGTGTCTTTAATTTTATCGAACACACCATATCCTACATCTCCAACAACTACATAAATATCTTTATTATTTTGCATTTCTTCAAACAACAAATCAGCAAATGTATTTCTCATAGAGAATCTATTGCTTTTTCGTATTGTTCTTGCGTGAAGTTAGTGTAATGAGCAGAAAGTCCTGTAAGACCAAATTTCTCTACAGAAGTTCTAAAAATAATAATTTCAGGATAAAAAGACATTAACCTTTTTTGAAGATATTCTAAATCAACAGAATCATATGCAGCCCAACCATTTGCATTTACATATACTTTTATATTTGAAATTTTCATTTCATTTATAAATTTTAACGATTCCCATATTGACCCCTCTGAACATTCACCATCAGAAATCATACAATGAACCGTGATTTGTTTATTCGCAAGTGCTCTTCCGACAGCTACTGGTAAACCCATTCCTAAGCTGCCTGTTGAGCAGTGGACTCTTTTTGATTCATCTCTTTTTGGGTGCTCACCCATTTCTTCAAGTAGATCTTCTGCATTAAGATCAAAATATTTCTCCAGTACAACATAGAGGGCTACCGCTGAATGTCCGTTTGATAAGATAAAAATATCATCCTTCTCCATTTTTGAATAAATATCATCAATAATTTCTACACATGAAAAATAACTACCCAAATGATGAAGCTTTTGTTCATATGAGATGTCAAGAAGTCGTTTTATTAATTTTTTATCCATGCTTTAAATAGATAATACTATGTTTTTTTTATACAAAGTAATATTCAAACTTATATAAATATAGATTTTCTCAGTATTATCATCTATTTATAGACAGGAGAATCTAATGAAAACTATTATTTTGGCTGGGGGTCTTGGCAGCAGAATGCGCGAAGAAACTGAGTTTAAACCAAAGCCTATGGTAGAAATTGGAAATAAGCCAATTTTATGGCACATAATGATGTTGTATAATTTTTATAAACATAAAGAATTCATAGTCTGCATGGGGTACAAAAAAGAATCTATTATTAAGTATTTCTTAAACTTTGATTCCATAGATCAGAATTTAGAAATTAATCTTGGTAAAAAAAATAATTTTGAATTTTTAGACTCTAAAAGTGAATTAACAGAAAATAAAGTTATTCTTGCTGATACTGGCGAAGAAACAAATACTGGTGAAAGAATAAGGAGAGTAAAAGAATGTTTATCTGCTGGCGAAACTTTTATGATGACTTATGGTGATGGTTTAAGCGATGTAGATATTGATAAGTTAATCAATTTTCATAACAGCCACGATGGTATAGCAACATTTACAAAGACTAAACCTCAGTCAAGATTTGGTGTTATCAAAACAGATGATAATAACCTAGTCGTTGACTTTGATGAGAAAGGTAGGATAGAAAATGATATAAATTGTGGATATATGGTTTTAGACTATGAAGTGTTCAATTACATTGAGGAAAATGATAATTTTGAACAGCAAACTCTAAAAAAAATTGCCAGTGAAGGAAAATTATATGCATTCAGTCATGATGGGTACTTTCAACCAATGGACACTTATAGAGAATATAAATTCCTAAATAGCCTATGGAATGCAGGTAAGGCACCTTGGAAAATTTGGAATGACTGATTTTTCTTTTTTTAAAAATAAAAAAATTATTGTTACAGGTTCATCAGGCCTTTTGGGAAGTTGGCTAGTTGAAGACTTAGTTGAGAACAATGCTGAAGTTACAGGCATATCTATTGATAACTCGAAAGATGATCTCTTAAAAAGCAAGGGTTTGCTTCAAAAGATTGAAACACACTATTTAAATGTTGCTAACTATAGTCAATTAGAAAAAGTATTTTCATCAAAAAATTTTGATATTATTTTTCATTTAGCTGCACAAACACAGGTCACAGAAGCGCTAAGAAACCCTGTTCAAACACTTGAGTCAAATATACAAGGGACATGGAACGTTTTAGAATTATGTAGAAAGTTTAATTTTCCAATTGTTTCAGCTTCTTCTGATAAATCTTATGGAATATCAGACAATTTACCATACATAGAATCTCATCCATTAAATGGTAAATTTCCTTACGAGGTATCAAAGTCAAGCAGTGATTTAATTTCAACAATGTATAAAACTACATATGGGTTGAGTGTTGTGTCTTTGAGGTGTGGGAATATTTTTGGAGGTGGAGATTTTAATTGGGATAGATTAATTCCGGGTACCATAAAAACATTTCTTGAAAACTCTACGCCCGTACTGAGAACAAAAGGAGATTTTGTTCGAGAGTGGGTTTATGTAAAAGATGTTTCAAGTGCTTACCTGGAAGTTGCAAAAGCAATGCTTGAAGAAAAAAATAATTTTTCAGCTTACAATTTTTCATCAGGAGAAAGTAAAACTGTTAAAGAAATTTACGAAGTAATTTCTCATCTTATTAATGGAAAAATTATAGAACCAATAATAGATCTAGATTCAGAATTTGAAATTAAAAATCAGACCTTAGATTCTTCTTTAATCAAAAATGATCTTGGAATATATAGTAAGTATGAATTCGATCAATCATTAGAAGAAACTATTAAGTGGTATAAAACTCATTTGGGTGTTTAATAACTTAATTTGTTTAGGTTTTTAAAAGCTTAATGACAGAATCAGATATATAATCAATTTCATTAGTTGTTAATAAAACACCACTTGGAAGATTTAAAGCATTTTTAGAAATAACACTTGCATTGACATTTTCTTCATATTTTTTCCCCCAGATAGGATATTGACTAATTGATGGAAAAACTGTTCTTGTGTCTATATTTAATTTTTTTAAATCATTGATAAAACTATCTCTCTTTATGCCTGTCTCTGGATCTATAAGCAGGCTTGTCATCCAGTAAATGCTCTGTGTATTCTTACCAGCACTATTTAATGTGATTCCAGAGACATTTGATAAATTATTTTTGTAACGTTCATAATTTCGTCTTTTTGCTTCGATTAAAAGTTCAATATTTTCGAGTTGCCCTAACCCAAAAGCTGCTTGGAGGTTTGACATTTTAAATTTATAACCAAGTTCATCTATCCAGAATGTTCCAGGTGTTCTTCCATGGTCCCACAATTTTTTAAATTTAGAAAATAGCTCTTCTTTATCAGTTACCACTATACCTCCTTCGCCTGTAACTAATAATTTTGCACCTTGAAAACTGAAGCATCCAAAATCTCCAAAAGAACCTACTTTTTTATCTTCAAATGTTGCTCCAATTGCAGGTGCAGCATCTTCAATAACTTTAAGATCGTTTTTTTTAGCAAATTTCATTATTTTTTTCATTTCTGACGGATTGCCATATAGGTGAACAGGAATTATAGCCTTTGTTTTCTCGGTTAATAAGCTTTCTAAATTATCAGTTTCAATGCACCAAGTATTTATGTCTACATCAGCGAAGACAGGTGTTGCACCTGTATATTTGACAGCACTAGCAGTTGCTACCCATGTAAGCTCTGGGACAATGACTTCATCGCCTTCTTTAATATCACAAGCTAGCAGAGATAAGTAAAGCGCTCCTGTACATGATGACGTACTGAGTGCATACTTACTCCCGATATATTCAGAAAAACTTTCTTCAAATTTGTCAAGATATTTTGACCATTCTTTATTCCAACCATTATTTACAGCATCATGACAAAATATATTCTCGTAATGAGTGACTAGAGGTCCTGCAGTCAGAATTAATTCTGATGGACCACTATATTCTTCTTCTTTTAGTTTATAATTTTTATCTGGCATTAAATCAAAATTTGTAGCCAATAATGCCTCTTCACACCAATTTTTAAGTATTGTCACAGCATTGTTAAATATTTCATTAGATATTTCACTCATGAGATTAATTTCATCAATAATAATTTTTGAATCCGCTTCGTCAAGCAAAAGAATAAAGTATCCATAAGAATCAGAGTTTTCCTGACCAGATAAAGAAAAATTCAGAATATTATCGTTATCAAAATAATCTTTATTCAATTTTGCAATATCAGTATTTATTAATGCATTTGGAACTAGATATTCTGAAGTTTCACTGACCAAGTCAAGGGAGCATAATTGTACCTTCTTAAGGTTATCGATTTGTTTAAGAAATTTAAAATTCTTTTTAACATGTTTATTAAAGTCAAATGACATACAAATATTTTAGTTAAATAAAGGACAATATGGAGAAATGAAAATTTTAAAAATTGATATAATGCTTTTTAAATGGATAATAAAACTATATTCATATGTGGGTCTTATGACCTTATTAAATTAATTGGAGAAACTGTAGTTAATACATCAAAAAAAGTATATTTGGTTTCTTCTGATATCCCTGATGAAGAAACATTTATGAAAATTAATATACATCATGTTAAAAACCAAACTGAATGCGAAGAATTTATTTTAAGTAATTTTGACGAAGATAGCTTTTTAATATCTGCTTATTGGCCATGGAAATTTACTAAAGAATTAGTAAAAAAGTTTAATAGTAATTCATTGAACTTTCACCCATCACCACTTCCTTCAGATAGGGGTTGGTATCCTCATGTTCACCAAATAAGAAAAAATGATATATCCGGCGTTACTTTACATATAGTTGATGAAAAATTAGACCAGGGTGACATTTGGGTTCAAAATATATTTGAGCTACCTCCGCTCATCAATGCAGGAGAAGCCCATGATATTTTAAAAATAGAAATTGTGAAACTATTTAAAGAAAATTGGGAGAACATTTTAAATTCTAAAATAACACCAATAAAACAAAGTGAAGGCGGCAATTTTTATTCTAAATTAGCATTAGACACTCCTGAGGGTATTGAAATTCATGAAGGATCAAGTGAAGATATTTTTCTTAGACTTCTTTCAAGTAGAAATTTAAAAAATAATTCTTTTATCAAAATTAAAATTGGAAATATTGAAAAATTTGTTCATATAAACTTTTCAGAAGAGGGTAATTTAGATTGATTATATTTTTGATTTAATTAGCTATGTAAATCAATAAATTCCTTAGTTTGATCGCATATAAAATCTAACATCTCTTTGTTGAGACCAGGATAAACGCCTAGCCAAAAAGAATTTTCCATAATGCAGTCAGCATTGGGAAGGGAGTTGTCAGATTTTATCTTTTTATTTATATATGCAGGTTGCTTAAGTATGTTTCCAGAAAATATCAATCTCGTGCCAATGTTTTTTTCGGTATAAAATCTAAGAAGTTCTATTCTAGAAAATTTTGCATTGTTATTTATTGTAAGTGGAAAACCAAACCAGCTAGGTTCGGATTCATTTTCCCAGGTTGGTAGGTCAAATTCTTTAAAGTTTTTAAATCTTTCAAATAGATAATTAAAATTATGTTTCCTAATTTTAATAAAATTATCAAGTTTTTGAATTTGCGAAACACCTATAGATGCTTGCATGTCACTAGCTTTTAAGTTGTATCCTACATGCGAATATATATATTTATGATCATATCCATGTGGAAGTTCTCCAAGCTGCCAGTCAAATCTTTTTTTACATGTATTATCTTCTCCAGGAGGGCAATAGCAATCTCTCCCCCAATCACGTAGTGATTCTATAATTTTTTTTAGTTTTGTGTTATTGGTAAGAACAGCGCCTCCCTCACCAGTTGTAATGTGATGAGCTGGATAAAAAGACAGTGTGGCAATATCCCCAAATGTTCCAACAAGCTTATTAGAATACTTGGAGCCAAAAGCATCACACATATCTTCCATAAGAAATAAATTATGCTTTTTACATATATCAACAATCTTTTTTAGATTAAATGGGTTGCCAAGAGTATGAGCTAATACTATTCCTTTTGTTTTAGCATTTATTTTTTCTTCTATTAAATCTGGATTAATATTGTATGTTCCCATCTCTGCATCTACCAAAACAGGAGTTAAATTATTTTGAATTATGGGATTAAGTGTTGTTGGAAAATTGACAGCTGAAGTTATAACCTCATCCCCATCATTTAAGTTATAAAATTCTTTTAAAGCAGTAACAGCTAGCAAGTTTGCTGAAGAACCACTGTTGACAAACAGTGCATGTCTGATTTCGGTTTTTTTTCTTAAATTTTTTTCAAATAAATTTGTAAAATCACCAGCTGTTAGCCACATATCTAGGCTAGATTTAATTAAATTTTCTAAATCATACTCATCTAAAACTTTTCCAGAAACAGGTATGTGGGAAACAAAAGGTACAAAACTTTTATTTGAATTTTCTTCAGCAAAGTAAAGATTAGAAAGTTTTATAATTTCATCAATGATTTTAGATTTTTCCATATACATAATATTAAAGAATTAATAGGACTATAACGTTTTAAGAAGAATTTTTACTAAGTAAGTTAAATCAAATTTTTATAAATATATATTTCTTTACTTAATTATTTAAGTAAATGGCTTTGTTTTAAGAATATTACTAAAGGACACCAGTCCAAAAACTGCTAAGACAATAAATGAAGATAAAGTTACTACATTTAAAGAAAATAAATCTGGATTATTCCAGTGAACAATGTTAAAAAGATATGATGCTGAGATAATAAAATAAAACAACTTATATTTAAAAAACCTTAAATTTAGAAAGCCTATGACAAGAAGGATGAACAAAAAATTTCCCAAAGAGTATAAATTAAACCTAATAGGTGGATACCACCCTATAAGTGACCAAAACATATATGCAATAATACCAATCAAAAATACTTTTTTTAAAAGTGTACTTTTAAATTTGTTATGAAAAATAAAAATAATTACCAACAAAGCTGGAACAATTAGGTACTTTAATAAATTTAACGAGTCTTGAGCATAACAAATAAAATTATCGGGTAAGTTCTGACAATACCATTCATCTGAAGTTTCCCAAGATTTTGTAAGTCTGAGATTAAATAGCTTATTCGGTAAAAGTATTTTTGAGATCCAATAACCAATTCCCTGATTAAAGTATTTTGAAAGCCAAATAAATTGCCCATAATATTCTGTATTTATATCATATAGAAGAATTGATTTAGAGCTTAAATATTGTTTATATAAATAATTAGGTATGAAAAATATAAATACGGAAGCTATGTTTGAAATCAAAATTTTATACTTGAAGCGATTCTTATAAACAAAAAAGATGTTGACTGCCATTAAGGTAATAAAAAATGATCTGTTTAACAAAAACAATATGCCCAATAGCGCAGAATATAAAAACAGTTGTCTTGAAGTATCCAGATCTTCCAAAAAATAAAGAGCAACGACAAATACTAAAAAAGTTAGTGTGTGATTAGAGGGTGTAAAAATTCCAAATTGTATCAATGGATTTAGTGAAAATAAAATAGTAACTGCAAATATGTCTATGCGAGTTATGTTGAAATATTTCATTAATATTTTTATAATTAAAAAAACTCCAAGAACAAAATATATTAGCTGTACTATTAGGTAGCTAATTTCTGGCATCAAAGGAAATACGGGGTTTGTGCTTTTTATAAGCAAACCTAAAATTTGATAAATTAAATAATTAGAGAAAAGATACATCGGCCTATTTTGATATGGATTATTTCCTTCACTAAATATATTGTCTAAGTTTAAAACTGTATCTAAATAAATTTTGTCATCACATCTATTTAAAGGATACAAAAATTCAAAATTGAAGGATTTAAAATATAAAACCTTTTCACTGTAAACATCACATATAAATAGCTCCTGTGGGTTTAATTGAAAAAAAACAAAATACATTATCAAAATAAGCAGAGAAGAACCAGAAATTATAGAGAGTAAAGTAATATTTTTATATTTATTCATGAGAAATGCTTGTATGTGTTTTCATACATCTTCATAATAATCAGGAAGTATAGAATATCTTAATTTGTTAAAAAGGTTTATTTTTTTACAGATAGCCTTAGCTGACCAAAATAATGATGGGTATAATTTTCATCACCTATTACTTCATGTTGATCAAATTTATATGTAACAATATAATCACTGTTTTTAAAATTTCTAGAATTTAGACCCTCGTATGAGTTTTTAATTGAGTATTTTTTTAATAATTGATAATCATAAGCTCTTCCAATTGTAAATGGGTAATCCGGATACCATTTTGAAAAATACTCACTGTGATTTGGTATCCAATCCCAGATTCCCCCGCCTAAGAAATATGAAATAGAGATATCCTCTATATTAGGTTTAGATTCTGAGTCTTTTCCAATAAAGTCAACTAATTCAATTTTATAAACTAATGGAACGTCTGCTTCTGTTAATTTATCTCCATCATAATTTAAAGAGTTTGAGATTAGATTTACGCTTAATGTTATATTTAAAAAAATAAATAATATAAATACAGCTTGGCTAAGGGGTATAAGTCTTTTATGAAAAAGTTTGAATTCAATAAAAACAAATGGAAATAAAAAGCACACAAGAATATAAAAAATATAATACTGTGCCATATTTTCCATCCGTTCTAATAGTAAATAATTTGGACCCCCTAATACTGGGTTTAGTAAGACTGAAGACGAAACAAAAGTTATAAAAAGGAATATTTTTTTGATTAATAAAATATTTACATCTTTATTTTTAATTTTTGTTAAAGAAATGCTTCCAAAAATTATAAATATGAAGAAAATTAAAAATAAGATTTTATGATACTCGACATAAAGTTTAAATAATGTATGAGTAAGTTCAGATATTACATCCATATCTGCCTGTAATATATGAAAAGATTTTTGAAAAGTCCAAATACTTAAAAAGGATCCTGGCAATTGAAGGACACTATCCGTTAATAGATTAAATCTGTCATATAAAGTTAAGTTTGAAAATCCAAATATTTCCTGAAAAGTTGTGTAATTAAAATATGGATTCCATATTAAAAAATAGTTTATAAGAATAAAAACAATTGAAGAAATATAAATAAACCCTTTTCTAGAAACCGCTTTGGGCTTTCCATTAATAATTACTGAAAGCAAAATTATAAAACTATAAACTATAAAATTTGTTATTCCAGCCAGATATAAGGCGGGTGGAATAAAAGATATAAGTAAAGATATAAATAAATATTCACTTTTTTGCGTATTAATAAATTTAAGAATAAATATGAAAAAGAATGCATTTATAAAGATAAGAACCCAGTTATTCCAAAACTCAACTGAACTACTTGACATAAGAGTAGACATTGAGAGAACTGCAAATGCATAATTGTTTACTTTAAAATTATCCGTAAGCTCTCTAGATAAAAAATAAAAAATAAAAATTTGAATTATCGAAAGAAAAAAAGTTGCAGCTAACAATGATTCAAATATTGTTAATATTTTTCCATAAATAATTATACCGTTTGGGTTAGGTACCATTTTTGAACTTAGTAAACCAACTGGCATATCAGATATATTTTTTGTGTAAGCCAGCCAAATATTTGTAGATTGGTCTTCTCTCCATTGTGATACTGTTGACCAATAATATCTGTAAACAAAAATGCTTGAAATAGACAAAATGTAGTAAATATATTTTTTATTTTTGATCATTCAATTTTAGATTACTAGTTTTTCTTATGTTTTTGATAAAAATATATATTTTGCAAACAAATATAACATGGATTGATGGCAATAAATTTTAAACTTCAAAATTTTTTCAAACCACACTCATGTGATGAATTAATTCGTTTAGGTAGAAATAATGATGGAGGTTATTTAGTGGAAAAAAATTCTGTGTTAAGCTCAGATGCTCTTTTGTCATACGGAATTGATCATGACTGGTCATTTGAAGAAGACTTTAAAAATTATAACGATTGCACAATTCACACATACGATGGATCCGTAGGTCCTAAATTTTTTGCTAGAAAATTGAAAATGAGAATCATTGGAACATTAAAAAATCCCTCTAAAGAATATTTAGAAGTATCGAAATATTGGTTTAAATTACCTTTCAAGTTTTACAAATTTTTTAAAATAATAAAAACAAATAGGGGTCCTAATCATTATGAAGTGTATGTGGGTAAAGAAATCGACAGAGTAAATTTAAAAAAAACCTTAAGCAATTTACCACCAAACAAAAAAAATATTTTTTTAAAAATTGATATTGAAGATAGTGAGTTTGAAATTTTAGATGAAATAATAGAAAGTAGTGATTTGCTTACAGGTTTAGTTATTGAATTTCATTCAGTACAAAAAAATATTAAATTGATTAAAAATTTCATAGAATCTTTTAAGTTAAAACTAATACATATTCATATAAATAATTATGGAAAACTTGATAAAAAGAATGAGCCAAATGTTCTAGAGTTAAGTTTTTCTAAATTTTACGAACGTCAAAAAATAAAAAGTTTGCTCCCCAATAAATTAGACCAAAGCAATGACATTAATTCTTGGTCTTATACTTTAGATTTTGAAAATTGATAAGTAATGCTAAATTAAATATTAGAATCTTCTAGTGATTGAATTAATAACAACTTTTGTTAAATTGTATTCTAAATATGCATTATTCTATATTTTCCTATTATTACTTGGAAGATCTTTTGTACTTTTAATACAAAAGTCAATGTATAAAACAACGAATATTCCAAATAAAATTTTATCAATCAAATCTAATATTATTTTCCCTGTTATCGGAATGATTTTTTTAGGAAACCTATTGATAATTTTAAACTTTTTTATTCCTTTAAAAAGCGGCTTGGTCTTTCTTTTTTTAATTACATTTATATTATTAAATTTTTTAAATTTGGAAATAAAAAATTTTCATATAAAAACTATAAATTTAGATAATTTTTTGTTTTATGTAGTTATTCCATCACTTTTAATAATCAGCTCTTCTACAACAAACTTTCATTACGATGCAGGATATTATCATTTAAACCACCAGAACTGGTTGAGGGAGTCAAATTTAATTTTTGGAATGGTAAATATATTTTGGCCTTTTGGAATGTCATCAGTTAATGAATATATATCATCATTCTTTTGGTTTGATAGCTCATTTATACTCCTTCATTTTTTAACGCTTTATTTCATACATTTTTTGTTTATTTTTATTTCGTATAATATTTTAAAAAATGAAAATATTAATTTAAAAGCAGCTTCTTTTTTCTTGTTGATTTATTCTTTATTAGATAATTTTGGACTCAGCGGAGGTAGAAATGGCTTTCCATATATACAGGGTGTTGGAAAACAAGATATTGCAGTAGGTGTTCTCTTTTGTTTTGTTAGTTTGGTTATCTTAAATTTTATAAAACAAAAAAATATTGATATGTTAGATTTTTCACTACTCACTCTTATTGCTTTCTTTATTTTTGAATTAAAAGTAAGTGGAGTGATTGTTTTCTTTCTTTATTTTGTATTTTGTTATTTTTTACATAAAAACAATATCCTTAAAGTTTCTAATATACTTTACGCTCAAATACCAACTATCTTGTTTGGCGTGCCGTGGACTATAAAGAGTTACCTAACTACAGGTTGCATAATCTTTCCTCTTAATTTAACTTGTATTAATAGCTTTAATTGGTATCTTCCTGAGTCAACAAAAGCTTACGAAGAGATTTCTACAGTATCTAGCCTTGCTTATATGGAATATTTTCAAGAAGAGGGATTGACTTTTCTTAATTGGTTTAATGATTTTTTCTTATCTTCTGTGTATCCAGATCTAGCTCTATTCTACAGGTCAGTTTATATAAATTTTTTAATTTGTTTGCTAATAATATACGTAATTAAATTACTTTTTTTTGAAAAAGAAAAATCATCTTCTTTTTTTAATCTGATTATTGCAATATATTTAATTTCTTCATTTCTTTATCTTTTATTTTTTGGTCCTATTCCAAGGTATGCAATGGGAACAATGCTAACTTTTGTTGCAATATTGGGGTATTACTCAAAAAAAGAAAAAATTAAAATTAATAAATATGTAGCTTATTTCCTAATTTTTATTTCTGTCGGAATGGTTCCAAGAGCAAATTCGTATATTGAATTTATATTTAATCATACAATTGCTGTCTCGGACCCAAGGCTTGAAACTCTATATGAAGAAGTACAAATTCATGAAAATTGGGTCCAACCACATAAGGGTGATCGATGTTGGATCAATTTAAAATGTACAATGCACAGGGAAAATATAGTTATTTCTGAAGAGTCGTTTTTTAAAGTTGCCTATAGAATGAAATAATGATTGGAAAAAATATTAATTTAATCAACATACCTCCATTTGTACTTAATGACTTGAAGAAAAAAAAATTCAGTTTTTTAGGTAAAATACTATTAATTTTTAAGGGAAAAATTTTATCCTATGCAGTAAATCATTACCAAGGAAAAGTTTTATGTAGCATCGTAAATTTTTTTTATAATAAGAATGGAAAAATATTTTACGAAAATTCTATGTACTACAAAAATATTTATAATTCTAAGTTTTATTATCCAAATACTAGATTTTTGAGAGTTGTTAATGATGAAGAAATTCTTATTGAAATTATAAATGAATCTTATTGTTTAGATTTTATAGATTTCAACAATAACGACATTGTTATAGACTGTGGTGCAAATGTTGGTGAATTAAAATTAGCACTTAATCAGCGAGGGATACTCATAGATTATTATGCATTTGAACCAGATGAAACTGTATTTAAGTGTTTACAACTAAATAGCCCTGATAATACTAATAATCTCCATAATATTGGATTGTCCAATGCTAATGCGACAAAAATACTCTTTATTGATAGTGATGGTGGTAACTCATCTTTTATTGATTTTGGTTCAAAACAAAAAAAAGAAGTTGAAAGCATAGCTTTAGACTCACTGAATTTAAATAAAAATATAAAACTATTTAAAGTTGAAGCTGAAGGTTTTGAACCTGAAGTTCTCTATGGGTCTAAAAATACACTAAAAATAGTAGATTACATATCTGTTGATTTTGGTTCAGAAAGAGGTAAGGATCAATCAAATACAGTTACTGAGGTTAATAAGTTTTTATATGAAAATAATTTTAGCCTTGTAAGCTTCAGCAATTTTAGAACGGTCGGTTTATATAGGAATAATAAGTCACTTAGCTAATTTCTAATTTGATCTATTTTTAATTATCTCAATTACAAAACCCGTAATTGATAACTGAGCACCGAAAACAATAAATAAAACAAGGATTTGGTCACTTATAATTTGAGTTTTTATACCAGATGCCCACAGATAAATATTGTAAATCAACAATATAAATCCAATCAATAAAGAAATTATTCCCGGAGCAATTAAGATTCTTACAGTTTTTTTATAAACATATAAAGCTATTAAATTCGATATAACAATAATTGGATATTTTATTCCAACAAAAGACTCCCCGCTAGCTCTAGTCTTTAATTCAATATCAACTTCACTTATTTTTAACTTTCTTAATTTTGCATCAAGGAGTATTTGTTGGGCAGCATTATAATTTCCAATAATCTTAAAATTATCAATATACCTTTTACTAAGATATACAAATCCATTTGTTGGATCAGATATTTTGACTGAAAATATCTTCATAAAATATTTAAAAAAACTACTTCCCAGCCTTCTAAGTAAAGGCATTTTATATTTTGAGTCTGTATGAAAACGGTTTCCATATATTACGTCCGAATTTTTATAAAGATCTTTTTCTATAAATTTTTCTAAATCAATTACATTCATTTGTCCATCTCCATCAATTTTAAACATTCCATCTGCATTCGATTTTTTTGTATAAGTTATTAATTCTTTTATTGCAAACCCAAGCCCTTTATTCTCATCCGAAAAAATTAGGTCTGCATCATCAAACATTTTAATTTTATCTCTTGAATTATCAGTTGACCCATCATCAAAAAATACAATCTTTAGATTTATTTTATATTTTTGTTCAATTGACGAAGTTATATTTTTGAGATCATCATAAAATACTTCTAAATTTTCTTCTTCGTTGTAAACCGGAATACAAATATTTATTGTTTTTATAGACATATTTATATTTTAATTATAGAGTTTTATTGTAGAAAAAATTATTTTGATTAAACAACTTTTAAAATTTCAAGCTAATTCATTGTTAAGTGTAACAATAAGGTCTTCTGCTATATATCTATTTACTGATTACATGAACTTTAGTTATACATATGTATTTTGGTTATCTTTTATTGTTGTTACTACTAACAGTTATTTCATTCAAAAGAAATTTGTATTTAAAAGTGTAAAAAATAATAGTTTTTTCAGATACATAATTGTTACAGTATCATTAGCAATATTAGAATATGTAATATCTAACTACTTTAGAGATATATTGTCATTAAATGTTTCAGCATTTTTAGTTGCAGGTCTTTTTATTTTCCTACTTAGATTTATATTGAATAAAAAATATGTTTTTTAAAAAAAATTTTCTTTTCCTTGCATTGTTTTACATATTTCTAATTTTACTATTTACAAAAATTGATTATAGATTCATAGAGGAATTTACATGTTGTCAAGATGACCATGATTACTATTCTCATGCCGAAACGATAGCTATAGATTTTGACTTAAATTACTCAAATCAGTACGAAGGATATGAGGAAAAAAGATATTACAAAAATGGAGTTGTCGCACCAAAAGGTTTTATTGGTTCTGGATTATTAGCAAGTCCTTTTTTGTATATAGGAAATTTATTTGAAAATATTATTAGTAACAAATCTTTTATTTTTAATTACAAAATTCTTTTTTATTCTTTATCAGCAATATTTTATTTTTTCCTAAGCATTTATTTAATTTACGCTTCAATAAGATTGCTTCAAATAAAAATAAATCTACAATTTATTTTTCTCTTATTTCTAGGCTCAGGTGTTGCGTATTACGCATTTGAAAGATACAGCATGACACATATATACGAAGTATTTACAACATGTCTTTTAATTTTTATTACTACTAAATTTTATACAGAAAAAAATAACTTAGATTATTTTTCCTTCCTAATACCTATAGTGACTATTGTGGCAATTAATGTTCGCTGGGTTAATTATCATATTTTCTTCATACCTTTTATAGTTAAATTTTTATTTAAAGACAAGATACAAAATAATAACTATCTTTTAAAGAGCAAATATTTTTACTTTTCATACGCTTTATCAACAGGAGTTTTCCTTTTATTAAACAAATTTATTTATGATATTGTCACTTTTAACCCTGTTCGGATATATGGAAGCTCGGGACGCCTAGATTCTTTTATAGAAGGCGATACAATTTCATTATTAAAAAGAGTTTCAACTTCTATGATTCAAATCTTATTTTCTGAAGAATTTGGAATATTTTGGTTTTCTCCGATTATTTTTGCTGGATTAGCAGTTCTTTTTTACCTTTTAATTTTTTCTAGTAAAGAAAAATTTATGGGTTATTTATTTTTATTAATTTTGTATGGAGTACCGTTCGGCTCAGTTGTGCTTTGGCAATCTACGGCATCATCGTATGGATATAGGTATTTGTATTCACTTTTACCAATAGCATTATTAGTTTTTCTTAAAGGGAAAAGTCTTAGAGGCAATAAGTTAGTAAATAATTATCTTTTATTCTTTTCAATCTTTGGTTCTTTATCAATTCTATTTTTTGAGACCACTCCCGGAACTTCTCTTTCAGAAAATATTAATAGTTTTAATGTTAATGAAAGATTTTCGCAACCAGAATATTTAACGAATTATATTGCCTCATTTACAGAGATTAATTCTTACTTAAAAATATTTACTACATCATTTTTAGGCGTTTTGTTTTTTAAACTTATTTCTTCTTTTTTTCAAATCGAAGAAATAATTAGTTTTTTAGAAAAATTAAATTTACCAGTAAATAATCAAGACTTTATAAATTTTTTATACAATATTGAGACAATTTCTTTAAATCAAATTATTTTATTTCTTGTTGTTTTACTTTCTATTGTTTTAAAATATGTATCACAAATTGTAAAACATGACGAGTAGGTAATTTATTTAGTCTATGTTTTTAAGCAAACTCCACTTATTTAATTAGGATTAAATGATGGTTTTTAATTTAGATCCAACTTTATTCACATTAACAATAATGATAACGACTTCTTTTTTTGTTTTATTTATTGACGACAAGGTGATATTAAGTTTCGTAAAGAAAACAAATAAATTTTATTTTAAAAAAGATTTAAGTGATAATTCTTATTTTTTAATTCTATTCTTTATACTTTTTATTTTGACTACAGGTTACCAAGGCCAATATTTAAATTATGAAACTATAGATTCAGATATTCATACTTATCTAGTTGTAGGAAATGATGTATTAAGTGGACACCTTCCATATGAAAACGAATGGGATGACAAAGGTCCATTCCTATATATTTTTTATGCACTTTTAATTTTTGTAAGTAACAAAAATTTAATCATTTTTAAAATTTTGTGTAATGTATTGGTACTTTTAATTGCATTTACAGTTGCAAAAATAAGTTTTCTAGTTAATAAAAATAATAAAAAGAGTCAAGCATTGTTTAGCTCTACTCTGTTTGTTTTACTTTTGTCACCTCCATGGGGGTCTGTTGAATACTCTGAAATTTTTGCACTCTTATTTTTGTCTGTAAGCATTTATATTCTTTTAAAAAATCTAAATGACAGAATATTTATATTATTATCTGGAATAATTTATGGGGTTGCAACGTTGATTAATCAAGGAAGTGGGGTTTTCTTTCTACTATTTATATATTTTATTTACCAATCAAAAAAATTATTTAATTTAAACTTTTTTATTTTAGGTATTGGTATTCCTCATTTAATAACTTTAGGTTTGTACGCTTCAAGAGATCTTCTAGATATTTATTTTGCAACATTATTTATTATTCCAATAAAGTATAGTTCTCAAAACTTTAATTTAATTTATGAATTTAATGTATATCTAAGAGAAACATTTTATTTTGATCCCTTTTTATATTCAATAATTATTTTGCTTTTGGTAATTTCTGTTTTCAAAATAAAAGAATTTAAAAATTTTAGTTTTTATGAATTTTTTCCATATTTTGGGATTTTCCTGTCTTTTATTTTCTTCTATTTAGGATCTACTGGGTATAAGCATCACTTAATTTTTCTTATGTTTTTTTTAAGTCTGATACCAATAAAGCTTATAAAAAATAAAAAAAGTTTTGGGTGGATTTTTATAATATTCTTTTTACTTTCTTTTACATTTCTAGGTATTAAATCGTTAAGTAAGTCGTTTGAAAATCTAAATAATTTAGATGAAGTCTATGCTAACTACCCGCTTAGACAGCTTTCTGTAGAAATAGAAAATGAATTTTCAGATAAATATAGTATTTTTGGAGTTGATCATACTTTAATCCTGTTTTACCTTGATAAAGAAAATGAAGGTTACATAATACACCCAACTAACTATCTTGAACCTGCAATTTTTAATGAGCTTTTAAGGCTTGATAAAATATTAACAAACGAACTCTCTTTTCAAATTTCAAAAAAACCAAATGTTGTTCTTTGTTCACAAGAGATTAGATGGTTATTAGAAGAAGTCAATTGCGAGGTCACTGATTTTTATCAAGGCTATAGAAAAATAGATACAGAAATTTATTTTGACAACCCAAATAGAACCTTTTATAAAGATCCTTACAGAACCATTGATTTATATATAAATAGTAAAAGTTAATCTAAGATGTCTTCGAATCAATTTTCTATTTAATTTAAGTTGAACCGCCTATTATATATTCTGAATTTTCTATTTGCTTGTCGTAATATACAGCTTCCTCATCATTTTCTTGTTTTTGAGCTATGCAAGCGTACCTGGTGTTTTTTACATTATAATTTTCAAAACTATAGCAATTTGAATCAATAATTTTTGAAAATCCAGCCATTCTTAACCAGCTCTTTATAGCATGTTTAGAGGGTAGATGAGTAATGGTTGTTGTATCTCTATAAGTTTCTGGATACCAAACTTCAACAACATTTGTATTTCTAAGGGCTTTCTTTCTAATGGTTGCACTTTCAAGAACTAAGACTCCGTCAATATTCAATTGATCATAAAGCCTCTTTATAAATCTTAATTGTTCAGGATTATGGTATAGAACTCCTGTAAAGTAAATTAAATCAAATTTTCCTAAATCTTCATATTCAGATTTTGTTAAATATAGAAAATTTTTAATTATTAACTTTTCATTATTTTTTAAAGAATCTGTCCATTGTGAATTAAACTTACCTTTATCAGGAAGGTCAAACATAATATACTCTTTAGGATTTAAGTCTCGAAGTCTGGAGGTGTCTTCACCATCTTTTGGTCCAATTTCCAAGAATCTTTTTTTATCAAAATACTTATTACCATAAATGCTTATTAAGTCCTCAAACAAATATTTTCTATAAGCATAAGTTCCTTCAAAACTTTTTTTATTTATGATTTTTCGATATATCTTTTTTAAATAGTAAATGATTAAATCAAACATATCTCATATGGTAAAGGATTGAAATGATTAATTAGTAATAAAATTATTGTTTTATTTTATCAGTTATATATAAAATAATTGAAGCTGAAAACAAATATATCAACAAAAACAATCTTGAATATCCATAAATTCTAAACACAATATAAGTTGTTGAAATAGAAACTAAATTGATTAAAAAATAAAAATTAAATTTAAATATATAAAGTAAATATATTTCAGTAAATGGTTTGAAAATGTAAAGTAATAGACCCGTAAGCACTGACACTGCAATAGAAATAATGAGATACACAAGCATAATATTTATATCTTCAATAGAAAATATAATAAAGATATCTCCTAAAAATTGATCAATATCTATATCACTACTATTCACAATTACGAATATATTTAATAACACTAAAAAAAGAAATCTGGATAAACTTTTAATCATAAGTAGAATTTTAGAGGGGTGAAAATTAATCGTTGAAACATTCAAAAAAATTAATTGTTTCATTGAAACAATACCTTGGCAGAAGGTTTAGAAGATACACTGTAGTTGTAAATAGAAGAATATTTAGACCTTCGAGCGATCCATATGTTTCTGGAGATACTTTTAGAAAGTATAGTAATTTAATTTTTGATGAAGTAAAGTCTTTCAATCCAGACAAAGTAAAACATGGAAATATAATTTTTGTGAAAACAGACTTGAGAGAAATTTTTTTTAAAACTATCCATCCAAATATTAAAAATAAATATATACTTTTAACCCACAACTCCGATGAAAATATAGTTACTGAAGATACTAAATATATTGATGAAAAAATAATTCACTGGTTTGCACAAAATTTGACAATCGCTGAAAATGATAAATTATCCCTACTTCCTATAGGGTTTGAAAATAGACTTTATTTGAATAATGGAAAAGTTAAAAATTTAAAGATTATTGAAAATAATCAAAATAATAAAAATAATAAAATTCTCTCATCATTTAATGTCAATACTAACTTTCGTGCCAGAAATGAATTGTTAAAAATATTACCTAATTATAAAAATGTAGATAATCGTCTGTTTAGTACACCTTTGGATTATTTAAATAATTTAAAAAATTACAAATTTCTTATATGTCCAGAAGGAAATGGGATAGACACTCATAGAATATGGGAAGGATTATTAGCTAGAACAATTCCAATAATGTTAGATAGTGTCTTTGCTCAAAATCTTAAATCTAAAGGTGTTCCTTTGGTTTTGCTTAATGATTGGCGTGAACTTAATAATTTTAACGTAGAAAAAATAGAAGAAAATTATAAAGTTTTTGAAGATAAAAATTTTGACGAATTTACAAAAATATCTTTCTGGATGAAAAAAATAAATAGTAAATATTTTTAAATTAATGATTTGTAATTTTTAGGAAGAAATTTTTGAAACCTTTTAGAGTGAACGTGTAGATTACAAAGTTCATAACGCCTTTTCTCCCAATAAACATATGGTTTATTATTTACAAATTTTGAGTTAATTCTCTTTGAATAAAGCTCAACACCAATTAGATCATTAAAATTTATTGACCTTCTTGAATAGAATTTCTTTGGATGAACGTGAGTCCCATCAATATATTGACCGTAGCTAGAAGGGTCAAATAAAATATTTGAATTATATGGTAAGGTTGGTAAAAGATTAAACAAATTATTATCTTCGCTGTAGACCATTCCTAAAAGATCCATCTCGTTTGGAGGAGTATTGTTATGGAATTCCCAATTAGATTTGTTTCCTAAATTTAAAATGTTTTCAAGGTTGTTACAAATTGTATCGAATATTTCAAAACTAGAAATATACGAGAAACCAAAAACTAACCTTTTTTTAAAAGCTGGTGTAATGTTAAATTTACTTTCTTGAAAACAACTCTTATACTCTTCAAAAGGTTTGTAAATTAAAACATCATTATCAAAATGCACTAAATTTCTTAAGCCTAGCTCTTTTTGTAAGTCTCTTAAATAAAATATCCTCAATAAAGAGGAAAACCATAAAGGATTTTTTTCAAATATAGTCTTTTTATAAATATTTAATTCTTTTAAATATTTTGTTTGCTCTGATTCAATATTATTTAAATTAATAGTCTTGACATTTTTATAATCAATATTTTGATCAGTGCCTAAATATACAACTGCATCCCTATCCACTGAAAAAATTGTATTGATTGTATATTTAATATATTCTGGAACATTGCCAATAGAGATTAAAACGTAATTCACAATTTAATACTAACCAAGAAATTACTAATATAAATGAAATATATTTTGATATAAGAATAGAATTCATAAAAAGTGTAATAACATATAAAAATAGAAATGAAAGAAGTAATATTCGCAGGTTTAGCAAAAAACTGTTTAAAAACGCTACAAATTAATTTAAAATTTATTGAAAATTTTAAAAAAGATTTTCCAGAAATTAATTTATCTGTCTTAATAATGGAAAGTGACTCAGTTGATGGCACAAAAGAGTTTCTAAAAAATACAAATTTAGATTGGATTCATTCTTTTAATAAAGACAAGCTTGATGAAGAATTTAAATATAGAACTGAAAAAATAGCTTATTGTAGAAATTATTTATTTGGAGTAATTAGAAAACAAAAACCCACAGATTTTATATATATTCCCATTGACTTTGATATAGAATTATTCCAATTTTTAGATACAGTGTCATTTTTTAATTTACTTGAAAAGTTTTTAAACAAACAAAATATTGATGCTTTATTTCCTTATGGTTATCCCTATTATTACGATATTCATGCTTTACGTGCATATAACTGGAATACTAAAAGCCCTTGGGAATCAGTGAAAAAAATTAATAAATTTGTTCCTATAGGAAAATTCTTTACTCGTTATTTCATGATCTACAAGAAACAAAAAAAATATACTGATCAAGACAAATTATTAAGAGTAATGAGTGCGTTTGGGGGTATTGGTCTCTATAAAGTTAATGAAAATGTTTTGAATGCTACCTATGGGATTGAAAAAAATCTTGGTAACAACAGTTGTGAACATGTTCAATTCAATGACTATTTTGATAATAAATTTATAGACAGTTCTTGGATAATTCCATCACCTAACGAGCACATTGAATTTAAATTATTAAAGATTCATAATAAAATTTTCTACATTATTAATTCATTATTTAGTGATTTAAAAAATTTAATTCGCTTTAAATTTTAAACAACTATACAACAATTGAATTTGAACATATGTTTTGTACATTAGACTAAGATTAGAAAATTATATGATAAAAATAAAAGTAAGTATACCCGGTCAGCCTGACAATCTAAGCTTTGAACAATACATTGGAAATAAAGATAACAAACTTGGAAATTATAAATTTTATGTGAATTGTGAGGTTGAAGAACCTGATTATTGGTTTGTGCTAGAAAGCCTAAACAGAACATCCGAAGAATGTTATATAAATCAAAAAAATATAATTTATTTGAATAGTGAAACTTCTTATCCAAAGGATTACTTCATAAATAACTATATGCAGAAATATATGGATCAATTTAATTTAAAGTTTGGATGTTACGCAAATATTGATAGTTCCTACAAATTCGAAATGCCATTCTTACCGTGGTTAGTAAATAGCAGAAACGATGTTTCTGCATTCTCGGAAAGCGAAAAGGGAATTGAGTATTTTAAAAATTTAATTGATATAAAAAAAGAGAAGACAATAAGCGTTATATGCTCAAATAAAGCTTATACAGATGACCATAAAGCTAGGTTGAATTTTGTTTATAAACTAAAAGAACATTTTCAAAATGATTTAGATTGGTTTGGGACTGGGTTTCAAGAAGTTGAAACAAAGTGGGAGGGTATTGCAAAATATAAATATCATATTGTTTTAGAAAATGATTCTAGAAATAATTTAATATCAGAAAAACTGTATGATAGCTTTCTTGGTCATGCCTACCCTATTTACTATGGAGCTCCAAATGTTCTAGACTATTTTCCAAATAATTCATTAGCAAAAATTAATATTATGGATTTAAATAAATCAATTAGTACTATTGAAAATGTTATCAATCAAAATCTAGAAAAAAAATACTACGAACAAATTATTAAATCAAAAAATTTAGTTCTAGAAAAATATAATTTTGTATTTCGTATGATTGATATAGTCGAAGGTAGAGATACTGACTTTAATAACCGCTCTTATGTTTCACTTAAAAACGTTGATTATTTCTGGAAAAAAGAAGTAAATTATAAAAACAAAATTAAACATCAAATAAAAAGAAAGTTAAGAATAAACGTTAACAACTATTAAAAATGAAAAATATCGGAATAGTTCTATTAGCAAATAAACAATACATAAAATATTTTGATCAAATTTATCATGATTTGAGATTAGTTGGAAAATTTGATGGAGATATAATTTTTCTTACAGATACTAAAACTAACTGTAAAAAAATTGAAAAAATTGATGATAAAAATTTAATAATTAAGAGATTTGAAAAAATTAAGTTTCCACGAATAACAAACCAACAGCTTAACAAAATACAAGATGGAAGAAATAAAAAAAAGTCTTTTCAATGGCATAAATTCTATTTATTTGATGAGTATTTTAAAAATTGGGACTATATATTTTATTTAGATATAAATATGAAGATAAAAAACAACATAAATCCTTTACTAGAAACAGGTTCAAAAAATACTCTATTTGCTCCATTTGACGGATATCCAGATCTTGATTGGAAACTTAGAAGTCAATTTGATGAAAAAAATACTTATATTAAAAAATTAGAAAATTACTACAACCTAGAAAATCCAAAATATTTTCAAACGGGAATACTATTTTTTGATACAAACATAATTAAAAATGACACTTTTAATAATCTTCTAAAAATAACTAACAAATTTCCAATTAGTAAAAACAATGAGCAAGGAATTATGAATTTATATTTTTTATATGATATTCCAGTTTTTAAAAGATTACCTCAGTCAATTGGGAACAGCTTGACTTATAGCTATTGGGAACCTGACCATAGTGAAGTAATGATTATTAAAAAAATTAAAAAAGACACGGTTTAGCTAAACATAATCTTTATATTCTTTTGGATTAAATTTACTTAGATTTTTCGAATGAATATGCAAGTTTACTAAATCATATTTTTCTTGATTATAGGATACTGATGGAATCGAATTTTCAAAATTAACTTCTATCCTTTTTGCACCTATCTCTTGACCTACAGTGTGGTCAAGTATTGGCCTTTTTTTCTTGTACCATTTTTTTGGTTCTTGATGGGTACCGCCTAAGTATTGACCATAACTTGCAGGGTCAAAAATATTTTGAGAACCAAAATAAGGCAAATCAGGTAGTGTATTGAACAATGTTGAATCTTCTTGCATGATGTTTCCTAAAATTTGCATTTCATTTAAAGGATTGATTTTAAAATTGCTATTTTTACTATTATTTATTTCTAAAAAATCAAAGATTTTTTTACAAATATTAAGTATGACTTCATGTCTTGGTATGAAAGAATATCCAAATATAAGTCTTTCATTATCAAGCTTTGTGATGTTAAGTTGGTTGTTTGTAAAAACTTCACTTATTTCATTAAAAGGTTTGTAAATTACTACATCTGAGTCAAAATGAACTAGTTGATTTAAATTAGTAAAATCTAAAAAATCATTTATATAAAAGATTCTTAAAAGAGAGTTTATCCATAAACTATTCTGACTTGAATCATAGTTTGTTTCATTGTAAATATTTAAATCAGCAGTTGCCATTGTTAATTCAGATTGTAAATCTTTGACGTTAATGAAATTTACATTCCTAAACCCAGGATTGTACTCCGAGCAAAAATATACCTCAGCATCTTTATCAACACTCAAAACAGCATTTATGCTATTTTTTACATATTCAGGAACTTTACCAAGGTATATATATAAATAATTCAAAAAAAATTAACTTTCATTAATTAATATAATTGGTTTTAATCATAATCATTTAGTATATAAAGAGATACAGATGAATATATTTAATTTATTAAAGAAAATATTAATAAGATTTAATTATGTTCTTTATCTAAACCCAAAGAAAAAATTATTTAGAAAATTAACCTTTTATTCAATTAACAAAAACCCGTCATTTTTAAGAATATCTAGCAATCCATATATTTCTGGAGATACGTTTAGAAATTACTCTGATCATATATTTGATGAAACGAGATCCCTCGATCCAAAAAATGTAAAAAAAGGTGATATTATTTTTTTAAAAACTGAACTTAAAGAAATATTTTTTTCCGAATTTCACTATAGGATTGATAAACCTTATATCCTAATATCTCATAATTCTGACCAAAGTGTTCAGGAACAGGATTTAAGATTTGTTGATGAAAAGATAATTCATTGGTTTGCACAAAATTTGACAATAGTTGAAAATGATAAATTATCCATACTTCCTATAGGATTTGAAAATTATCGTTATCTTAATAATGGCATCATTAAAAATTATAGAAAAGTACTAAGAACAACTGATGAAAGCATGAAAATCTCCAAAGTCCTTTGTTCTTTTAACCAATCAACAAACAAAATTGAAAGAGAGCCCCTAATAAACTTAGTTAGAAATTTAGATAGTATAGATATAAAAAATTTTGAAAATAATATTGATTACCTAAATCATTTATCAAATTATCAATACAATTTGTGCCCAGAAGGAAATGGTATAGACACACATAGGATTTGGGAAACTTTATTTTTTAACAACCTACCAATAGTAAAAGAAAATAATGTAAATAATAACTTCACAAAATTAGGTATTCCGATAGTTGTGCTGAAAAGCTGGAAACAGTTAGTAGATAAAGACTTATTTTTAACATTAGAAAATTGCCTTTACAACGGTGACTCTGAAACTAGGACATATCTAGAATTTAAGTTTTGGAAATCTCGAATTGAAAAATATAGATCACTTATTTAAATGGTTAAAATTTTCTTATTTTTAATATTGCTATAGTGTTTTTTAAAAATATTATCCAATAATTTAAAATCTCTCCCATACTCACTCACGTAGATAAATTTATATTCAGATTCGTGAATTACACAAAATTCTTTTAATCTATTATTTTCTTTATTTAAGTATTCATAAAATAATTTAGTTAACTTCAAAGGACCGGTTAATTCTAAGATTGCCTTTTTAGGATCTTCATATTCATTATTAATATATTCAAGATAATCAATTGAAATATTTTCAATTAACTCTTTCAAAAATTTACTATTTTTTTTACTACCTAATACCCAATTATTTAAATAACTTTCTCTAGTAATGCTTAATAATTTATTATCTGAGAGAAAATCATATTTTCCATCAATTTTTTGTGAACTGCTTACAAGTAATGTTTCTTGACTATCATTCATTAGATTATTTATATCAAAGAATATTGAAGATTTGAAATCTAACCAATAACCTCCATTCTGATATAAAAAACAATATCTAAATATATCCGATTTCATTTGATGAAAAATAGACTTCTTATAAACATCATAAATAGCATGATTTTCCCAATGACACTTCATATATTCATCACGATCTTTGTGGTTAAAAAATAATATTTCAAAACCTTCTAAAATATCAAATATTTCAATAAATTCTTTTAATCTTGAATTCAATACTTTGTGATAATTTGAACTCAAAATTAACTTTGGTTTATTACTTTTTTTATTTAGATCATTAAATTTTTTGACACTAACTTTTGAAGAATAGATACTTTTTTTTGGTATTTCATTATTCACAAAAAGTTTATAAAAAATTTTAATATTCCTAATCAAAATTTTTATTTTATTTTTAAATGAGTTCATTATCAAGTTTTAATATCTACCAATAATTTCAAGAAAATTTTGAATAATTTTTTCTTGTTTTGATTTGTTTATATGGCTTCCAATTGGAATATATAGCCCATTTTTACCAATTTTTTCTGAGACTGGTAGGGAGCTTGCTGGAAATTCGTTTTGATTTTTAATATATTTTTGCAAATGGAGTGGCCAAAAAAAAGGTCGAGTTTCTATATTTCTTTTGAGCATTAATTCCATTACTTGATCTCTAATACCCTCTTGTTTTAAAACTATTCCAAAAACCCAAAAGTGATTTTCAGATTCTTCAATTCTATCTAAAGGCAATATGACTTTATCCTTATGTTCTTCTAATAGCTTCAAGTAATATTTACCTTGTTTAATTTTTTCTTTTAAAACACTATTTAAATTATTAATTTGCGAAATACCAAGTGCAGCTTGCATTCCGCCGATTCTGTAATTCCAATATAGATTCTCATGATTAAATCTATCTGTTGGTGTAAAGTCTAAATTTCGCATTTGTTGAATTTTTTTATAAATATCCTTAGAGTTAGTCATTACTGCTCCACCCTCACCAGTTGTGATATGTTTATTCGAATAAAAACTAAACGTAGATATAAGACCAAAAGATCCACACTTTTTATTATTAAATGTTTGACCATGAGCTTCTGCTGAATCTTCGATTAATATAAGGTTGTTTTTTTCACAAAATTCTGAAATTGCAACTGCGTCAGATGTTAGACCATAAGTGTGAACCATTAAAATCGCTTTTGTCTTATTTGTGTAACATTTCTTGACATCTTCTATTGTCATATTCCAAGTTTTTTCATCCACATCACAAAAAACAGGCTTTGCATTAGACCTTAATACAGCAGATAAGCAAGAAATTATAGTAAATGCAGGTAAAATAACTTCATCATCTTCATCTAAGCCTAAAGCTTGGAATGCTAAATCTAATGCTACACTTCCATTAGAAACTGCTACAGCATACTTCCTATCAAATTTTTCAGAAAGTTTTTCTTCAAAATTTCCTACAACTGGACTTGTTCCAGATATATCATTTTTAAATAATGTTTTTAATACAGAATAAATATCGGCTATCTTCAATCTGGGTTCAAATACTTTTATCATTAAAATCTTTTTTTATCTAATTCTTCAATATATGGACCTTGCTTTGCTTCAACCAATTTTGTACCTTTTTCTGCTATTAAACCGTGTCCACCTTTTAAGAATGCTATTGTATCCCCAGTTGTTAATTCAATTTCATTAATTAAATTCTCTTGATCGTCAAACAAAGAAGCCTTTATTTTTCCTTTTACAACAAAAATTATTTCCGGGGTTGTATTAATACTTCTGTTTTGATTTAAATGTATATGGTTATCAATGACCGTTTCTTCAGTAAAATTAAATGAAGCAACTTGCATTTCTTCTTCATTATTTGTTATAAAATTTGTACGTTCTTTTATCTCATCAGCTTTTATTACTATTGAAAGTAGGTTTTTATTACTATCATAAATTTTCATAATTAATCCTTTTAGATATTCTAGCTGCTTTTAAATAGGGCAATCCAAGTTTAAATAACTGAAATAAAGAACTTCCCGTTTTTGAAGTTCCGTACAGCCTTGTTCCACATATATATCCAACTTCTATTACTTCTATCTTTTTGTAATTTAAATAATTCATTAGATAAACAAAATATTCGCCATATATTGAAATTTTAAAAACCGACTTAGGAAAATACTGTTTTCTTCCTACTATGAAGCCGCTTGTCATATCTTTTACGTTGCTATTAGAAATTGTTGATAAAAATTTATTAAAAATAGATGATAATATTGTTGCTGTAACTGAATCTTTAGATTTCTTAACATTAAACATTGACCTTAGAAATGTATTTTTTTCATTCAGCATAGTGCCTTTATACCCACCCCCTTCTGCAAATCTTGAAGCAACAATTACGGAGTCTTTATTTTTATCAAGTTTTAAAAGAAGCTTCTCTATAGTCTCTCCATTCATTGAGCCGTCTGCATCTAACCACATTACAAATTCAAATTTTGATTTTTCAATACCTTCCCATATTGAAAGTGGTAATGATTTTTGCAAGTTTCTGACATAAAAGTCTATATTTGAGTTCTCTGAATTCATTTTATTCATAATTTTTTTTGTTTCATCAGTTGAATTATCATCAACAACAATTATTTGATAGTCTTTAAGACTTAACTTGTTAAAAGTTGAAATAATTTCAGGGATTAAAACTACTAAATTTTCTGCTTCATTTAATGTTGGTAAAATAATTGAAATATTGTTAATATTTTTCATTTTGTAATAATCACCATTAATAAATATCCATACCTTCCATTTGTTAATTTATAAATAAAACTCTGAATAATTTGTGAAAGTCTTATATTGATAAATCCAGCAAAAACACCTACGTTTATTATTTTCTTAACTTCAACATTCCTGAAACTAGTTTTCTTCATTAATTCTAATATTTTATTACTGTCAAATTTATTTATATTCTGAGCTTCATAGTTTACTTTTGAAAACCGATTAACAATCCTATCTAGAATTGACATAAAACTTTTGTAGTTGGGTGTAGTAATAATTACTTTTCCATCATCTGATAGTATAAAATACATTTGTTTCATTAAATTTAAAATTTCATTATCATTTAAATATTCGAGTAGCCCAATAATTGATATAGCTTCAAAGTTTTTTTCATATTGCTTGTACTTAAAATCTTCTGTTGTAAGAAACTGACCTTTACTTTCATATTTTTTTGAAGCATAATCTATTTGTTGTTCAGATATATCTACACCAATCGAATTTAAGTCTAGGTACTTCCCAATAAAGGTGCCAGGGCCACAAGCATAATCAAGATGATTATTTACATTAACAATTAAATTTGAAACATTTTTAAAAGTTGAATGGTGCCAATTTGATTGTATTCCTCTTTTTTTTAATAATCCATCCTCCAGCACTTTGTCGTAGTAACCGGGAGTTAATTGTTTATTCCAGAAATCATCCATAGTTTTAATTTATTTATAAAATTATATACTTCAAAAATATATGAATTATCTTTTATTATTTTTCTGAACAACACTATTCTAAGAAAATGATTGGAATTGTTGATCTTAGTGGAGGTTTTGGCAATCATCTTTTTCAATACTCATTTGCATTGAGTTTAAAAAAGCACGGAGTTAAGGTTTATTTATTTAACCAGGAAAAGAAAGATTACTTTAACCCAAAAGAATTTGGTCTTAAAAAATTAAATGTCTTTTTTATAGTGATTATTCAATTTTTAAAAAAGTTTGAAGTTTTTAATAGGTACTATAAAGTTTTAACTTCTCATGAAATAATTGAAAATAAAGGTGGTGTTAGGGAATTTTTTGAAGATAAAAAAATAATAAGTTTTAACGGATATTTTCAGGATTATAATTCAGCAATTGAAAATTTGTCATTTATTAAAAATGTTATATGTAAACAAACAAATATTAAAAAAATCGATTCAAATAGAACTTTATTACATGTAAGAAGAGGAGATTATATTGATAGCAATGAAAACCTAAGTTTAAATTACTACAAAGAGGCTTTGGATTATTGTAAAAATAATATTAAAGAATTTGATTATGACATATTCACTGACGATTATGAATGGGTTGTAAAACAAGATGTATTTAAAGATGCAAGTTATATCGAAAACTCAAAAAATATACCTCAAAGAAATGAGCATGATGTTTGGGATGCTTTTACCAAAATGCTTAATTACAATAATTTTATTATTGCTAATTCTACATTTAGTTGGTGGGCAGCAATAATTAGCTCTGATAATAAATCCATTGTTACTCAGCCAGAACCTTTCTTCAATGGCTTTAATAACGCTAAATTAAAAGTGCCAGATTGGATAAGTTTCAAAAGATAGAAAACGAAATTTATAAATTTAACTTTTTATTTAGTATTAACCAAATTTTTATCAACAATAGTGTAGCTGCTGTCTATGTGTTTAAATTTTTCAGGATTGTGTGTTATATTAAAAATTGTTCCATCAAATCGTTCTAGTTGATTTAATATTGTTTCAACACTATTAACGTCTATGTTAGATATTGCTTCATCAAGAAATAAAATTTCTGGATTTCTTAGAAAAGCCCTGATAAAAGATATTTTTTGCATTTGTCCTGAAGAAAGTGTTTTGGGGGAAACAATTGTATCTAGTGTATCATTGTTTATATTTTCAAATACTTCAAACTTAAGTAGATTTTCTATGTAAACATCTATGCTATATTTATTATCTTCGACACCATAAGAGATGTTTTTGTAAATTGTATCATTAAAGATTAAGGGAACTGGTCCAACATAACTAAACCTTTCAGACGCAACGTCTATACTGCCAGAATTGGGTGTATAAATACCGGTCACCAATCCAATGAGAGTGCTTTTTCCAGACCCATTTGGTCCTAAAACTAAATTATGAGTTTTATTTTTTATTTCTAGGTTCAAATTTTCAAAAATAAAATCATCAGAATTATCGTATCTAAAATATAAATTTTCAATTTTTATAATATTGGTATTATTTTTTGAAGAATGATTAATAAATCCCGTTTTGTCGTAAATGTTAGTATTAATTTCTTTTAAATAATTGTCTAAAAAATGTTGTCTAGATAAAAGTCCAGAATATTCATTTGAAATTTGTCCATAAAATTGAACACCTCGTATCATCAAAAATAGAATATCTAATGTAAGTTTTACTTCAAATATTGTTTGTACTAGTAATGCCGCAACTAATAATGTGATCAAACTATTGAAAATATGATATCGAACAAATACAAGTTTAGAAAGTGTTTTGTCTATTCTTATTGATTTATTAAGAGATTCCTCGAATCTATTTATCTCTAAATCTTCTTTTTTTAATATTTTAATTAAATAAAAATTCGAAATAATTCTTTCTAAATTAGAGTCTTTTTCGATTTGATACTGAGTATTTTTTTCTGCCATCTTTTTAAAAATTAATAATATTTTTTTGATTGGAAAGAATAGTATTAGGCAAAACAATCCCAACAATAAAGAAACATTAAAATTTAGATAAATAATTGTGACAATAAATATTAACAACTGTAGGCTTGTGCCCACTATTGATATAAAAATTTTATATATGCTGGCTATGTTTCCAGCTTCAGTATTTACTTTATAATTAACATAACTAAAAGATAAATTAGGTTTTTTAAACAACCCTCTCCCACCCTTAATTCTTAAATTTTTAGTTGTATCAATTTCTAATAACGCTGCATTCATATGATCTATATAATTTAAACCAATTCTCAGCAATATTATCAAAGGTAAGAATTTTGCAATTGAACTGACCGAAAAATATTCATTAATTCTTTCATTTGTTATTTCACCAGTAACAAGAAAAGACAGGCAGACAAATATTAATATTTCAAGAAAAGCAACGATATTCTTTAAAAATACAGAAAATAATATCTTTTGTTTTTTCTTTTTTACTTCTAAGTTTCTAGATACAAGATATGTGTTTTTTAGATTTCTTTTAATTTTTTTAAAATATTCCATTTATAAATATTCTATCTATTTTTACTACTAATAAATTATTTTTTTTATTAGTTTGTAATTAGGCATAATATTATGAATAAAAAATTTGCATCAATTTATTTAATGGGTGGTTTTGGAAATCAACTATTTCAATTCTGTTTTGCAAAAAGTCTAGAAAATTCAAACTTTACAGTATATATTGACAAAAGTAACTTTCTTTTAAAAAATAAGAGGATTGATGCAGATGCAGAAAATAGAGATCTAATAATCCCAATTGAAGATTTTGGATTTAGTAATGTACCCAGATATTTTAATTTGATATTACTTATAAATAATAAACTAAGAAACTACTCATTTAAAAATTATAAATTTTTTCCAATTGGTAGATACAATGACAGAAATTTTGAAGGAAGTTATAAAAAATATAACCAATTTGTTGGTTATTGGCAGGATATAAACTTAATAGATGAGAATAAGGATTATTTGATTTCTAAACTTTCAAATAATAAAGTTATTTTCAATTCATTTAAAAGTAGCACTAAATCCGGATCAACCATGCTTCATGTCCGCAGAACAGATTATTTAAATATGAAAGAAGAATTAAATATTGACTACTATGAAAAGGCTCTTTATGAAGCAAACCAAAACATTAAAAATTTCTATTATGACGTATTTACTGATGATAGAGAATGGGTAACAAAAAATAATCTATTCTCGAGTGCAAAAAATATACATTCACTATCTTCTTCTGCTGAAGATACTTTAACCACATTTTCAGAAATGTTAAAATATGAAAATTACATAATAAGTAACAGTACCTTTTCTTTAATTCCTGCAATTTTAAGTAAGAATAAGAATAAAGTTGTCTACGCTCCAATACCTTGGTTCAGAAATGCAAACAAGATAATAGACTATCCAAGTGGGTGGGTAGGAATTGAAAATATTTAAAAATTATTTCGAATTTAAAATATAATTATCATTATGAGTGATTTTATAAGCGTAGTTATTCCCTCATACAATAGATTCGACTATTTAAAAAATGCAGTAAATAGTGTTGAGGATCAGACTTTCAGAAATTTTGAAATAATAGTTGTAAATGATAATTCAGATGATGAAAGATATTATAAAAACGATTTATCAGAAAATACAAAAATAATTCATGCTAAAAAAGAAGATAAAAAACACGATGGACCAGGCAATATCAGAAATCTTGGTATTGAAGCTGCAAGTGGAAACTTAATCGCATTTCTTGATGATGATGATATATGGATGAAAGAAAAATTAGAAATTCAGTTAAATTTAATGCATATAAAAGGTCTCAATTTCTCATCAACAGAAGGATATTTTGGCGAGGGTATTTACAACTCGGAATTAAGATATCCGTTATATAATAATGAAAAATTTTATAAAAAAATAAAAGCTAAATATAAAGGTACTAATTATTTAAAAAAAGGCTACCCAGAAATTTGGGACTTTGAATTTTTAAAAATACATAATTGCATAATTACGTCAAGTGTTGTTGTTGAAAAAAGCCTTATAGAAAAGCTTGGTGGGTTTAGAAGTATTCCTGGTGGAGTTGAAGATTATGATTGTTGGCTTGGTTTGCTTAGACACACAAACTTAGCATACGTTGATAAGCCATTGTTTTATTATGATGGCAAACATGGTGATGGTAGATATTACTAATCAGACAAGATAGATTTTATTGCATTTCTTAATTGCCCTAGATTATTACTATCATCTATTTTATATACGTTTACTGATAGTTCATCATTTTTGGTAATTTTATTTAAATGCTCTAAAGAATAAAGTAAAAAATAATTTTTGGGATTTTGGTTTTCAAAATATTTATTTTCCAAGAGAAAGTTAAGGTCTTCATTTGAAAAAATATTAAAAATAATTTTTTTTCTTTTTAAATATTTTCTTTCCAGCTTTTGCAAATCCTTCAAATTTATTATCCAAACAGCATCGCAACTGCTAACAGTATTTGTAGTTATGTCATCCTGTTGTTTTAACCACGAATCTTTAAATTCAGTTTCCTCTGAAGGATCAAGAAGATAAACTCTTTTCCCAGGGTTTTGATTTACTTTTATTGAAAAAAAACTTTTAGTTTTTGGTGAGTAGTTTATTTTTTTATCTGAATAAAACAATATGCTCAAGACTGACTGATCTTGCCGATGGTTATTTCTATTACTTCCTTCAGGTGCAATGCATTCTTCAATTAATGAGTAGTCAAACCATTTTTTTGCAAATTCCCTTGCTTCTTTACTAGAAGAATTAAAACCCACTAAACCACCAGTTAGATTTGGTTTTTTTAATATGTTATTAGCGTTTAAAAAATTAAGTGTTTTGAAATGGCACCAGTCTTTTAATTTTCCTGAACTTAGTGGCGAATAAAAATTATTAAATAATAAGGCTTTTTTTAACTTACTTAATTTCCCAGTTAAAATATTGCCTGCATCAAACCAAATTACAATATCTTTTGTTTCATTCTCCAGAACTTCATTAATAATTGCACTTTTCCATGCATAAGCTCCAAGTTTTCCAAACTCGTCCCTCTCACTGAAAAATTTAGGGTACTTATTAAAGTCAAATTTTTTAAATTCCGAGAGTTTATAATTTTTTAATTTTTGAATTTGAGAATTGGTAAGCCCTATATCATACACAACAATTTTTGCTTCTGGTTCATGAGTTCTAATAGAATCAATTAATTGAAGTAAGCTATCATAAAATTTACTATCAGAAGCTGTAACGATTTTTAAGTTAGGTTTTTTACTTATAGTGAAAAAAAATGAAAAAAAATAGAAAATTGAATCTTCAATAAAATATCTATACTCTTTTAAATTTTTTTTTAACCTCTTTAACTTATTTGAATTTAAAAATTTTTTAAATATCTTCATTGAAAGCCTTGTTGTAAATTTTATCAATTTTTCTTTTGTATAGGTTATAGGGCCTTGGCATATGAAAGTCAGAAAAATACTCTTCAGAAGACAAATATTTTTCCATATCAACCTTTAGGTTGTCTCTATTAAGTCGATTAAAATTCGTCTCTTTATCATTTAGAGTTTTTACCCTCTCAGGATAAACTTCTCTGAATATCTCTAATCTCTCACGTAACTTAATTTGATCAAAATACCAATTATTTTTAAACGCAATATAATCTTTTGGATACCACTCAATCAGTAATTTTTTTATATCACTAACGGTGCGGACCTCAAACAATTCACTCCAAGTATTGCCTAAAGCAGCATTAAAACACAGAGCAAGCATATTTGGAGGACATGCATCTGGTCTATATATTACAAAATTATCTTTATTTAATTCTTTTATTTTGTCAAAAAAATAATTTTTTGATAAGGGCATAATATCAATGTCTGATGTTAAGCAAACATCGTTAGGATATAAAGATGGTACTAGGAGCCTCGCATTTTGTGCTGTAAAAATTGGATCTATTCCTCTGACATTTATATTTAATACATCTTGTTCTGAATCAAATTTTATTTTTTTATTACTTGTATAAATTAATGTTGGAATAATTCCTAGGTTTTTCCAAGATTTTGAAACAATTGGCCAAAAATTAATATAATTTTTGTGACTAGTTGTTGAGACTATAACCCTATCAATTTTCATATTAACTTTTCAAATAAGTAGCTACCTATTAACAAGAGTAATGATTTTTTTTAACTTCTTTAGGTAAAATTTTAATATTTTGATGTACCTATTAATAAATTGCTGATATTTATATCTAAATATATAAAGATATGAAATAATATTTGAAGATTTTATATTGGTTTGTGCTGACTCAATATCAACATAGTGATTATTTATTAAACCGGACCAATAACTATTTTCTAGTTTTTTAAAATTAAACTTATTTTGATTAAATTTTTCAAGGTAGTTTAATAATAAATTTTCTGTAATTTCACTGTAATCATTTACAAATAAAATTGGTAAATCTGTAGAGGTGCTGAAGGTGTGGTGATATTTTGTGATAGGAATAGTTCCTATATAGAGTGACTCCCAGACTCTATGAGTATCTATACCATTCCCCCAAGGTGAAAGTGAAAATTTATATTTTGAAAGTTCGGTAAAATAATCCTCTTTACTTAAATTTGAATTTTGAACTACAACCCAATCAAGATTTTCAAACTTGTCATATAAAGCTTCTCTTTCTGAAAAATTAGTATTTTTATTGAAATTAACATACATCTTATTTTTCATATCAAGGAATTCTGAATTCATTGTATTTAAATCAGCTGGTAGTAAATTTTTTGGAGAGTAATCATTTGACAAACCAAGTGGTATTGGAATTAAATTTTGATTTACATGTTCTAAATTAATTGAATACCAGTTTTTTACGCAATCAGGTTTTCTTTTGTAAAGATCGTAATTTAGTAAGTGATCAGTTTGATTCGTAACTAAGGTTAAATTATATTCTGGATCAACTTTTTTAATTAGATAAAATAAATCATTTAAAAAATATGTATTTGTAAAAATAGTTGCATTACTTTTTATTGTAAAATCTTTCAACTTATATATTATTTGTCTATTGTCTTTATGAATAATTGAAAAATTTTCTATTTTTAACTTTTGAAATTGATCAACTGTTAAGGCCTCCGAAAAAACAATATCGCAACTCCTAGCAATTTTAAAACTCGTTATGTAATCAACTTGATTCAATATTTTAAACTCCTATTTTTTTATTTTAATTAGAGAATTAATAATTAATAAAAATAATCTAAATGGATATTTTGTCTTAAAAAAAACACCGTATTTCAAACTTCCTATTAAATCATTTATAGTGTTTAACTTTCTACTACTTTTTAGATGATATTTCTCTGAAAATAGTGCTCTATAGTAAGTTTGATAAAATTCAGATTTTTTATTGACAATACCTCTTAATGACCATGGTTTGAATTTACCAACATAATGAATAAGTTTTATTTTATTCATTTCAAGCGAATCAAGATTATTAATTTTTTCAAAAGGTTTCATGTCTAGAGTGAAATTCAAATATTTACTAAGTTCTAAATACTTCCCATCAAAATATATGTTTAATACATCCTGGTCCCAAAACTGCAGTTTTGCTTTGTTTTTATCAGTTAAATAAGTTAATTCCTCCTTAAGCTTGTTTCTGTACCATTCACTAGTTTTAATAATCATGACACCAGCATTAAAGTATTTTCCAGATTTTAGTTCCAAATTCTTGCTTAAAGATTGTAACTCAGACTTTACTGATATAGTTAATTCTGAATTGTTAAGTTCATTTATTGTAGTTTTAATTTCGTTAAGTGGGTTATTAATACAAACTATATCACTGTCTAAATAAATTAGATTTTCAATTGTTTCATCAATGAAATTTTCTATAAAAAATCTATAATAAGTAGCCTCTGAAACATGAGCATTTTCTATATTGGGAAAATTAAAATTAGTAATATCAAATTTTCTCATTATTAGGTTGGCAATGTTTTTATGACTATTTATTTTTGTGTAATATTTTGTAAATGTTTCAGGCTCCTTATGAATAATATGAATATTTATTTTTTCTGTTATATTTTCTAATAATGAATGAATTGATACTAACGCTTGAATATTATAATTTTTATCAAAGCAATATAAAAAATTTAACATCAACTATACCTTACAGGTTTACGGTTTAATAATATTGAATAATTCATTTTCATTTGTCTCAAAATCATAAATCATAGATATTGCCCACAAAAGTAATAAAGTTCCGTGTAGATCAGCAATATTCTCTCCTTTAGTAATGTTTAATCCATAATAATATTTCTGGCTTTTGTTTAAATAATATGAAAATCCAAATTCATTATTTTTATAATGAGAAAAAATAATCTCTTTTAGGGAATCAAAGTATTGTCCAATTTCATCTCTTTTGTAATTTGTTTCGCGTGAGCATCTATACAAGACATAAACTATATCAACTAAATCACACCCTTCGCTCGAAGGTGCTTGAAGAAGACAATAGTCTATAATATTTTCAGGTTTATGAATTGAAGCACCAAGCCAATCAAGGCCTGTCAAAACCTTCATTGAACCATTAATTAGTTCTGAAGAATTTGGTAGGTTACCAGAGTAATAAAAGCCATTCTTAGGATTTAATTTTAAATTTATAAACTCTTTTAATATTTCAGAATTTTTATTTTTTAAGTCTCCTTCTAACTGAGTTGATATGAATACACAAAGAGCTGAGTATTGTGCTCCTGCATGCCAGGGTTTGTTCCAATTAAATGAATTTAAAAAATTAAAAATACTATCTTTATTTGTTGGAAAATCACTATAAACAATAGAATTGCTTTTGCCTACTTGATATAAAGTTGAAATTGCTTGTTTAGTCTCTGCTCTAATATTGTTTTCTAATATTTTTTTTGGAGACTCATAAGAATATAAATTTAACAAAGATAAATTCTTTTTTATTGCGTTTTTAGTTTTGTTTTTAAAATTAAAAGACTTGTAATTAGTAATAAATTCGTCATCAACAAATGAATTGTTTGGCAAATCAGTAATATTTTTCTGGAATGAATTAATGAAATCTGTCCAATTGTTTTTTTTATCTTCACTAAACGTATCCCATTGCTTAGTAATATAAAAGCACTTTAAAGCATAACAACTAAAGCCAAGTTGTAAATTTCTTCCACTTTTAGTTAAACCTGACCTAGATGGAAAATAATTATAGGGCTCTTCTCGTTGAAGGCTTTCTAAATAATCATTTATATTTTGAACAAATTTTGCATCCACATATTAAGTATAAATAAATCTGAATTTGTTAAAGTATTGAAATTTATTTCTTTGCTTATAAATAATAATAAGAATGTAAAATAAGGAATATCATATTTAGGAGTCATCATAAATATTTTGATTGTTGGTAGTAATGGTCTTGTTGGTAGTTCGATTTCAAACGTATTAGAAGATAGTAAAAATAATTTTAACATTATTAAATCCACTAGAAGTGATACGGATTTATTTTCTTATAAAGAAACCGAGAAGCTAATAAAAAATACAATGCCAGACGTATTAGTGATTGCAGCCGCGAGAGTTGGAGGAATAATTGCAAACAATACAAAAAGGGTTGAATTTTTAACAGAAAATTTAAAAATTAACTTAAATTTACTAGAAGCATGTTCTTCGTTTAAAGATATTAAAATTATCAATCTTGGGTCTAGCTGTATATATCCTTTAAATGCTGAAAACCCTATTAAGGAAGACTCCTATATGACTGGTTTGCTTGAACCAACTAATTCCCCTTACGCTATGGCTAAACTAACAGCAATTGAACTTGGTAGGTCTCTTGGAATACAAAAAGGCCACAAGGTAATTAATTTAATGCCTACAAACTTATATGGGCCTAATGATAATTTTTCTGATAAATATAGCCATGTAATTCCAGGTCTTATAAACAGGATGCACGAAGCAAAACTAGAATCAAAAAATGATCTTGAAATATGGGGATCAGGTAAACCATTAAGAGAATTTTTATACGTTGATGATTTAGCTAAAGCAATTGAATTTATAATTGTAAATAATATTGAAACAGACTTATTAAATATTGGATCAGGAGAAGAAGTCTCCATTAAAGAACTTGCAGAAACTATTAAATCTGTTGTTAGCTATGAAGGAAATTTAGTTTTCAATACTGAAAAACCAGATGGAAATCCTAGAAAACTATTAGATTCAACTCTTATAAACAATTTGGGTTGGAAGAGTGAGACTACTCTTCAAGACGGTCTAGTAAAAACATATAGTTGGTATAAAGATAACTACGATTTACTAAGAAGGAGTTAGTTTAATTGCTTGGATTTTCCCAAGTTGGTTTAATCAAGTTTTCTTTCAATAATACTGATTCCCTTTTTGCAAGCTCTATATCATAGTCAACCATCATTTGGACTAGATCTTCAAAAGATGTTTTTGGTTTCCATTTGAGCTCTTTTTTTACTTTAGCTGGATCGCCAAGTAAATAACTTACTTCATTTGGTCTGTGATATTTTTCAGAAGTTTGCACATAATCTTCCCAGTTAAGACCTACTCTTTCAAAAGCATTTTTTGCGAATTCTTTTACTGTA